>Ga0315899_10000785_pt1 | contig 37804 bp, 23 predicted proteins | sample LakEriMetagenome_2_FD_203518 | JGI IMG/M metagenome (GOLD analysis project Ga0315899, IMG submission 203518) | Freshwater fungal communities from buoy surface, Lake Erie, Ohio, United States - Buoy 4 MA112 | ecosystem: Environmental > Aquatic > Freshwater > Lake | place: USA: Lake Erie, Ohio...
CGCCCGGATCCGGTGACGACGGTCCGTCAACCCGCCTCAGGCCGAGTCGTGTGTTCATCCCAGAGCGGCGACCTCATTCACCGATCCAGGCAAGCTGGATGGGGTCTGGCCCGTTGCTCAACGGACCGTCTTAGCCGTCGACCTGCTTCACCGATCCGCACAAGGCGGATGGGGTCGGCGCGGGACGTTGGCCCAGAGGATGGCGCGGGAGAGCAACCGCGTCAGATGGTTTGTGTGCGGGAATCTGCCAAGGAGTTGGCGACACGGCGCGCGGGATTGCGCGAGCGCACGATGATTGGTGCGATTCCGGCATTCTGGCTGTTGGTTCTCTTCACGCGACAGGCCAGAGGCCCATCCCACGGCCGTGGCGAAGAAGGTCTGTGGCTGGAACGCGCGGCCCGCATCGCAACGCCCCCCCATCCGCCTCAAGGTCTGTTGGCCGGTCCCTGTTTTCTGTCGGCCCATCGAAACGGTGTCTGGCGGGTGGCTGTGCACTGGGCGGACACAGAGGTCCGCGCTCTCGCCACGCGATTGTGAGGCCCCGGGGGACGATGCCTGCCCGATCCACACGCAACGGCGGCTCGGACGGAGCCTCGCCCTCCCGGAATGGGGATTCCATCTGCGGGAGGGTTTGGGCGGAGGGACGCTGGGCCCCCTAATCCGGCCGGCGGCCACCTTCTCCCCCTCGGGGGAGAAGGATCTGATGGGAGGCTACGCGGCACCGGGCGTCTGGTTTTGGATGGATCCACACGCACCGGCGGCTCGGACGGAGCCTCGCCCGCCCCGAATGGGCATTCCACCCGCGGGGGGTTTTGGACGGAGGGGCGGGCAGCCGAGCGTCGGCATGCGGCGCGCTACGCCCGGCCGTCGCGGACCACCTGTTCGAGGTGGTCGACCACTTCGTCGAGCGACAGGCGGGAGGTGTCGACCACGCGGGCGTCGGCGGCGGCACGCATCGTGCCAAATTCCCGCTGCGAATCCCGCTCGTCCCGCTGGGTCTGCTGTTCGAGCAGTTCCTCCAGCGGAATGTGCTGCCCCTTTCCCGCCAGTTCCCGCTGCCGGCGCAACGCCCGCTCGCGGGGATCAGCCACCAGGAAAAACTTGCACTCCGCATGCGGAAACGCCACCGTCCCCTGGTCGCGCCCTTCGGTCACCACGTCACGCCCGTCGGCAAACTGCCGCTGCAGCTCGACCAAAAAAGCCCGCACCGCGTTGTTGGCCGCGACAAACCGCGACTCCTGCGTCACTTCGCGGCTGCGGATCTCGGCACTCACATCCTGGCCGTCGACCAGCACCCGCTGCCCGACCAGTTCGAGCCGCATCGCCCGGGCCGCCTGCTCGACCGCGGTGGTGTCGGTCAGCGGAATGCCCTGCTGCTGGCAATGCCAGGTCACCGCCCGGTACATCGCCCCCGTGTCGAGGAACAAAAACCCCAGGCGCTCCGCCAGTCGGCGGGCGGCGGTGCTCTTGCCGGCGCCGGCGGGTCCATCAATCGTCACAATCACGCGGGCACCCATTCAGAACACAAGTTCCACATCCGCCACCTCGTACGCAGTCAGGTCGAGCCAGATTCCCTCCCCATCCACCGGCAGCGTGATAAGGGTCTGCTGCCGCAGGTCAACCTGGCGGGCACTCTTGGGTGCCCAGGGACCGCAGATCCGCGCCCGGGCGGGTCGGCCTTCCGTCTCCACGAGCCGCAGCCGGCAGCCATGCACCCGCCGGGGGGCCCCTTCGGACGGGGGGACCTCGGGAGGACAGACCGGAAACAGGCCGATCACCTGCACATTCCGCGGCTCAATCTGGAAAAACCACCCCGACAGGCCCCCTCCGGGTCGCCCGCTGGTGGTGGGCACCACCACTGCGGGAACCGTCACGTCGAGAGCGCTCTGCAGCGGGAAATCCTGGTCGATCGCCACGGCCAGCCGGAAACGCCGCTGCGTCTCCCCCCGGGTCAGCAGGATCGTATCGAGCATCCGCGGTCCCGTCTTGCGATGGAACGGCAGTCCGCACGGCAACACCGTGGTGCGGGTGTCGGAGGTCGCAATCTCGATGCAATCGGGAGTCTCGATCCGCTCGTCGGCACAGGCGTGAATTCCCTGTTGGGCCGCGTACGAGAGAGCTGCGGTCTCGTCGTGCCAGGCGAAGCGCGAGGCGAAGTAACTGTGCCACGGTTCGTTGTCGGGATCGCGCTTCGGAGTGAGTTCGACCAGGATCTCGACGATGGGCCGCCCGCGCCAGACCCGCACCGTCTGCTCGTAGCCGGCGAGTGTTTCTCGTGATTTCTGGTCGACAATCTCGCCACGGGTGACGATCTCGCCCAGCGTCGGCCCCGCCGACGTGACGGTCGACGAAGTGAGCCGCATTTCGCCGTAATGGCTGCGGATCGTTTCGCGACTCTCGCCGCTGGTCTGCTCCCACGTCCGTTCGCGGGCGAAGCGGAAGTTCAACTGCTGGCTGAGGCGGTTGGGACTGCGGCCATGTCCCTTGATCTTGGCGATTCCCCCCGTCTGGGCGTTGAGCTGCACCTCGAACAGTTCGTTCTGCAGCAGCAGTTCTTCGGCCAGCCGGGGGGCGTTGGCCGGGGGAACGGGGGTCGATTCCGGCTCGGCGGGAACCCAGGTGAAGCCGGCCCCGGGGACTTCGACCAGCAGTTGGGCATGCGGCCCGCTCCATTGGAGGCGCACCCGTTCGCCCTCGGGAATGGGCCGCGGGCCGCGGGGGTCGAGGTCGACCACCACCCGCCGGGGGAAGCCGAGGGTGTTCACCACGAGAAAGCCGGGCTGATCGCCCGGACCGGCGACGATCTTGCGGGCGAGGGTCGCGGCGGCGACCTGGCTCTGCGCCTCGATCGCCGTGTCGATGGCGGTCCGCTCTTCGGCCGAGGCCTCTTCCTTCAGCGATTCACTCTGCGATTCGAGGCTCGTCAGGGTGTCGTTTCCCGGCGAGCGGCCGCGAAGCAGAGCGTTGAGCCCCTCGACCCAGAGCAGCCGATCGAGCCGGCGGCGGCGCAGGACCATCCCGGACAGCCGGCTGAGCGGGTTCGCCTCTTCCCGGGCGACCGCCTGGAAGAGAAACGGCGTGAGGTACTCGCGCGGTTTGTAGGCCCCGGTGCGGGTGGCGGTCGAGGTCTGCTCGAAGAAGGTGTCGAGGGTCTCGAATTTCCCCAGCACGGGGGCGTACCGCGCCATGCGCTGCAGATCGCCGAAGAACGGCGTCTGCAGATCGGGCCACCGGGCGAAGATCACCCCGGCCGAATGATCCTGGTCCATCGACTCGGCCATCCGGGAGGCGAACCGCAGATAGCTGGTGGCGGCGTCGGCGGCGAGCGGAATGCGCGAGAGGGCCTCGATCGAGCTGTATTCAATCCCCTGCCAGCGGAACTTCGTGTATTCCTGATCGGGATAGAAGCCGTCATCCAGCACGACGTGCAGCGCCCCGGTGAAGCCGGCCTTCTTGAGAAGCTGCGGCTGCTGGGCGAACAGACCGTACCGCCGGCGTCCCCACACCCGGGCCGGCGCGCCCAGATGCTGCTGAAAGAGCCGTTGGGCCTCGTCCATCTGCCAGACGATGGAGTTCAATCCCAACAGCGGCAAGGGGGCTTCCTGCAGGTCCCCTCCCACCAGCCCCAGCCACCCTTCGGCCACCCCGGCGGCCACCAACTGGGCCGACTCGGGAAAATCGCGGGCCAGATCGCGGGCGTCGAGTCCCGAGAGCAGCAGGCTCAGAGGCTGCCGGGACGACAGCGCCTGCTGCAGCTCGGTCCCACCCAGCTTGGGAATCAGCAGGCAGAGGTCGAGCAGGAAGCAGTCGACCGGGTAGAACCGCTCGCGGGCCCCCAGCAGGATGTCAAAGCATTCCTTGAGTGATGTGCGGGCCTGGTCGTTTTGCCCCGCCACCGCCGCCTCGGCGGCCGCCACCGCCTCCCGCCGCAGATGGGCTTCGTCGATGCTGCTGAAGTTGCGCATCTTGCGGGTCAACAGCTCGACTTGCAGGTGGCACGCCCCAAGCGCCAGGAAGTCGGCCACCACATCGGGATGGACTTCGGCCGGCGGTGCGAGGGGGGCCAGGGCCTGGTCGACCATCTCCTGCCGTTCGGAGAGATGGCGAATGACCACGCACCCTTCGGAGGCGACCCGCTCGGCCCACCCCGAGGGGAGCCAGCCCTCGCAGTGGGTGGGGACCAGAATGAGCCGGCGTTGGGTGGCGTCGGGAGGATCATCGGCCCGATGCCAGCGGGGCAGCACGCGGGCGCTCGCCAGCAGGACCGGATGCCAGAGGACGGCAAACGCGTTGAGCAGCGACGCCGCCTCGGTCTCCCCGAGGTCACTGGGGAAATCTTCGAGACTGTGGCTGGGGATGAGTGTCAGCAGATCGTCGTACGACATGTCCCGATCGTAACATTCCGGGGACGACGAAGAGAGGGCTCGGGACCGTTCCCCACCGGGTTGAGTGGCCCGCGGTTGAGGGAAATTCCCGGCTTGACCGACAAAGCGGCAGGTGAGGCCGCCAGTGCCCACCAAGGCTCATTGCAAACGCAATGAGGACGGCGGGACCCCAAGTCGAGTTCGTGACTGCCGGGAACCGAAACGGGGCGAGATGCAATGGCCATCGCCCCATGGCCCCGGGCAAAACCTCTGTCACAGGGCCGTTCGCACTGCCACGGCCACTTTGTGCACCGCGAGACAGCCACACAGGGCCAACGCCAAGAAGGCCCTTCGGGATGTCTGCAGTAGCGGAGGAGGGATTTGAACCCCCGACACGCGGATTATGATTCCGCTGCTCTAACCACCTGAGCTACTCCGCCATCCGACGGGGAAAGTCCCCGCCGAGCTGAGATTATAACCGACTCGCGCCGAGATTGAAGTCAGCACGGTCCGTTCCTGGGAATGGGCGTTGGATGGGGAAACAGCCGCGTTCGTTTTCCCCCCCTGCCCCACGGTTCGATTCCCTGCGGGCAGGACGATTTTTCGCTACACTCGAAGGAAGGGCGAGGTTCTCAGCCGGGGCTCCCGCCAGCGACATTCACCCCACCCCTCCGATTGGTTTTCGCAGACGGCATGTTCGTTTCTCTCGGCTCCTGTCGTCTGGAACTGGTCTCGGGAGATCTGACCCGCGAGCCGGTCGATGCGATTGCCAATGCCGCCAATACCCACCTGGCCGGCGGGGGGGGTGTCGACGGCGCCATTCACCGGGCGGCCGGTCCCGGGCTGATGCAGGAAACCACCCGCCTGTATCCCCAAGGCTGCCCGACCGGCAGCGCGGTGGCCACGAGCGGGGGAAATTTGCCCGCCCGCTTCGTGTTTCATGCGGTGGGGCCGATCTGGCAGGGAGGTCAGCGGGGGGAACCCGCCCTGCTCGCGGGGGCCCACCGCCGCTGTCTCGAATTGGCGGTCGAAACGGGTTGCCAGAGCCTCGCCTTTCCCGCCATCAGCACCGGAGTCTATGGATATCCGAAGCGCGAGGCGGCCCGGGTCGCCCTGCAGACGGTGGGCGATTTCCTCTGCGAATTCCAACAGCCGAACCTGGTCCGCTTTGTGTTGTTTGATGCCGAGACACTGCAGATCTTTTCTGAGATTCTTGCCGACTTGCGGTTCCCCGCCTCTCGCTCCCCCTCGTGACGTGCCCCCATGCCACAGCCTCTCTGCCCCGTCGGCCGTTCTCTCAGGTCCTGGATTTTGCCCGGGACGTTGCTGTGCGGCCTGATCGGCCCAGACCCTACCACAGCTCAGGAAAAGGCCCCCGACCGTCCCAAAGCGTCCGCCGCGCCCGCCGTTCAAGGGAAACCTGTCCCGCTGAACGAATCGGGCACGGTGAAACTCGATCTGGCCAATCGCCGGCTGCTGGTGCAGGGGGAGGTGGTGCTGCGGCAAGGACAGTTGGAGATGTTCGCCTGCCGGAAGCGGTCGAAAGAGCATGAGTCGATTGTGGCGATTGACGCCGCCGCCTTCGTCATTCACAGCGGCCTGCTCGCCCTCAAGGCCACCCCGGGGGGCCCGGCGGTCTACGAACCGAAATTCCAGCCTCCGCACGGCGAAAAGCTCGAGATCTTCGTGAGCTGGCAAGACGAGAAAGAGCAGACCCAGCGGGTCTCGGCCCAGAGCTGGATCCGCGAAACGGTCAACCGCTTCTGGGTGAAGCCGCTGGAGAAACTTCCGGCGGCGGTCACCATCGAAGAATCGTCGCCGCTGCGGTACGACCGCAAGCAGCAGGAACTGGTGTGGTACGGCCCGATGACCGACAGTCAGAAAAAGGAGTTGCTGGCGATGTCGGAAGATCGGGCCTGGCGGGACGCCATCAGCTTCTTCCATGAGCGGGGGCAATCGCGCGGGATGCGGGCCGACTGGGTGTTTGTCGGCAGCGTGCTGGGAGTCGATGAAACAACCGGCGAGAAGAGCTACGCCGCCGAAGAGGGGCAGTACATCTGCGTCTCGAACTTCCCGACCGCCATGATCGACATCGCACTGCGCAGCAGCGACCAGGCGGCTGAACTGGCGTTTGAGGCGTGGACCGAGAAGATCCCTCCCAAGGGAACTCCCGTGACCCTCGAGCTCGTCCTCGCACCCGCCAAACTGCCGGCTGTGCAACCGGGCAAACAACCCGCCAAGCCGACCGCGGCCGAACCGAACAAGCCGTAGGGGTTACGGGCCAGTCGCTGAGCCGCTGTTGCGGTCCGCCCCCCCGCGTGAAGAAGTTCGTGCGGGAGCGCTCGAATCTGGCAGGGCCGGCGCCGTGCCGAGGATGCGGCGTCCAGGGGCATGCGACCGCCGGTCGTGCGGCCGCCGGTCTTGCGGCTTCTGGTCGAGCGATACTGATCTTGCGGGCCCGGCGGCGGATGCCCCCCGGCTCAGATGCGATCGAGAGAATCGATCCAGATGGCCATTTCCAGCAGCACGGCTCCCGAGGGATATTGTCCGCCACGTCCCGAAAGGATGGTGTGGACGACGGGGAACTTCTGGTCGCGCAGTGTTTTGGCGGTCATCAGCACCAGCCGATGCAGCGGATCGCCGTCGGCACTGGTGAGGTGAAACTGCTGGCGCGATTCGGGTTCGTTGTCGGGCGGGGGCCCCGGCAGGGAAATCGCCGATCCGACCAGGGCGCGGTACAGGGCCCGGTGCTTGAACGCCAGTCCGAAGGCGAACATCCCGGTGCCGCCATGCGTGTGCAGGACGGTGCGGGTCTTGTCGATGCGGTACTGCTGCTGGAACTGCTCGGTGAGATCCTTGACGAATTCTCCTTCGTCGGGAGTCCACCCGGCGAGGTTCTTCGCCTTGGGGGCCAGCAGCACAATGCCCCACTCTTCGCAATGCGTCTGCCACGCCTTCAGCAGGGCCGCCTCCATGGTGTCTCCGGGAGGATGCAGCCAGACCAGCAGCGAATACTCGAAGTCGGGGTTGTAGTCGTCGGGTACGAACGCCCAATACTCGTGGTCGTGCGCCTCGCTCTTCGCCGTGAAGCGACCCAGTTTCAGGTTCGGGTCGGTCAACTCTTTCTCGCGGGGAGGTTGCGGCGAGGGGCGAATGTCGACTGGCACCGTGACGGGATTGACCCCGGTGGTCAGCGACAGGGGCTTCGTCGTTCCTCCCCGGTCGACCGTAATGGCGAGCGTGTCTCCCGGACGCAGGCGCGAGATCTGATCGGCGAGGTCATCGGCCCGGGTCACGGGTTTTCCCCCCACCTCGCGGATCTGGTCACCCCGCTCGAAGCCCGCCCGGGCCGCGGGGCTCTCGGGGTAGACATACCGCACTCCCAACCCCTGCAAATTGTTGTCTCCCGCCCCAGCCCGCACGGGCAACAGCCCCAGAAACGGCAGCTCATAGGGGACCAGGCGGTCGGTGAGCACCAGATCGCGGGTCAGTCGTTCTCCGCTTCGTTCGACGGTCACTTTCACTGTGTCGCCGGCGTACTTGTTCCCCAGCACGTGCTTCATCTGCGCCTGGGAACGCACCCCGCGACCATCGAGTTCAACCAGCAGGTCGCCATCTTTCAGGCCGGCCTCGAACGCCGGCGATCCGTACCGCACCCGATCAATCTGCGGCTTCTTTTCGTACAGGTCCTGTCCTTTGAGGGTGACCCCCATCAAGCCGGGGAACAGGTCTTTCCCCTGCTTGAGCCGCTCGAGGGCCCCCTGCACGTTCTCCAGCGGGATCGCAAAGCCGATGCCCGAGTCGTACCACTCGACCCCCGCGACATCGCCGGTGGCGGTGGGCGAGAGGGGGACCAGCACCCCCATCACCCGGCCCTGCACGTCGACCAGCGCGCCGCCGTAGTTGACCGGGGAAACCTTGCAGTCGGTCTGGATCGCCTTCCCCCAGACGCGGCCCAGCGCGCTGACGATTCCCAGCGACACACTCGGGGTTTCATCGAGCGACTTTCCCAACGCCAGGGCCCATTGTCCCACCTGCACTTCCGACATGGGGGCTGCAGTGGGAGGGACCAGATTGTCGGCCTCGACCTTCAGCAGAGTCAGCATGCGCAGATGGTCGGTGGCGACTCGCGTGGCGGGGAGTCTCCGGCCGTCGGCCAGCGTGACGAGGATCGTGGCGGGACGCGACAGGAAGTTGAACGCGCTGGAGATGATGTAGCCATCAGCACCGACCACCAGCCCTGTCGTCGGGCCGGTCCCCAGCAACACTTCCTGAACGCGATCGAGCCCGCCAACGGTATCGATCTTCACCAGCGACGGTGCGACGACCGCGGCCGCCTGTCGCAGGGCCGCTTCTTCCAGCGCCTCGACATCCTGGGGACCGGAATTCTGCGCACCGGCCGGCGACGGAGCGAGCAGCCCCCAACCGACCATCCAGACCAGGGCCAAGCCTCTCAGCCAGGCCACGGGAAAAGACAACCGGCACTGTCCCGACAGGGGAAGATGGGGAGCCATGCGGACAAACCAGCTCAAAACGGAGACCACAAAAACCGGGGAAAACCGCCGCGGTGTTCGAGTGTACCGCACAGGCGGGGTGTCGGCTACCAAGCTGGTCTTCTTTTTTGCGTAACATTCCACCCCTCGGCAGTGTTTAATGGTCAGGTTGGCAGTCCTTTGGCACTTGCTCGTTCCACCCCCTCCCGGGAATTCTCATGCCTGTGAACTTGTCTCTCCCCCCTGCTCTGGGGGGCATTCTGCTGTTCTGTACGGCGTCGTTCGTCGGCGCGGCCGACGAACCGGTGCTGGTGGGCAAGCCCCCCGACCAGTTGTTTGCCCAGCTCGACAAAAATGGCGACGGCAAGCTGACCGCCGACGAAGTGGGGGAAGAATACAAGGCGGCGTTCGAACAAATGCTGCGGCGGGGAGACAAAGACGGCGATCGGGTACTGACGCGGTCCGAGTTTCTGATGGCGTCGCGGCCGCAATCCAAGGAGGAGCCGGCGAAGCCCCCCGAGAAGCCACAGCCCGAGAAGCCGAAGAACGAGAAAGAGGGTGGTCAACCGGCGGCGGAATCAACGGCCAAGCCAGCGGCCCCTCCCGCCGAGACACCCACTCCGCCCCCGACTCCCCGGCCGCGCGAGCGTCGGCCCGACGCCCGCCCCGGCCGGGAGGGGAACTTCGAACCGGGTACCTTCGTGCGCAATTTCGACCGCAACGGAGATGGCAAGATCACCCTCGAAGAACTTCCCGAACGGGTGCGTGAGAACGCCCGGAAAATTTTCGAAGAGGCGGGCAAAGACGAACTCAGCCTTGAGGAGTTCGGTACCGCCATGGGCCGGGCGATGCGGGGGAGCATGCCCCCCGGCGAAGGGGGACCGGGGGCGGGGATGATGAACACGTTCCGGCAGTGGGACCGGAACGGCGACGAAGCCCTCGAGCTGGACGAGATTCCCGAGCCGGTTCGCGAACGCTTCAAGCCCCTGTTCGAGCGGGCGCAGGTCGGCAAGATTCCCCTGGACCGCTTGGGTGGCCTGCTGCGCCAGGGGCGGGGTGAAGTGGGGCCAGACGGCCGCCCGGAAGGCCGACCCGAGGGGCTGCCCGAAGGACGGCCAGAGGGACGACCTGAAGGACGCGGGGGCCCGGGGGGGATGATGGGAGGCGGAGGGATGCGACAGCCACCGCAGTTTCTGCGCCGTCTCGATCGCGACGGGGATGGCAAGCTCTCGGCCGAGGAATGGGCGAAGGGAGCTGAGCTGTTCGCCGCGATGGACACCAACCAGGACGGCTATCTCGATGTCGCCGAACTGATGGGGCGGCCCATGGGTGGCCCCGTTGAAGGACGACCCGGTGAAGGACGACCGGGGGAGGGACGGCCAGAGCGTCCGGGGCAAGGGGAGCGTCCCGAGCGGCCCCGCCGCCCCGAGGGGGAGAATCCCCCTGCCCAGGCGGCTCCGCGTCCAGCCCGGCCTGAAGCGGCTCGGCCCGAGGAGGCCCCTTCTCGGGAGGCTCCCCGTGGCGGAGCGGAGGACGACACCCCCCGCCGCCCCCTGCGTCGGTTTGACGCCGATGGGGATGGCCGGCTGTCGAAGGAAGAGGCCAAGGGTCGGCTCAAGGAGAATTTCGACCGGCTCGACACCAACCGCGACGGCTACCTCGATGGCGAAGAAATCCGCAAGGCGTTGCGGGAACTGGGGGGCCAATTGCGCCCCACGTCGAATCGTCCCGCGGGGAAAGACGCCTGAGTCGTCCGTCAGGGATTCCTTCCAATAGACCACGTTTCACGGCCAGTCTCGCCAGCGCGAGACTGGCCGTGTTGGTTTTCAGCCCCAGGTTTTTACCGACTGCCGGCCGGGGGCTGGCTGGCGAGCTGGACGAGGGCCTCCCGCACCTGCGCGATTTGTTCGGGAGTGACGGTGAGGTACCGATGCCGGCCCGACTCGGCCTCTGCGAATTGCGTCACTTCGGCATCATCGACCGTGATGGTGCCGGCGGGCGACAGACCGAAGTACCCCCGGTTCGGCCGGACGGCGTAGAGCACCGCCGTCAGATCCCACGTCTCCCGGTCGTAGGGCATCTTCTGGTAAAGAGCGTAGGCCTCGGCCAACGGATGATGCGGTACGTAGCGGTAGTCTTGTTCAATGCTGACCGCCGGGTACTTGATCGCCCGGCCGATCTCGAAGCCGCTGGTCACAATGGGGGTCGGCCAGTCGGCATACACCTTGCGGGCCGCCGGGAGGTCGATGAAGACGTTGTACTCCTTGTGTCGGCCTTCGGCGGTGAACATGCCCGCCATCATCACCAGTTCGCGGCACTTCGCCTTCACGAGATCAACGCCGTTGAGGGGGGAGATCTTGTCGCCGGCCGATTCCAGCAGACGGGCGAGGTTGGTGGAAAAGCCGACCACCACAATGGTCACGGATCCGTCCCGGGCACGGGCGAGGGTTTCGCGCAACACCTGGACGGCGTCGGGAGCGTCTTTTCCCGAGCGCAGATCATGCGGATAACGGAGTTTTCCGTCGTCCATCGCCAGGGAGGGAACGCGAATGTACGGGCTGTCTTCGGGGGTCTTGCCATTCCGGACCACCCCAATGGGAGTGCTGCCCCGACCGTAGAACGTGTTCACGAGGTCGACGTAGGGGCCGGCATATTCGTGGTCCTTGCTGACCGTCACCGCCAGCAACCGGCATTCGCCGCGGGACTGCAGGGCATGAATCACCCCGAGGGCCAGGGCGTCGTCGATGTCGTTCCCCATGTCGGTGTCGAAAATCAGGTCGACCGGAGCCAGAGGCGAGACGGGGGAGACTTTCTGGAAGGCCGGTCCCTTCGCTTCGTGTTCCATTTCGGTGTACTTCGCCACCAGCTCTTCGACCGCGTTGTTGCTCTCGTCGACATCGAGTTCGAGCCAGTTCCCCTCCACGCCTGGCTTGGCGACCCGGATGCCTGCGGCCAGTCGGCCGCGATGATCGCCCCCCACCCGATCGGCGGCCAGCAGCGCGGCCATCAGCCGATCCGCGAGCGATCCTTCGGTCTCCTCGTACGCCCGACCCATCGCGGTGATCACATCACGACCGGACAGCGTGTTTCCCTGGCAGGCATAGAACCGGCCGGTCATCCCCCCCCAATAGCGGCTGTCTCCGGGGGCCGCGGTGGGGTTGAGATTGGCCGCGCGTCCCTTGATGTCGACAATGGCCAGTTGCCGCAGGTCGCGTTGCTTGTCTTTCTCAATCAGCTCTTGCAGGACCACCTCGGGGGCTTTTCCCGCCGCCAGTTTCTCGAGGGCCAGCGGGCCAAACGCGGGATTGTGATAGTGCTGTGTGCAGAAGGCGCCGACCCCCGCCTTCACATAGGGTACGACCTTCCCCACCGCCGGGTATTTGCTGGCCACCGCCGCCCCCACGACCCCGGTCTCGGGGTCGACCGCGACGATCGAGAATGTGGCAATCTTGGTGGGGATCACGGGTTCCGGCCTGGCAGGTTGGAGGGCGGACGAGCGGGCCTTGGTGCCAGTCGCAGCGCGATCCTCACCCATGACAACCCTTCCTGACAAACACCACAGCAGGGAAACCGAAAGCAGCAGGCCGCGCACGATCATGGCAGTCACTCAGCGGACAACAAGAGGGGAAATGCCGGAGAATGCAGCCGCACTCCCCGACTCCCGCGGTATATGCCACCCCGGATGACATTGCAAACAAGCTGCCACAGCCAAGCCCCCGTCCTGGAGTGGATGCGGAGGGGCCCAGCCCACACGGGCTCCCGTGGCGGAGGACGCCCCGAATTCCCGAAACTGTCCCGGCTCGTCTCGACCCATCGATCAGGTGTGATATGATCCGGAAGGTGGCCAGACAGCTGAGTTGGCCAAGTCTCCGGCAGAGTCTGCCGACGGGTTCCACTTCACTCCTCCTGGATGAGCTGTGCCATGTTGCAGATCATGGATCGGCTGCCGAATCGCGACTGCCAGGGAGTCTCGCGGCGCTCGTTTCTGGGGATCGGCACAGCGGGGTTGGGAGCACTTGGGGTTCCAGGGCTGAGTTTGCCATGGCTGCTTTCGCAACGTGCCGCCCATGCCGCGGCCTCTGGGGTGCTGCGGGACCGGTCCGTGGTGTTGCTCTTCCTGCAGGGGGGCCCGTCCCAACTGGAATTCTTCGATCCGAAGCCGCACGCCCCGGTCGAAATCCGCAGTGTGACCGGTGAGATCGCGACCCGGCACCCGGGCGTCCTCTTCGGCGGAACGTTTCCCCGGCTGGCGGCACTGGCGGACCGGTTCAGCATTGTGCGCTCTTATGGCTCGGGGAACGCCGACCATACCTACGGCCGGGTGGTGAGCGGGGGAGAGGCGAATGGACCGTCGGCCAGTGCGATCTATGCCCGTGTGCGGGGCAACACCCATCCCGAAACGGGAATTCCCACCAACGTGCTGGTTCTGCCCGAGGCGGTGCGGGAAGGACTGAAGCTGCAGAGCAATTTCGAGACCGGGGCGCTTCCCACACTGACCCAGGCCGGTTCCCTGGGGAGCGACTGCGTCGCCTTCAACCCCAGCGGGGGAGGACAGCTGAAACAGGATATGGAACTGCGTTTACCAGCCGACCGCCTGGGGGACCGGCGGTCGCTGCTGGCGGGTCTCGACGCCCTGCGGCGCCGGGCCGATCGTCCGGGCCAGATGGACTCGCTGTCGTTCTACCAGCAGCAGGCGTTCGAAGTGATTACCCGGGGCGTTGCCCAGGCGTTCGACTGGCAGCGGGAAGACCCGCAGACGATCGCCCGGTACGACACCACGGGGCTGTTCCGGATGGAGGAACTGACCCGCTGGAACGACATGCGCCGGGCCTCGAACCTGCTGGGGCACCAGTTGCTGCTGGCCCGCAGGCTGTGTGAGGCGGGCTGTGGATTCGTGACCGTTTCGGACTGCGGCTGGGATTATCACGCCAATGGCAACAGCCCGCCGAATATGGCGGGAATCTACCCGATGGGGGGTCAGGTCGATCACGCGGTCGCCGCCTTCATCGAAGATGTTCTGGCCCGCGGATTGGAACAGAAGATTCTGTTGATTGTGACCGGCGAAATGGGCCGAACTCCGCGGCTCAACGGGAATGGGGGACGCGATCATTACGGAGAGCTGACGCCGCTGCTGCTGTTTGGCGGCGGGTTGACGATGGGGCAGGTGGTCGGACAGTCGGATGGGCAGGCGGCCAAGGCGACTTCGGAGCCGTTCCGTCCTGCGAACCTGCTGGCCACAATTCTGAATGTGCTGTTCGACCTGGGCCGGCTCCGGCTCGAACCCAATGTTCCCCGCGACATTCTGCGACGGGCCGAGGCGCATCCGCCCATCGCGTCGCTGGGTTTGGAGTAACACATGGTTTCGACACGGTTTGCTCCCCTGCTCTGCCTGTGGCTGGGCGTCGTTTGTTCCGGAGTGGTGGCCCAGGACCGGCTTCCCCGTGGGGGAGCCCGGGTTCGTGAGCCGCGCGGCGCGCTGTTGATCGCCGGTGGCGGAGTGCGGAACGACAACGAAGAAGTCTGGAAGCGGCTGATCCAGTTGGCCTCCGACTATGCCCAACAGCGGGGTGAACCAGCCAACCAGCCCCCCCGAATTGCCGTCCTGCCGACAGCCGCGTGGGATCCCAAATCGATTGGCGAACGGGCGGCGGCCAGCCTGAGACTGCACGGTGCCGATGCGTTCGTCGTTCCAATTGCGCTGCTGAACAGTCCGATCGACCCCATGGTGGCGGTCCGGGATCCCGAGATTCTGCGCCAGATCCAGGATGCGCACGGCGTCTACTTCACGGGGGGACAGCAGGCGCGGATCGTGCAGGTGCTGATGACGGACGATCAGCAGCAGACTCCGGCCCTGAAAGCGATCTGGGACCTGTACGACGCCGGCGGGGTGATTGCCGGCAGCAGCGCCGGTGCGGCCGTCATGAGCCAGGTGATGTGCCGCGAGATGGGACGGCAACTCAACGTCCTGGAACACGGGATTACCTCGGGAAAAGAGACGTCGCCCGGCCTGGGATTTCTCCCCTCGGAATGGTTCGTCGACCAGCACTTCCTGATTCGCGGTCGATTGGCCCGGGCGCTGGTGGTCTCGCGACATCATCAATTGCCCCATGGATTGGGAATTGACGAGAACACCGCACTCGTGGTGCGGCAGAATGAGACCGAAGTCATCGGCTACAAGGGAGCGATCTGGTTTGATCTGACGCAGGCCAGCAGCCAGGCGAATGAGCCGGGGTTCAACATTCGCAACGTCCGGCTGAGCTATCTCGACCGCGGGGATCGCCTCCACATGCGCACTCTCGAGCTGACTCCCGCTCCGGAGAAGCGGGCCGAACCGGTGATTGATCCCACCAGCCCGCAATTCGACCCGACGAATGACGAGCCGATCTTCAGCACCGAGATCCTGGGCAACACGACTTTTCTCGATCTGATGCGGCGGTTGATGAACAACCGCAACGATCATGCGATTGGGCTGGCGTTCGACGCCCAGGCGGCCCGCAAAGGACCGGTTCCGGCCTATGAATTCCGGCTCTACCGAGACCGCGACACCCGGGCGTGGCCCCCCGGTGTTCTCGAGGACTACACCATCTCCAACGTGCACCTCGACGTGCGCCGGGTCGAGTTTGCGGGAATCAGCTATCGCTGAAAGGGGTCGCGGCTCGTCTCCCGAGAGCGATCTGCCTGATCCCAAAACCAGCCCCGGGCCGTCTTTCGCCGTCGGCAGAATCAACCACGGCATCCGTCGCAGCCCGGCCTTGTCTCGGCGACACCACAGTACAACCCGGGTAGAACATCCCTACCGGGCCGAATAGATCGTCTGGCCCGCCTTGATTGTCTCCACCACCTTGAGATCGGCCAGACCCAACACCGGGATCTTCAGGGGATTGCGGTCCAGCACCACGAAGTCGGCCAGCTTGCCCACCTCGATTGAGCCGCGCTGCTCTTCTTCGAAATGCTGGTACGCCGGCCACAGCGTGATCGATTTCAGCGCCACCTCGACTGGCACGCATTGCCCAGCCCCCAGAATATCGCCGCTGCGAGTTCGGCGTGTCACCACGGAAGACAGCACACGGATCGCGCTGGGTAGCGCGACCGGCGCGTCGTGGTGTTGCGAGAAGATCATTCGCCGGCGCAGGGCCGAGGCCGCGGGGCTGATTCGCTCGGCCCGTTCGGCCCCCAGTACCGAGTCGCGGTGCCAGTCTCCCCAGTAGTAGCAGTGCATCCCGAAAAACGAGGGAATAATCGCCAGTTCCTGCATGCGGTCGAGCTGATCTTCGCGCACCGTCTGGCAATGGATCATGACATCCCGCCGGTTGGGATCCCGCCCGTGCCGTTCCTGCGCCGCCCGCACCGCGGCAATCATCAGGTCGCTGGCCGCATCTCCATTGCAGTGAATCTGGAATTGCCACCCCTTCTCGTAACACAGGTTGACCTTGTGAATCACCTCGTCATCGGTGAGGGTGGGAAAACCCCGATAGGCCGCGTTCCGACTGTGTGGCGGGACAAAGTACGGCTGTGAGAGGTAGGCGGTCTTCCCCTGGGGCGATCCGTCGAAATTCAGTTTCACCCCGCCGATCCGGTAACCATTTCTGAGCGTGCGGGAATGCCACGGGCCATCCAGACCGTAGGGCGTGTCGCTCGCCGTGAGGTCGGGATACGACACGACGTCGATCAGCATCTTCCCGCCTTCCGCCAACCGGGCCCACGTCTTGTCGACCGGAGGCACCGAACGTCCTTCCTGGGCCAGGGTGTAACCATTCGCGGCGTAGAGCTTCTGGCCTGCCGTCGCCAGGGCGTCGAGCTCCGCCTCCCCCAGAATCGGAAGCAGTTTGGGCATCGCGTTGAAATTGGCCGTCTCTTCGAGCACTCCATTGGGAGTCCGTCCATCCTCCTCACGGCGAATCGTCCCGCCGGGGGGATCCTTCGAATCGGCGGTGATGCCTGCCACCTCGAGCCCCCTGGTATTCACCACACAGAGATGTCCCGACTGGTGGATGATCAGCACGGGGATGTCGCGCGAGATGGCGTCGAGGTCGTGACGGGTGGGATGCCGCTGCTCGGCCAGTTGGGCGTCGTCATACCCAAACCCCAGCACCAGCCGGTATTTCTTCGCGGTGTCCGACGCGGCCCAGGTCTTGAGTTCCGCCTGCAGCGAGGCGATGTCGTTCACGTGGTAATCGGGGGCTGGCAGCAGATTTGCCGAGACCGCCTGCAATCCCACCGAGAAACAGTGTCCATGGCCATCCACAAAACCCGGCAACAGGGTACGTCCCCCAAGATCAATCTCTTTCGTGGCCGCTCCCCGCCAGGCCAGTACTTCCGCCCGGGGACCAACCGCCACAATCTTCCCACCCCGCACGGCGACCGCCTCGGCCGTCGGCTGGCGGTCGTTGATGGTAATGACATCTCCGCCGCTGTAGATGAAATCCGCCGGTTCCGCTCCCGAAGCGACCGCCAGTGTCACACACGACCAACCGCACATCCACAGCAACCAACGCGACATAAGAGCACCTCACAGAAATCACTTCCGTCGGCACCGGTGGCCCGGGACCTTTTCCCCATTGTCACCAAACCTCATTCGGGAGGCCAGACATCCCTGGGACGGAGACTCGAACCCCGCGAGCCACCGCGACGGACGGCAACCTGTTCGGCGAAGCGGCACGACCGGCCGCTGTCGGACACGGCAAGACCGGCCGCTGTCGGACCATGAAGAACGCCAACAAACACGCTGTTTGACGTCGTTACGACAGCCCCCAGCGGGCCTTGAGGCGTTTGGCGATCGGTTTTTCGAAGTACCGCACGCTGAGCAACGCCAGGCCGATGACGAGCAGCACGGTGAACCCGACCCGCAGCACCTCGAGCGAGGCGGTGACCGTCTGTGGATCGGTGGTGAAGCGCTCCACGAGGGATTTCAACAGCGGCGTCACCAGTCCGAACAGCATCATCGAGGGGAAAATCAGCGGACCTTGAAAAATAAAAATTCCGAAGCTGGCTTCACCCAAAGTCTCGCACCAGGGATGCGACAACAGGCGGGCGACGATCCCGCGGTTCTGTGCCAGTTCGTACAGGAACACCGCGTAGATCGGGCACATGAACCCGTGACGCAGGATGAAATTGGGGGGCTTCTCTCCCAGTCCGAACCAACGCGAGAAAACTGCGTCGGGAGTGATCGAGATCAACAGAATGACCAGGGCTGCCAGATCTCCCAAACCGGGTTTCCAGCCCGTGCGGTCCCCCGGCTGGACCCAGCCCATGTCGTGCCGGGTAATCTGAAACAGCCGGCACAACACGATGGCCATCACAAAATGCGGCAGCCAGAACAACGGTGTCCGCATCACCAGTTCGCTCCAGAACCCAAATCCCGGCGGTGACACCTCACCCTGCCACAGGTAAATGAGGGTGGGAATGAGATTCAGCACAGGCATCAGCCAGAACAGAATCCACAGCGTGGTCCGGGACTGCCGCTGCAGGAAGGAAACGACCGTCGGAAACATCAGGTAGAAGAAGGCGACCGCCGAGAGGGCCCAGGTGGCGAAGTTCCAGGTGAGGGCCGCCTCGGGACACCAGGCCTGCACCAGAAACACGCTGAGCAGGCCGCTGACCACCCCAAACACCGGCTTGCTGACCGGGATTTTCCAGAGGCTGTTGGACGGCATGAATGACAGCATGCCAATCGCCATGGGAATCAGCAACACCAGCAAGGTGAGGTGCAGCGGATAGAGCCGAGCGATGCGATTGAGCCAGAACTCGCGGTTCGACACGGTTTGCCCCCCATCACGGTCGAGATACAGATAGGCCAGCACAAACCCCGAGAGCATGAAAAACAGCCCGGTCGAGAGATAACCGCGCTGAACATGCCGCGTGAGAGGCGGCGGAAGCACCGCATACAGTCCGCGGTTCTGCATCGCCTCGGCCATCGCTTCGGGCGACGCTGGTTCAGGAGCACGAGGTGGGGCCTCACCGGTCGCCGCCGATGGCTTCGCGGGGCCGTCAGTGGAGGTGGCCCGTTCCGTCGCGCTCGCCTCCGCCAGAGCCTCGCCCGCAGCCTGCTGCCCCCCACTGGGGGTCGCCTCGGGCGTCGCGTTCTGCATCTGCTGCATCATCACCTGCAGCTCCTCCAGCGAGGGCATGGCCGCAATGTGGAAGATGAAGATGTGCAGAGCGGCGAAGAACCTTAGCCCGGTGAGTGGGACCAGTCGGCTGGAGAAACCGGTCGGACTCGAGCCCGCTCTCCGGGGATTTGGGGACGAGGCGGTAACAGCAGCTGCCAGAGTGGGGGTGGACACAGCGCGAGGCTCTCCCGGGCAAATCAGGCGTGCGGAGGACAGAGATGGGCTGGCGACGAACAGATGGGACCGCAGTGTGATCGGTGGATCGCCTGACCGGCAAGTGACTTGCCCGCCATCACGCACCGGCATGACAGGCCGTGGGCTCGGGGTGGCAGTCCGTATTGGCCACCATGGGGCACGGCCCCGGTCCACACCAACCTGTGCAGGCAACGCAGATGTTAGGCGCCCAGGGGTCGGGTTGACCGCCGGGGCGGGGTGACATTCATCATTTCTTCACCGGAGGGAGCACGCTTTCGCCGCCCGGCGGAACTTGCCATGATTTTCTGCGGGAGCAGCCGTTTCGTCCCGGTGGGGGCGGAATCTGGCGTTCATTCGGGAACCTGTCTTCACAACGCGTGGCACGATGTCGGACGAATTGTTTTCAGTGGCGGGTCAGGTGGTGTTGGTCTCCGGGGCCAGCCGGGGGATTGGGCGGGCGATTGCCGCGGGTTTCGCTGAACGGGGGGCGAAGGTCATCATCACCGGGCGCGAACAGGAAACGCTGACCGCCACGGCCCACGAGATTGCGGGACCGGCCGGTCCCGTCGACACCGTCGTCTGCGACGTCGCCAGCCTGCCCGATATCGAACAGTTGGTCCCCGCGGTGATCGGCCGACATGGACGGATCGACACGCTGGTGAATGTCGCGGGAGTCAACCTGCGGAAACGCAGCGAGACCTTTACCGCCGAGGAATACGACCGCATTCTGAACATCAACCTGCGGGGCCTGTACTTTCTCTCGCAGGCGGTGGGTAAGACGATGATTGAACGGCAGCAGGGTTCGATCATCAACATCGACTCGCTGAACACTTACGCTCCCCTCAAGGGAGTGCTGCCGTATGCCATCAGCAAAGCGGGGGTCAGCATGATGACGCGCGGCATGGCGTCGGAATGGGGTCCACATGGGGTGCGGGTCAACGCCCTGGCGCCGGGGTTCATCCTGACCGACATGACCAACAAACTGTGGTCGATTCCCAAGATGCAGGAATGGGGCTATGCCAACACCCCGCTGCGGCGGCTGGGAAAGACCGAAGACATGATCGGCACGGTGATCTACCTCGCCTCGAAAGCGTCGGAGTTCATGACGGGGCAAGTGCTGTACGTCGACGGCGGAATGTCGGCGGGTTTGCAGTGGCCGATCGACCTCGCCTGAGCGGCCGTTCCGCCCGTCCCTCCGGCCAAGTTCTCGGCCAGCCTCTTGCCGCGGGTGCCTCCCAGTGTCGAACGAAGCCTCCCGACGGGTGCGGTTGACCTGCCCCACGTGTCATGAACTGCTCGACTTCGAGGCGGGAGAACTCCCCCGGCGTGAACCGTGCGCGTTTTGTGGGCGGGAAATCCACATTCCCTCGCGGGCCCACCTCGCGGCGATCACCCCCACGACACGGCTGCGGCCCCCCGACGAGATTGGTGACTACCAGATCGCCCCCCCCGCCGAGCCCGAGGCGGCCTATCGTCCGGCTGCCCTCACCGCCCCGGCTGAACGCCGCGCCTCTCCCGGGTTCAACACCTCGCTGGCCTGCCCCCACTGCGGACAATCGGTCGGCACCCGCCTCGAAGACCGACCCAAACGGGTCTCCTGCCCCCACTGCGGCGGAGATTTGTTCGTTCCCGCCAATCCCCGCGGCCGGGGGCCGGTGGAGGAAGTGACCGGCTCACCTCCACTCGGATCAGTCCCCTCCCCGCCCGCTGTGACTGACGCCGCGGACGCCCCTCCCGCGAATCCCCCCCCGAAGGTCGCCGATCCCCCTCCCGACCAGGTGCGCCCGGTCTTCGGCACACGAAAAACCCGCCCTCGGACCGAACGCCCGGCCGCCCCCTCGTCCCCCACCCCATCCCCTCCGGCCGAGCCCCCACCCCGAGTTCCCCGCAGGACGGTCTTTGACCAGATGGCCGTGGTCCGGACCGAGTCGCTGCCCACCCCTCCTGAATGGACTTTCTTCTCGGGAGTCTTCTCATTCCCCTTTCAGCAACACAGTCTGTCCCGGTGGCTGTATCAGGTGGTGGGGTTTACGGTGCTACTGCTGGTGATGGCCACGATTGCGGCGGTCTCGGCCCAGTATGGTGCCGGCCGGTTCGGAATGGTGCTGGCATTCTTCGTCTTGCCAATGATCTGGATTGGAATCTGGTCGTTCTCATTCGCCTCGGCGAATTTTCTCTGTATCGTCGAGGGGACGGCTGCGGGAGCGAATGAAATTCGCGAATGGCCCGAGCCCAGTTGGCGCGACTGGGTCCCCAAGCTGGTTTACCTGGCGTGGATCGCCTCCATTCCACTGGTGCTGGCGTCGGCACTGGCGGGACTGGTTCCCGAGGAAGGACCGCCCCGAGTGCTGGTGGCGGCGGGGCTCTTCTGCGTCATTTATCCGATCTGCCTGATGTCGGCCCTGGAGGCCAATTCCTCCTTTGCGATGTTCACCTGGCCGATAGTGCGATCGCTGTATCGCAATCCCGGTGACTGGCTGTCATTTTTCGGGGTCACCCTGCTGGTAACGCTGCCGCTGGTGATGATCCCGGCGGCATGGCTCACAGCACGGCTGGGAGACTGGAGCCCCTACCTGATGGCGGCGGTGATGGGGCCACTCGCCGCGACGACCCTGTTCGTCGTCGCCCGACTCTTCGGACGGCTCGCCTGGAAGATCTCCGGGATCGACCGGAAATGGGCCCGCCGGCGGCGACTGAGCATACCGGATGATCGCCAGCGAACCTCGCCGGGCTGAAACACAATCCACCCGCTGTCGCGGCGTTACTCTTTCGCAGCGTCGGCCGCTTCGGCCGCCTCAGCCTGAAGGGCCTTGATCGCCGCCTCAACCAGCTTGGGATCCCGCTGCTTCAGCTGGTCGAGACACCGCTCGGCGGTGGCCACATGGGGAAGCACGACCTCGGTTTTCTGACCGCCGCGCACCTGCGTTTCAACCCGATCCAGCGTGGCGGCTGCGACATATCGGGCGATGCAGCGCCGGGTGGAGGCCGCCTCAAACCCGGTGGTACCGTATTTCTCAACCAGCTCTTCCAGCAGCGACCAGTCTTTCCAGCGGGCCAGCGTGGTGATGACCAGCTCACCATGGGCCGGGTGCACGTAGAGTGGCCTCAACGCAGACTGCAGGCTCTGGTCGGGAATTCCGCGATTGCCGTTGTTCTGACACCAGATGACGGCTTTGAGTGCGTCTCCCAGTTCGTTCGTTGCGTCGGCATCGGTCGGCTTCGCGAGGTAGCGATCGACCACCACCGACAAACCACGTTCTCCCGTCAACTGGAGATAGCCGAAAATCAGCCCCTGCAGCCCCAGCCGCAGGTTTTTTGACTCGGCCTGCACCCGCTCTTCCAATCGCTCGGCATCACCATCGTCGCCGCAAAAGCCCAAGAGCACCCAATAGGCCCCCTTGCGCACAGCCGGCGTGCGGGGCGACTCCAGCCACCGGCGAATCCGATCGGGGCCCAGTTCCGCGGCAGCGCGGGCGATGTCGTCGGTGGGGGCATTCACAATCTCGGCGTGCGCATCGTTGGCGATCAACACATCGGCATGCTCCAGAAACTGAAAGTAATACAACAGCCGCTCAGCCCACTCTGCCTCCGGATCGGGGGCTTCAATCGCGTACTTCCAGCACGCCTCGGTAATCTCCAGCGGCTCTCCCCAGCGGATCTTCTGGCCTTCTTCCACAGCGGCGGTCAGCAGCCGCAGCGCCCCTTTCTCTCCGCCATGAAACCCCGGGAGCGAGATGGTCTTGCCAGCCTGCACCACGTCGGCCGAGCCCTCGACCACGTCGACCACCTCAAAGACCGAGACGGCCCCCTGGTTCCCCTTCTCGGCCCGGGCTGAGACCCAGCGTGCCAGCAGGGCGACATCCGCCTGGCCGATCCGATCGGCGAGAGTCAACGTCGGCTGGCCGCAGATTTCACAGGCCCATGTGGGAACCACCATGCAGCCCAGGGTCACCAGCAGCAGCGCCACGCCCGCGAAACGGGGCCACGCATTCCACGTTGCGGCAGATGCGACCGGATTTTCAAATCCCACGTGTCGAGCCGTATGACCACGGTCCCACACGATCCGAAAGGCTCTGTTCGCCGTCGCCTGCAAATCGCATCGCATTCCGAAATCCTCCCTGACCGGTTCTCGAACTGTCTTCCCGCGCCAGTCACAATCCGGGGACCCAACAGTCCAGTATCCAGACCCCCGCCGCTGGAATCACTCGGGAAAAAACAAACGCTCCACTTCCGCCACACGCTTGGGATCTTTTTCCCGCAAGGTCTCGACATGCCGTCGACCGGCCACCACATGCGGCAGTGACCCGGGATCGGTCCCTTCGGGCACATCCCGCAGACTGGCCAACTGGTAGCGGATGATCGCCCGCTTGATGGTGGGCAGGTTGTATTCTTTCGCGCCGTACAGGGCCATCAGCCGGTCCTGCACACTCCAGTCTTTCCAGCGGGCGAGGTCATTGATGACGATGTCGCACACCGCCGGTCGCTCGACCAGCCCCCGGACCACTTTCAGCACTTGCTCGCGCGGGACCCGGTCTCCGCCGTAGCTCCACAAAAACCGCAGCGCCTGCATGGCCGCGTAGGTTTCGGGAAACGGCGCTTCGGGATCGGCAATCTTCGTTTGCTGAATGAAGGGAAGCCCCTTCCCGGCCGTCAGATAGAGATAGCCTCCCATGACCCCGTCGATTCCCAGACGGATCTCGTCCACATTCGGTTCGATCAACCGCTTCAGGAACGCCTCATCTTCAGCGGTCCCGCACAATCCCAGCATGAGTCCGTACAGCCCCTTGCGGGCTCCGGGAATGCGTTCGTTGGTCAGCCACTCGCGCAGATTGGCGGAGCTGAAGCTGCTGGCGGCGGCCTTCACATCCTTGAACTCGGCCGAGGCAAATTCGCGGAAGGCGTCTTCGGCCAACAACTCATCCTGGTGCTCCAGATAACCCGCGTAGAATTCCAGCCGGCGGGGGACGGGCAGATCGGCCGCAGGAGCCTTTTCGAGGTAGGGAATGGAACTTCCCGTAGCCGTGGTGCGGTAGGTCCACGACAGCTTCCCGTCGTTGACCGTGCCGAACCAGATTTCGATCGCCCCCTTGGGACCAGGGCGTTCCAGGGGAACAATCGCCGCCTCCCCCCTGGCAGGTCCCTGCGGATGCTTCTTCAGGACGCGGGTGATTTCAAACCGAGTGTGCTTTTTCTCGCTGTTCTCGACCGGAACCAATTCCATCCAGGTGGCGACCACAACCACCTGGGCACTGGCCATTTGCTCGCCCAGTGACGGAGCGAGCGACTGCGGACAGAAGGGACAGCCCGTCGCCGTCGACGTCCCCCCTCCTCCAAACAGGGCCGCCAGCAACAGCCCCATCCCCACCCATCCGGTGCCGTTCCTGCGTCCCAGTGCACGTTGACGGGATTCGGTGCCATGCAGAGCAACAGTGGTCTCTAGCAACATGAAAAGTACTTCCGGGGACAGATCTCAGTCGAGCGAGAAGAACTTTTCCGCTTCGGCCACCAGCTTGGGATCGCGCTTCCGCAAGGCCTCGAGGTGAGCCTTGGCCGATTCGACATGCGGCGGGGTCTTCTCCCCTCCTCCCTGCGGCACATCCCGGATGCTGGCGAGCATGAACCGCACAATCGACCGCTTGACGGCGGGCACGTTGAAGGCATCTTCGCCGTAGAGTTCCATCAGCCGGCTCTGCAGTTCCCAATCCTTCATCCGGCCCAGGTCACCAATGGTGAGGTCGGCCATCTCGGGACGCTTCTCCAGCAGGACCCGCAGCGAGGCCCTCAGCCGCTCGGCGGGAATCTTCCCCGCCCCGTACGAATTCAGGAACAAGATCGCTTGCCGGGCCGCATAGGTCTCGCTGAACGGAACTTTGGGATCCTTGATTTTGGTCTCTTCAAGCAGTTCCAGACCCTTTTCCCCCGTCAACAGCAGATAGCCCCCCATCACCCCATCGATTCCCAGCCGGTAGTCGTCCGACTTCTCAACAATCTTCTCCTTCATCACCGTGGCGTCCTCCGCCGTGCCGCACAGCCCCAGCATCAGACCGTACAGCCCCAACCGCCCCGCCGAGGTCTTGGGATCGGCCACCCATTTCCGCAGTTTTTCCCGCGGCATCTTGTCGGCCAGCGTGGTGATGTCTTTGTAGGGAGCGTTCGCGAACTCCTGGTAGGCATCCCCGGCAATCGTGGGATCGGCCGCTTCCAGGAACTTCAGAAAGTACGGCAGCCGCTTCTCTCCCGCCGTCTCGGGCGAGGGTGCCTGAATCATGTACTGGTAAAGCGCTTCGGTCACCTCGAGCGGGTTCCCCCACTCAATGACCCCCGAAGGAGTCTGGCTGCCCAGCAGCAGCGAAAGGTCGCCCGACTTTCCCTCACGGAAACGCTCGAGGGTGATCTTCTTCCCCTTCTCGAGCTTCGGAGCCGCCACGGCCTTCGGTTTCTCTCCGGGAACAGTCCCCTCAATGTCGAACTTCGACTTTTTCAGGGAGCCCTCCGGCATCTGGCCAGGCTGCCGGGCGATTTCGACGATGGCGTAAGTGGTTGAGCCAATCGAATCTTTGGTCGGCTTCTCGGCATCCACCCACTGGACCAGCACCCCCGCGTCCGACTTGGCCAACTGCTCGGCCAGGGTCAGCGAGGGAGAGGCACAGAACGGGCAGGCCACCACCGAGCTCGACATCCCCCAATCCAACCCGCCAGCCAGCAGAACCAGGCTCAGCAGCACCCGTCCCGCCCCCCGAGACAACCACCGCACCGCAGACAGATGGATCATCGCCCTAACTCCTCAGAAGAGGTCGCACACACCAGTTCGCGTGAATCCTCAGATGATAGTCGATTTTCGTCCAGCACCCAACTGCGGGAGCGGCCAATTTTCGACCTCTCTTGGACCGTGGGAATCTGGAAAGCGTGGAGAGGCAAACTCAGTCTGACGCTCCTTCAGATCGAACGCGTCAGTCAGGGCGAACCGGGCGTCCTGGAGAGGCGAGCGAGTGCGGTTGGGTCAACAGCCCATACATTTCGGGCCGCCGGTCGGCCAGCCGATCAATCTCATGCTTGTCGGGCACCCGGATGATGTGTTTCCGCCGAGCCCGGGCCAGGTCGATGTCGGCATAGAGAATGTCTTCCGAGGTGGTTTTCGACTCAGCCAGCGTCTGGCCATTGGTATCGCAGATCTTGCTCATCCCGATGAAGGGGAAGCCCCGCTCGGTCCCCACGCGGTTGACGGCGATGAAATAGACGGCATTTTCCAACGCCCGGGCATTGATCACACTGCAGGCGGTGCACTCGGCTCCCGGGGGCCAGTTCGTGGGCAGGGCAATCAGGTCGGCTCCCAACAGCGCCAGCGACCGCGAGGCCTCCGGAAACGCCGCGTCGTAGCAAATCAGCATCCCCACCCGCAGGTCTCCTGCCGGATGCACGGCAAACGGCCGGTCGCCGTACGAAGTGAACATGTCGATCCCCAGGTAGGGCAGATGTACCTTCCGGTAGCTCCCCACCACACCCGTCGGCCCCACCAGGACGGCCGCATTGAACACCCGCGAGCCATCCCGCTCCAGCATCCCAAAAAGGGCGTGGTTCCCCAACTCACGGCAGACCCTGGTGACCGATTCGGTGGCGGGGCCTGGGATGGTCTCGGCAAAGGGGAGGGCCTCCTCCAGACTGCTGAAGCAGTAACCCGGGACGGCACATTCGGGAAAAACGGTCAGCTCCGCCCCTTGCCTGGATGTCTCGGTAAGGCCGCTGGCGATGCGCGCGAGATTGCGCTGGGGATCCTGCAACACCACATCCATCTGCACGCCGGCGATTCGCATGGCGACGTTGGTCTCCAATCAGAACAGGGGTCCCCCCGCCGCAAGTTCGATCAGAATTTGCCCGGGGGGCCAAGGGGCAGTTCACCGCACTTTAACTTCCCCCCGGGGGACTGTCTTCCCCGGTCACCATCCCCCGTCGCACGAGGGCCCCTTCCGCTCGAACCGGGGTGCGGAGACAAGGGGGAATTGTCAGGAGGGAACAGCCTGCAGAGGGTCTCCCGGGGAGTAGTCGACCCGCTCCCGACCCGCCTGCCACGCCAGCAACACCGCCCGATGCCAGGGGCTCACGGGCTGCCGTGCGAGGTCCCCCAGCGCGACATCCCGGGCGGGAGAGCCGCGCGGCTGGAGCTCGGTCGCGGAGGGGGCCGGCTCCACCAGGAAAAACCAGGCGATCGGCTGCCCCTCAACCCACAGTTCGACCTGTTTGGCCATGGTGCGCGGGGCCCAGTTCAGTTCCTCATCCAATTCGCGACGCAGGCATTGCTCCGGGGTCTCCCCCCGTTCGCGTCGTCCACCGAAGCAGGTCCAGAGCCCGGGTGCAAACCGAGCTGTAGCGGGCCGTTCCTCCAGCCAGATCCGGCCCGGGTCCGGAGCGGGAATGATGGCACATGCGTAGTCGGGCCAGTCGGGGCTCACAGGAGGTCGCCTTGGAGTCTTCGGGGCCGATCCAGACTGAGATCCATGACCGAAACATCACCGCCACTCAGTCTCCGGAACCGAGTCGGCCGTTCATCATTCCCCCAGCGTAGATCCGGGGGTTGGACACTGCAAGAATACCGGTCGGACTGAATTCTGGGCGGAATGCACGGAACCAGAAAAACCCCGGAGGATGGATCCGGCACGGTGGCACTGGCGGCGAAAGGTTTCCTCCGGAACTCGCTTGTTGGGGTGCTCTTTTGAGGCCGGAATTGGCTTTTCCCCGGTCAATATGCCGTTCGGTGCTGGCCACGGTTGCGTTGAACGGGAAGAACCGGAATTGGACCCGTTGGCGGACAAATGCCAATTATTTCCCCGAATCACACTTGCCAATTTAGGTAACGCCGTTACACTAGTCCATCAGTTCAAGCTGTTCGCAATACTACCCGACGTGAAGTTCAGGAGGCTCAACACAATGTGCGCGAAGTCGGCGAAATCTGGCAAGGCGGGCAAAGTGGCGGAAAACGCCGAGGCCAAACTGCTGGAAAACGCAGTGGGGCAGATCGAGAAGACGTTTGGCAAAGGGGCCATCATGCGGCTGTCAGACGCCGCCAACACCCATGCCATCACGGGAATTCCCACGGGGGCGTTGTCGCTCGATCTGGCATTGGGGGGCATCGGTGTGCCCCGTGGGCGAATCATTGAGATGTTCGGGCCCGAATCCAGCGGCAAGACCACGCTGGCGCTGCATGTCCTCGCGAACGCCCAAAAGGCGGGGGGCATTGCCGCGTTCATCGATGCGGAGCATGCCCTCGACCCCGCCTGGGCCAAACGGCTGGGGGTCGACCTGGAAGACCTGCTGGTCAGCCAGCCCTCCTACGGGGAAGAGGCGCTGCAGATTGCCGAAATGCTGATCAAGTCGAACGCCGTCGACTGCATCGTCGTCGACTCGGTGGCAGCCCTCGTCCCCAAGGCCGAACTGGATGGCGATATTGGCGACTCGCACGTGGGTCTGCAGGCTCGCATGATGAGCCAGGCGATGCGAAAGCTGACCGGGGCGATCGCCAAGTCCAAGACGTGTGTGATCTTCATCAACCAGATCCGCGAAAAGATCGGGGTGATGTTTGGCAGTCCGGAAACAACCCCCGGCGGACGGGCCCTGAAGTTCTACAGTTCGGTCCGGGTTGACGTCCGCAAGATCAGCACGCTGAAGGATGGTGAGAACACCATCGGCATCCGCATGCGGGTCAAGATTGTCAAGAACAAGGTCGCTCCACCGTTCCGCCAGGCCGAGTTCGACATGCTGGCTGAGGAAGGAATCAGCCTCGAAGGGGATGTGATCGACCTCGCGCTGGAAGACCGGGTCATTGACCGAACGGGCTCGTGGCTCTCCTACGGCGATGTGAAGCTGGGGCAGGGTCGCGACAAGGCTCGGGTCTTCCTGAAGGAAAACCCCCACATCCTCGACGAAATCCGGGACAAGGTGCTCGCGGCCCGCAGCACCACCGCGGGAGTGGCGGGCGAAGGATCTCCCGACCCCGAGGAAGAAGAAGAGCCCGAGGAGTAATCAGCCTCGATCAACCCCCACCCACCGTGGCTGTAGCCACCGGGGGAAAATGCCACTGCCGGACCCGCCCCCCCCCCTGCCGCAGCCCGCGTTGTGGCAGGGGGAAGACCAACTGTCGGAGGGGCCAAGAACCCCCCTGAGGGCGGCACCGGCCCATCGCGCGAGGCACACTCCGCCGGGGGGACGATCGGAGGTCAGTCGATCGCCAGGAAGACGATCAAGAGCGCGATGATGATCCATTCCCGGCAACGCTCCCGGTGACCAGAGTCTCGATCGCGATTCTGCTGGTCGGTGACCGACGGTGAAGTTCAGGAGTTTTGGTCAACCTCGGCATCGAGCGCGTCGCCGATTTCTCCAGACGCATCTGCCCTCCGACCGTCACAACACCGTCGCGAGCGTTCGAATCACACCAGCAGCCCCAAAACCCGTGCAGGCACTCCCCTGCTCCGCACGGAAATTCGATCGAAATTCGGCACATCTCCCCAACGGAAGTCGTCACAGCGGCCGTCCCGAAAAGGTGGCACTCGATCAGCCGGATCCGGGTTCTGGTACTGTCCAATCGGGCGTCGCTAACCGGTTTCTGTGACCGGGCCCTGTTGACAGGTGCCAATCCTGCAAAAAACAATGCCAGACAGGCGTTCGGAGTGTGCGTCGTCAGTCGGCGACGTGGCCCTCCTCTGGAGGGAACCCGGACGACAGCGGCGCGACTCCTTTCCCCGGGCCCGGACTGTGAACAGTTTCCCCACCGATCAGACACATCCCCTGCCCCCCGATCTGGCAGGCCTCGGGGGACTGCCCACCGGCTGGATGAATTCCCGTTGGTTGTGCCTGATTGGGGCCGTGCTGTGGTGCCTGACTGGGCCGCACGCCCGGGCCCAGGACGGACTGGGAATTGCCGCGGCCCTCGAAGAACAGTTCGTTTCTGTCATCGAGCGGGCCAGCCCGGCGGTCGTCGCGCTCTCACGCGAGCGGATTCCCGAATCTCCTCCAAACCTTCCCGACTGGAATGTGCGACGTCGCTTCGGAGGAAATGAAGAGCGGTCCGATACACTCGATCCCGTTGACCCCCAATACGCCCCCAGCGAGTTCGGTGCCGGGGTCATCATCGACTCGGCCGGCCTGATCCTCACAAATTACCATGTCGTCCAGGGAGTGGCTTCCGTGGGCAGTCCCGGCGGCAATGGCGTTCCCCGGCTGTTCGTCCGGCTCTCCGATCGCCGCGTTGAGGAAGGGCGCATCCTCGCCGCCGATCCCCGCAGCGACCTGGCGGTCATCAAGGTCCCGCTCACCGACCTGCCCGTCATCCCGCTGGGCAAAGCGACCCCGGTCAAACGCGGGCAAATGGTGCTGGCACTCGGCAACCCCTATGCCATCGCACGCGATGGGTCGGCCAGCGCTTCGTGGGGCATCATCGGCAATGTCGCCCGCCGTCTCCCCCATGAACGGGGGACTCCGAACTCGGAACGGCAGATGAAGGAAACCCTGCAGCACCTGGGAGTCCTTTTGCAAATCGACACCCGGCTCGAGCTGGGAACCAGCGGCGGAGCCTTGCTGAACCTCAAGGGCGAACTGATCGGACTGACCACCTCCCTGGCGGCCATCTCGGGATACGAGCGCGCCTCGGGATTCGCCATTCGCCTCGACGAGGCGATGCTGCGGGTGATTGATTCGCTGCGGCAGGGGAAAGAAGTCGAATACGGCTTCCTCGGGGTGACCCCGGAAGATGTGCTGGTCTCACGGGACCCCGTCGTGCGGGGACAGGCCGCCCTGATCGGCCAGGGAGGGGCCGCGCGTGTCAGAAACGATCCGGAACCTTACCTGCCCGCCCACCGCAAGCTGCAGGCGGGCGATCTGATTCTCAAAATCAATGGTGAATCCATCGATTCCAAGGGCGATCTGATGCGGGTCGTCGGACTGGCCGGCCCCCGGGCCGAAGTCCGTATTGATGGCTATCGCCCCGACAGCGAACGCCGGTTCACTACCATGGTGCAACTGGGAAAATGGCCCGTCATCGACGAAGAGGGAATCATTGCCACACGTCCGACCTGGGACCCCTGGCGGGGGTTGACCTTCGACTATTCCACCTCCCGGCTGCGCCAATTCCTGCGGCTCGCCGGACAACGCGAATTGATGGAATCGGTCCTGGTGCGCGACATCCAGCCCGACAGTGTCATCAGCCGGACTGGCCTGCAGCGGGACGACCTCATCACGCACGTGGATGGAAAACCGGTGCGGTATCCTGCCGAGTTTGTCGAGGCGGTGCAGAAAAATCCCGGTGCCGTCACCCTGCGGGTCTGGACGGAAGCCCGCGGCCGGGGTGAGTCCCGCGAACTGGTTGTCGCCCCGCTGTAGGTCGGCTGCCCCGACCTCCGATGGAACCCCGCCGGCTGGCGCTCCCCGGTGTCGCACAGTGCCTCGGGCATCCCATCTTTTCACTCCGCGCGGGCCCCGATAGAATCCCGCCTCACCAACCTTTCTCTGAAACGGAGGGCCCGACTCCCGGCCCTCCGTCCGCTGGATCTCACTGCCGATGAAAACCGACGAACTGCGCGAAAAGTATCTGGCCTTCTTCGAATCCCAGGGGTGTGTTCGCAAGCCCAGTGATGTGCTCGTTCCCCGCTGGGATCCGACGGTGTTGTTCACCCCCGCCGGGATGAACCAGTTCAAGAACCAGTTCCTGGGGATCGGCAAGCTCGAGTTCACCAAGGCCACCACCTGCCAGAAGTGCCTGCGGACCGGTGATATCGACAACGTCGGGGTCACCGCCTATCACCACACCTTTTTCGAGATGCTGGGGAACTTCTCGTTCGGGGACTACTTCAAGAAAGAGGCCATTCACTGGGCCTGGGAATTTCTGACATCGCCCAAGTGGCTTGGCCTCGCCAAAGACCGACTGAACATCACCGTCTACCTGGATGATGATGAGGCGTACAACATCTGGCACAACGAGGTGGGAGTTCCCGCCAGCCATATCCGCCGCGAGGGAGAAAGCGAGAATTTCTGGCCCGCCAGCGCCCCCAGCCAGGGCCCCGACGGGGTCTGCGGTCCCTGCAGCGAGATCTACTACCACGCCCCGGGGGCCAAATCGAGCGTCGAAATCTGGAACCTGGTCTTCACCCAGTTCAACCGCGTCGGCCCCCCCCCCAACAACCTGCAACCGCTCCCCAAGAAGAACATCGACACCGGGATGGGTCTCGAGCGGACCTCGGCCGTCCTGCAGGGAGTCGACAGCAATTTCGAGAACGATATTCTCCGTCCGATCTGTGTCGCCGCCGGGGAGATTGTCGGCAGGAATTATTCGTACGCCGCCCCTCACGGCCGTCCCCTCCGCCGCATCACCGACCACGTGCGGGCGGTCACTTTCAGCATCCATGAAGAGTGCGGCCCGGGGAACGAAAAGCAGGGCTATGTCGTCCGCCAACTGCTGCGCCGTGCGGTGCTGGAAGGATTCCTGCTGGGGCAACGGGCCCCCTTCCTCCATCAACTGGTTCCCGCGGTCGTCAACGCGATGAAGGTCCCCTACCCAGAACTCGGCAGCACGGTCGAGCGGGTGCAGATGACGATCAAAGCCGAGGAAGAGCAATTCCTCGGCACCATCGAACGGGGTCTCCGCAAACTCGAACGCTGTATTGAGGGAGCCCGTCGCCAGGGGCGCGACACCATCAGCGGGGCCGACGCCTTCGATCTGCACCAGACCGATGGCTTCCTGGTCGAACTGACCGAGGCCTTCGCCGCACAGAACAACCTGCGGGTCGACCGGGCCGAGTTCCAGTCCCGGATGGCCGAACATCAGGAGAAGAGTGGCCGCGGCGCCTTCGCCGACTCGGTCATGAAAGCGGGCCCCCTCGACGCCCTCCGCGAAGGGAGTGCGGCCACAACCTTCCTCGGCTACGAGGTGACCGAATCTCCCGCCGAGGTGATTGGCATTGTCGCCGAAGAACGCCTGGTGCCTGAGGTGCGGGAAGTCGGGCACCAGCAGCCGATCGCCGTTGTCCTCGACAAGACGCCGTTCTATGGTGAATCCGGGGGCCAGGTGGGAGACACCGGAACTCTCGAGTCGCCCGAGTGCGTGTTCGAAGTGACCGACACCCAGAAGCAGGCGGGATTCTTCGTCCACCTGGGACACCTCCGCCGCGGCGTGTTGCGGGCCGGCATGAAACTGACCGCGCGGGTCGACCTCGACCGCCGCAATGGAATCCGCCGGGCTCACTCGGCCACCCACCTGCTGCACCATGCACTCCAGAAGACCCTGGGCAGCCACGCCACACAACGCGGCTCACGGGTCGAGAACGACCTGCTGCGGTTCGACTTCACCCAGCCCAAGGCCATTGCCCGCGAAACCCTCGCCGAGATCGAACGGGAGATCAACGCCCGCATCAACGAGGGAGCTCCGGTCTCCACCACCCTGATGAGCCTCGAACAGGCCCGGCAATCGGGGGCTACCGCCCTGTTCGGTGAGAAATACGCCGACGAAGTGCGGGTCGTCACCATGGGCGGCTTCAGCCGGGAATTGTGCGGCGGCACCCACCTCGCGAACACCGGACAGGTCGGTCTCTGCAAGCTCATCTCGGAAGAGTCGGTCGCTGCGGGGACCCGCCGCATTACCGCCCTCACCGGGGTCCGGGCGCTGCAGAAGGTTCGCGACGACGAACACATGCTGCTGACGCTCGCCCAGCAGGTGAAGGCCCCCCGGGTTGAAGATCTGCCCCAACGGGTCGAGGGTTTGCTGGAAGAGCTGAAGACGCTCAAGCGCGAACTCTCGAAGCACACCGCCCAGGCCGCCGCCGGACTGGTCGACGAACTGGTGGCCAACGCCATCGACATCCATGGGGTGAAGGTCATCACCCATCGCTGCGATGAATGGGATGCCGACAGTATGCGCGCCCAGATCGACCAACTCCGGCGCAAAGCCAGCCCGCTCGCCGTGTTGCTGGCCGCTGGGGGCGAAGGCAAAGTGCTGCTGGTCGCCGCGGTGGGCAAAGAGCTGATCGACCGCGGAATCACCGCCGTCGACTGGGTGAAAGCCTCGGCCAAGGCGGTTGGCGGCGGGGGGGGCGGACGCCCCGACCTCGCTCAGGCCGGCGGGAAAAAACCCGAGGCGATTCCCCAATCGCTGACCGATGCCGTCGAGTACTTGCGCGGGCGGCTCAAGTAGTCGCGGGCCATCCCATCGGCTTCCTCCCCCTCTCCCCCGCCGCCTGGCGGGTGGGGGAGGGGTCTCTCCGCCACGCGGAGTTCCGCCGTCCTCCGGCCCGGCGATGCACGGTCCTCTGTGGGGGGGAACGAGATCAACGTTGGCTCCGGCTTCTTCGGAGTCCTGGTCCAGTCCAACGGTTCACGCCCCTCGGCACCCCTCCCCAATCTGCCGCTTTATTACGCAGCTGCCCAATACAACTGGTCGACCTGAACGATTCGCTCAATCCAACGTACTGCAGCGGGCATATAGCACCCCGAAATCGCTGCGTATTTTCTACGCACTTTCCAAACAGACTTCATAAATCGTTCAGCCCTGCCTAGAATCGCGACACATCGAGAGTTCTGTCAGCAGCCAGGCTCTCCGAGGGCTCCATCTTGTTGTTGCTTTGAGGAAGTTCCGTGCCGAGTGAGCGTGCGATTGATCCGGGGAACTCGGGCGGACTTCCCGGGATCATTGGATCCAGTCCGGCCATGTTGGAAGTCGCCCGACTCACCCGCTTGGTCGCCCGGACTTCGGCCACCGTCCTGCTGACCGGCGAAACGGGGACTGGAAAGGAACTGATTGCCCGCGCGATCCATGAACTCAGCCCGCGCACTTCGGGCCCCTATGTCCGGGTCAACTGCGGAGCACTCTCCGAAAGCCTGCTTGAAAGCGAGCTCTTCGGCCACGTGAAGGGGGCCTTCACGAGTGCCAACGAGAACCGCACGGGACGGTTTGAGGCGGCCCACGGCGGGACTCTTTTTCTTGATGAGATCAACTCCGTCAGCTACACGCTGCAAGTCAAACTGCTGCGGGTCCTTCAGGAGCAGGAATTCGAACGGGTCGGCGACAATCGCACCATCCGGGTTGACGTCCGCGTCGTCGCCGCCACCAACCGCGACCTCCTCGACGAGGTGGCCCGGGGCAGCTTCCGCGAAGATCTCTACTTCCGGCTCAATGTCGTTCCCATCGACCTCCCGCCCCTCCGCCAGCGTACCGGCGATATCCCTGACCTGGTCGATTTCTTCATCCGCAAGTACGCCCAATCGAACAAGGTGGCGGTTTCCACCATCTCATCCGATGCCATCGCGGCCCTGGAACGCTACACCTGGCCTGGCAATGTTCGCGAACTGCAGAACTACGTGGAGCGGGCCATCGTCTTTTCGCAGAACGGACATCTCGCCCTCGAGAACTTCCCCACGCAGTTGGTCAATGGTTCCCCCATGCGGCTGCCGCGCAGCGGGGCGCGTGACCCGCAGGCCCTCTGTCAGGAACTGGTCGCCCTGGGCCTGCAGGGGGCCGGTGACGGCGCGACGAATCTCCATGAGCGGATTGTCTCGCAGGTCGAGCGCGAAGTGATCGCCCAGGTCCTCCGCAGCTGCCAGGGGGTCCAGACCAAAGCTGCCACCCGGCTGGGAATCAACCGCAATACGCTGCACAAGAAAATCGACGAATACCACCTCGAAGCCGAACCGGGACTCGAGAACTGAAAGTCCATATCGTCTCCCGACGCCCCCGGCCAGCCGGTGCTTGACGGAGGGAAAGTCGCGAAAGAAACTGGGGCCCTGTGCCGACATGGCCAGCGCAACTGGCGAAGGCCCCTTCCGTTTCTCCCTCCCTCCCGTCAAGACTTCCGCCATGACACGACCTGGCTGTTCCCTCGCGCTGCTCGGCCTGCTGTGGGCCACCGCGCTCCACGCCGAAAACTGGCCGCAGTGGCGCGGTGCCACCCACGATGGCATCTCGAAAGAGACCAATATCCCCACCCGCTGGACACCGTCCGACGGGGTCGCCTGGAGGCTCAAGCTCCCTGGGCGGGCGGGGGCCACGCCCGTCGTCTGGAATGACTCGATTTTTCTCACGTCGGTGGCCGCCGACAACGACACACTCGTGCTGATGTGCGTGGGAACCGACGGGCAGGTCCGCTGGACGCGTGAGCTTGGAAAGGGAAACAAGGACGCCCGCGTCAATGAGGGGAACTCGGCCTCCCCCTCTCCCGTCACTGACGGGAAATACGTCTGGACCTTCCTCGGCAACGGCCCTCTCGCCTGCCATGACTTCGACGGGAAGGAAATCTGGAAGTTCGACGTGCAGGAGCGTTACGGCAAGCTCAACATCCAGTTCGGAATGACCTCGTCTCCTCTGCTCGATGGCGATCGGCTGTACCTGCAGTTGATTCACGGCGAGGGGGATCCGAAGACCCGCGAGGCCAAGGTGGTCTGTCTCGACAAGACCACCGGCAAGGAGCTCTGGAAGGCCGAACGCCCCAGCGAGGCCCATTCCGAGAATGAGCACTCCTATGCCTCTCCGACCATCTATCGCGACGCCCAGCGGGCCTACCTGCTGACTCACGGGGCCGACTGGATCATCGCCCACGACCTCAAAGACGGGCACGAACTGTGGCGTTCCGCCGGACTGCAGCCCGACAAATACGATCCCACCCTGCGGCTGGTCGCCTCGCCGGTGGCGGTGCCCGGCCTGATCGTCGCCCCTTCGGCCAAGGGAGGCCGCGTGATCGCCCTCACGCCCGATGGAACCGGAGACATCACAGGGTCGAAGCACAAGCTCTGGGAATACAACCCCACCCCCGACGTCCCCTCCCCCCTGATCCATGACGGGCTGGTGTATCTCTACCGCGAAAACGGCGTACTCGTGGTGCTCGATGCCAAGTCGGGCAAGAAACTCTACGAGCAGCGGACCCCGGGCGAGAACAACCGCGCCTCACCCGTCTACGCCAACGGCAACATCTATCTCGTCTCGCGGAACGGGATCACGACCGTGGTGAAGGCGGGGCCCAAGTTTGAAGAGGTCTCGACCAACGCCCTCGAGGAAATCACCACCGCCTCGCCGGTGATCTCCAACGGCCGGATTTACATCCGCACGTACGACTCACTCTGGGCGATTGGCAAGTAATTGCCGAGACCGGAACACGGCCGGGATTGGCAGTTGAGCCAACCCCGGCCGGTGTTGCCGGAAACTCACAAAGGCCGATTTGCCGAAGTGAGCGGCCCTGTCCGCTCGCTGGGTTTGAATCGCAAGCCAACCGTCCCAACGGGCAGCCAGTCCGCAGGCATCGGTCTCTCCGCTGAGCCCGCCCCCAAAGACCAACATGGCCAGGGGCCAGCCAGCGGGTCGCGGGGGGGCGGACCTCTGTGTCCGCTCCGATAGGTTTGGAACGGAGGGAAACCGTCCCATTGGGCAACCCAAACACCTGAATCGAAAAACACGCTGGACCCACCCCCGAAGACCACCATGGCCAGGGACCGCACAGCGGGTCGCGGGGGGGCGGACCTCTGTGTCCGCTCCGCTGGGCTTGAATCGGAGGGCAACCGTCCCAACGGGCAGCCAAAACTGCATGCATCGGTATCTCCGCTGAACCCGCACCCAAAGCCCCCCGTGGCCAGGGACCGCACAGCGGGTCGCGGGAGGGCGGACCTCTGTGTCCGCTCCGCT
>Ga0315899_10000786_pt1 | contig 37800 bp, 23 predicted proteins | sample LakEriMetagenome_2_FD_203518 | JGI IMG/M metagenome (GOLD analysis project Ga0315899, IMG submission 203518) | Freshwater fungal communities from buoy surface, Lake Erie, Ohio, United States - Buoy 4 MA112 | ecosystem: Environmental > Aquatic > Freshwater > Lake | place: USA: Lake Erie, Ohio...
GCGCAACGCGGCCACGATGGCCGCGGGCTCGCGCGGGAACCCTTGGCGTTCCCCCGCGAGCCTCAAGGCTGCAAAAGCCATGGAGGGTTTTGCAGCCGTGCCGCTACGCGTCAGCGTAGCGCGCAACGCGGCCACGATGGCCGCGGGCTCGCGCGGGAACCCTTGGCGTTCCCCCGCGAGCCTCAAGGCTGCAAAAGCCATGGAGGGTTTTGCAGCCGTGCCGCTACGCGTCAGCGTAGCGCGCAACAAGCTCGCCCGCCTCCACAGGCGTGCCCGGCGCGACGAGCACCTCGGCCACCCGGCCGTCCCGCTCGGCGTAGACCGTCGTCTCCATCTTCATCGCCTCGAGCGACAGGAGCTTCTGCCCTTTCGTCACCACGTCGCCCGGCCGCACCGCCACGGTCACGATCAGTCCCGGCATCGGCGCGCCCACCTCGCGGGCGTCGCCGACCGTCGCCTTCGGCCGACGCTGGACCTTCGCCTCCAGGCTGCGGTCGGCCACCGTCACGCTCCGCGGCTGGCCGTTGAGCTCGAAGAACACCGTCCGCGTGCCGTCCGCATGCGGCTCGCCCACCGTCAACAGCCGGACGACAAGCGTCTTGCCCGGCTCGATGCTGATCGCCAGTTCCTCCCCCGGCTTCGGCCCCTCGAGGAAGGCCGGCGTCGGGATCACGCTCACGTCGCCATGCTTGGTGCGGTGCTGGGCAAAATCCTGAAAGACCCTGGGGTAGAGAAGCCATGACAGCACCTCGCGCGGGGAGGCGGTGCGGCCGACCACGTCGGTGGCCTTGCGGGCCGCGGCGGCGAAGTCGGCCGGCGGCAGCGACTCGCCGGGGCGGCCGGTGACGAGGTCGGCATCGCGGACGATCCGCTTCACCACGGCCGGCGGAAAACCCCCCGGCGGCTGCCCCATCCGGCCCGCGAGCAGGTCGACGACCGACTCCGGGAAGGCGATCTCGCGGGAGTCGGTGAGCAGGTCGTCGGCCCGCATCCCGTTGGTGACGAGCATCAGCGCCAAGTCGCCCACCGACTTGCTCGTCGGCGTCACCTTGACGATGTCGCCGAGCAGCCGGTTGACGTCGGCATACGCCCGGCACACTTCCTCCCAGCGGTCGCCGAGGCCGAGGGCCTTGGCCTGCTCGAGGAGGTTCGTGAACTGGCCGCCGGGCATCTCGTGGAGGTACAGGTCGACGTCCGGCGCCTTCATGCCGCACTCGAACGCGGTGTAGTGCTCGCGGACGCCGGCCCAGTAGTGGGCGAGGTGGCGGAACGGCTCCGGGTCGAGCCCGGTGTCGAGCGGCGTGTTGCGGACCGCCTCGATGATGGCATTGAGGTTCGGCTGGCTGGTGAGGCCGGCGAACGGTCCGCAGGCCGCGTCGACGACGCTGGCGCCGTGCCGGGCGGCCTCGAGGGCGCTGGCCAGGGCGGCGCCGGAGGTGTCGTGGGTGTGGAAGTGGATCGGAATCCCGATCTCGTCGCGAAGCGCCTTGACGAGCCGGCCGGCGGCGAACGGCTTGCACAGGCCGGCCATGTCCTTGATGGCGAGCATGTGGGCGCCGTGCCGCTCCAGTTCCTTGGCGAGCTTCACGTAGTAGTCGAGCGAGTACTTGGTGCGGGCCGGGTCGAGGACGTCCCCCGTGTAGCAGATCGCCGCCTCGCAGATCGCGCCGCTGTCGACGACGGCGTCGATCGCCACCCGCATGTTCGGGATCCAGTTGAGCGGGTCGAAGACGCGGAACAGGTCGATGCCCGCCGCCGCCGACTCCTTGACGAAGGCCTGCACGACGTTGTCGGGGTAGTTCGTGTAGCCGACGGCGTTGCTGGCCCGGAGGAGCATCTGGAACAGGACGTTGGGAATCCGCTCGCGCAGGACGGCGAGCCGGTCCCAGGGGCACTCGCGCAGGAACCGCATTGCCGTGTCGAACGTCGCGCCCCCCCACATCTCGAGGGAAAACAGGCCGGCGCCGAGCCGGGCGTAGGCGTCGGCCACGGCGAGCATGTCGTGGGTCCGCATCCGCGTGGCGAGCAGCGACTGGTGGGCGTCGCGCATCGTCGTGTCGGTGAGCAGCAGCCCCTTCTGCTCACGCACCCAGGCGGCGAACCGGGCCGGGCCGAGCTCGCGGAGCCGGTCGCGGGTGCCGGCCGGCGGCGCGGCGAGCGGATCGAAGTCGGGCACGATCGCCGGATGGCGGCGGGCGGCGGCCGGCCGCCCCTTGACCAGCGGGTTGCCGTTGACGATCACGTCGGCGAGGAACTCGAGGAGCTTCGTCGCCCGGTCGCGGCGGACGGGGAAGTCGAACAGCGCCGGCGTCTCGTCGATGAACCGCGTCGTGCACTCGCCGGCGAGGAAGGCGGGGTGGGTGACGAGGTTGATGAGGAACGGGATGTTGGTCTTCACCCCGCGGATGCGAAACTCCTGCAGGCAGCGCTCGATGTGGCCGGCCGCCTCCGTGTGGGTCAGGCCACGGGCCGTGACCTTGACGAGCAGCGAGTCGAAGTAGGGCGTGACGACGGCGCCGGAGAAGGCGGTGCCGGCGTCGAGCCGGATGCCCATGCCGCTGGCTGAGCGATAGGCGGTGATCCGGCCGTAGTCGGGGAGGAACCGGTTCTCCGGATCTTCCGTCGTCACCCGGCACTGGATCGCCGCCCCCATGAGCTGGATTTTCGCCTGGTCGCCGAGGCCGATCTGCGGGTCGGACAGACGGTGCCCCTGGGCGACGAGCAGCTGGCGGCGGACGATGTCGATCCCCGTGATCTCCTCGGTGACGGTGTGCTCCACCTGGATCCGGGGATTGACCTCGATGAAGTAGAACCGGCCGGTGTCGGCGTCGACGAGAAACTCGACCGTGCCGGCGTTCTCGTAGCGGGCGGTGCGGCCGATGGCGAGAGCCGCCTCGCAGATCGCCGCCCGGGTCCGGGCGTCGAGGTTCGGCGCGGGGGCCATCTCCACCACCTTCTGGTGGCGGCGCTGCACGGAGCAGTCGCGTTCGAAGAGGTGGACGAGGCCGCCGTGCAGGTCGCCGAGCAACTGGACCTCGATGTGCCGCGCCCGGGAGATGAACTTCTCCACGAACACGCTGGCGCTGCCGAAGGCGGTCTTGCTCTCGCGCTGGGCGCTCTCCAGGGCGACGGCGAGTTCGTCCTCGCCGCGGACGACCCGCATGCCGCGGCCGCCGCCGCCGTGGGCCGCCTTGAGGATCACCGGCCAGCCGAGCTGACGGGCGATCTGCAGGGCGTCGGCATGGCTGGCCACCGGCTTTGGGCTGCCGGCGAGGATCGGCACGCCGGCCTTGGCGGCCAGGTCGCGGGCCGCCGTCTTGTCACCGAGCGTCTCGAGCAGTTCGACCCGCGGCCCGACGAAGACGATGCCGGCCTTGTGGCAGGCCGCCGCGAAGGCGGGATTTTCCGAGAGGAAGCCGTAGCCGGGATGGATCGCGTCGACACCGTGTGCCTTGGCGGTCGCCACCACCGAGTCGATGTCGAGATAGGAGCGGATTGGCTCGCCGGGCTTGCCGACGGCATACGCCTCGTCGGCCTTGAAGCGGTGCAGCGCGAAGCGGTCCTCGTGGGCGTAGATGGCGACGGTGCGGATGCCGAGCTCGTGGGCCGAGCGGAAGACGCGGATCGCGATCTCGCTGCGGTTGGCGACGAGCAGCTTCTTGATGGGGCGCATGCGAAAGCCGGGGCGGTTGTCCGAAAAGGGGAGAAAGCCGGGCGGAAAAGCCGACTATCCTACCGCCCGCCGGACGCCGCGCCGATCCAGGCACGGCCGCGGACCACGTCCCCGATCGTCGGCACGTCGGGTCAGCCGCGGTCTTCCGCGTAACTCGGCCGCAGATACTCGGGTACGAGCAGGGCCGGGTCGTCGGTTCGTCCGGTCGCCGCTTCCGCCCTGGCGATCGCGGCCGCGGCCGTGGCGTCCGGCGTCCAGCAGCCCTGCGGGACGACGACGAGGTCGGGACGCGACGACAGCCGATCCGAGAGTCCGGCGAGGGCCGGGCCCGCGACGAAGGCGCCGTGCGGCAGAGACGCGAGCCACGTCGCGGCAGTGACCAGACGCGCCGCTCCGACATGCCAGCCGTTGGCGGCCCTGCTGGAGGGCGTCGCCGTCGCCGCATACACGTCGCCCCGGCCGGCGTCGTAGGCGATCTCCAGACCGCGACCGGCGATGTCGATCGCATGGGCCGTCTTCCAGGCGATGGCGTCGAATCCCGAGACGCCCACCAGCCGGGCGCCGCTCGCCCAGGCGATCCCCTTGGCCGCGGCCACGCCGACCCGCAGGCCGGTGAACGAGCCGGGGCCGCGGACGACGGCGACCAGGTCAGCCGCGCCGATCTCCCAGCCCAGTTCAGCCGCGGCCTCGCGCAGCGCCGTCGCCAGCAGTCGGGCGTGCTCGCCAGGAGTCGGCAGCGGCCGTGCGGCGGTCGCGGCGGCGGCGCACGCGGCGACGGAACCGGCGGCCAGGCTCGTGTCGATGGCGAGGATGCGGATGGGGTCGCTCACGTGGCGGGCCTCGGTCTTCTTGACCCGATACGAAGGGCGGCGTACGCTCCCTCAGATGGCGTGTCCAAGGGTCGGACTCGGCCATTCAGCACCACGATCGGGCATCTGCGGACGGCCTGCAAGAGGGTGGAAAACACTTGAAGCGGGCCATCATCAGCGACATCCATGGCAACCTCGAGGCGCTGCAGGTCGTTTTGGAGGATATCGACCGGGAACGGGTCGATGCCATCCTCTGTCTCGGCGACATCGTCGGCTACGGGCCGAATCCGTGCGAGTGCGTGAAACTCGTCCGCGACCGGTGCAGCCTCGTGCTCCTCGGCAACCACGACCAGGGAGCGCTCTTCGACCCTGACGGCTTCAACGTCGGGGCGGAACGGGCGATCCGTTGGACGCGGGCCCAGATCGAGGCCCACGACCGGCAGCCGCGCAACTCCCAGGCGATGCTGGCCGACTTCCTCGGCGAACTGCCGCGGACGCACACCGAGGGGGATGCGATGTTCGTCCATGGGTCGGCCAGGCGACCGCTCGACGAATATGTCTTTCCCGAGGACATCTATAGCCCCCTGAAGATGGAGCACATCTTCGAACTCGTCGGCCGGGTCTGCTTTCAGGGGCACACGCACATCCCCGGCGTCTTCACCTCCGCGCCCGACTTCGTCGCTCCCGAGGTGGCCACGGGGGGGGCGGCCGAGGCACGGATCGAACTGCCGGTCGACAAGGCGATGGTCAACGTCGGCTCGGTCGGTCAGCCGCGGGACGGTGATTCGCGCGCCTGCTATGCGATCGTCGAGGACCATGCGGCGGTTCGCTTTCGCAGGCTGCCCTACCCGTGGGAGACGACCTGCAAGAAGATCCACGCGATCCCCGACCTCGACAACTTTCTCGGCGACCGGCTCGGCCAGGGGCGGTAGGTGTTCCCTGCCGGTGTGCAGGGGCCTCAGGCCCGTCTATACTCAGGGTTTTGCACGCCGGAGTCCCCCGTGGAACGCCGCACCTTCACGTTCATCGCCCTGTCGTTGGCGATCCTTCTCGGCGCCCAGGCTCTGCAAGCCTGGCTGTTTCCGCAGCCCAAGCAGGATCTGCGGCCGCCCGCCGAAGTGGCTGCCGCCACGACTCCCGCGAGCCGCCCCGAGGGGCGGGATGCCGCGACCGGCGACCCGGCCGACGAAACGCCGACGCCGCTGCCGGCGGTCGGGTCCGCAGCCGGTCCGGCGGCGTCGCGAACCAGGTTCACGCTCGGCTCGCTCGATCCTGCGGGGCCCGCGCGGATGCTCGTCACGCTCACCAGCCGCGGTGCGTCAGTCGAACGGATCGAACTCGCCGACGAGCAGTTTCACGATCAGGACGACCGTGGCGGCTACCTCGGGCATCTCGCCGGCGAGGCGACGCCGCAGGGGTGCCGGGTCGGCGTCGTCGGCCCGGGCACGCCGGCTGATCGGGCGGGACTGAAGCCCGGAGATGTGATCACGGCCGTCGATGCGGCGCCCGTGGCCGATGCCCGGTCGCTTCGCGAGATTCTCGCGTCACGGCGGCCGGGTGAGAATGTGACGCTCGCCGTGCTGCGCGGCGAGAGCCGGGCGACGCTGGACGTGGCGCTCGAACGCCGGCCTCTGGAAGCGGTGCGGCCCGAGATCCGCGGACTGCCGGTGGCCGATCCCGATGGCGACCCGCACGACCCGCTGTCTTTTCGCCTGGCGATCGAGTCGCGAGACGGTCGTAGCCGGCGTTCGCAGGAAGGGGAACTTCCCGGACAGGACATGGCCGACGTCGACTGGCAGGCGGAGACGACCGCCGACGGCGCCGTGCGGTTCACACGCACGCTCGCCGACGGGCTCGTGGTCGCCAAGGAGTATCGGCTCGCGCCCACCGGCGCGGCGGAGAACCGCCTGGAACTGACCGTCGAATTCCGGACGGCGGGAGAGGGAGCCCGGACCACGCAGGTGGCCTATGCCCTCGACGGGCCGACCGGCCTGCCGACCGAAGGCTGGTGGTACGCCCAGCGGGTGGCCCGCGACTGGGGCTCGCTCGCGGTCCGCGACGTCGCCATGCGGTTCGCGGGCGAACCGACCGCGCTCGTCAGCGGGCTGAAGATCGCCGACGGGTCGCTCGCCCATCCGGCGGCCGCCGTGCAGCCGGGCAAACCGCTGTCGTTCGCCGGCGTCGACGCCCTGTACTTTGCGGCGGCCCTGATCCCGGCGGCCTCCGGTCCCGACGTGCCGCCGGTGGCGGAGGTTCGATCGATCGCCGTTGGCGAGCCGCCGCCGGCCGCCCGACGCCGGCTCGTGGACGTCACGCCGCGGCTCGTGTCGCGGACGTTCGACGTCGCCCCCGGCGCCCCGGTGCGGCATCAGTACGAGATCTTCGCCGGCCCCAAGAAGCCGGAGTTGTTGCGGCGATTCGGGGCCGGTGACGCGCGGATGGACGACCTCGTGTACTTCGGTTGGTTCGGCTGGGTGGCGCGGCCGCTGATCGCCCTGCTGCACGGACTCCACGCCCTGATCGGCAACTACGGCATCGCGATCATCCTCCTCACGGTGCTGGTCCGCGGGGCGATGTTTCCGCTCTCGCGTCGGCAGGCGATCTCCTCGCAGAAGATGCAGGCCCTGCAGCCGGAGATGAAGGTCATCGCCGAGAAGTTCAAGAACGAGCCCGAGAAGCGGCACCGCGCCACGCAGGACCTGTGGCGGAAGCACAACGTGAATCCGGTCGGCGGCTGCCTGCCGGTGTTCATCCAGATCCCGATCTTCATGGGGCTGTACCGGGCACTGGCCACGGACGTCGAACTCCGCCAGGCGCCGCTGTTCAGTTCCGCGATCCGCTGGTGCTCGAACCTCGCCGCCCCCGACATGCTCCTCGACTGGTCCAAGTACCTGCCGGCATTCCTCACCGCTCCCGAGGGTTACCTGGGCCCGTATCTCAACCTGTTCCCGATCGCGACGATCGCGCTCATGCTCTGGCAGCAGAAGCTGTTCATGCCGCCGGCCATGGACGAGCAGCAGAGGATGCAGCAGCAGATGATGAACTTCATGATGTGGTTCATGGCCCTGGCGTTCTTCAAGGTGCCCTGCGGCCTGTGCCTGTACTTCATCGCCTCGAGCCTGTGGGGCGTGGCGGAGCGGCTCCTCTGGCTGCCCAAGTCACCGTCGGCGTCCACGGCCGCCGGGCCGGCCGGCACGCGGACGGTCGATGCGGCGTTCGCGCCGGTGGAGAAGGGGGCGCAGGGGAACGGCGCCGCGGAACTCGCCCGGCAGAAGCGCGAGGCGCGGAAGAAGCAGCGCTGAACAGCGGCGGCCGCGGGTGCCCAGCATGTGGTCGGCGCATGACCTGATCGTGGCTTCAGCGACGGTGCCAGGCGGCGGGGCACGGGCGATCGTGCGGATCGCCGGAGACGGGCTCGCGCGGCTGCTGGCGACGATGTTCACCCCGGTCGATGCAGGCTTCGCCGCGGCCGGCGCGCCGCCGCGGGTGGTTTCCGCGCGGCTCTCGGCAGACGGGCTGGGCCGCGTCTGGGGAGAGATCGACGTCACGATCTTCCACTGGCCCGGACCGGCCGGGCCGACGGGCGGCCCGCTCGCCGAAGTCCAGCTTCCCGCCAGCCCGGCGCTCGTCGAGGCGGTTGTCGCCGAGGCGTGCCGGCACGGCGGCCGGCTCGCCCGGGGCGGCGAGTTCACGCTCCGCGGGTTCCTCGCGGGCCGGCTCGACCTCGTGCAGGCGGAGGCGGTGCTGGCGGTCGTCGACGCGCAGTCGTCGGAGGAACTCGCCGTCGCCCTCGACCGGATGGCGGGGGGCGCGGGCCGGGCGTTGGGCCGCGTCCGTGATGACCTGCTCGACCTGCTGGCCGACATCGAGGCGACGATCGACTTCGCCGACGAGACCGCCCCCGACACGGTGCCCGCACCGCTGGCCCACGGCCCGGTGGCCGGCAGGCTGCGGGCCGCCCGGGGGGCGGTCGCGACGGAGGCCGAGCGGCTGGGATCGCGGGCGGCCGCGGCGCACGACCTGCCGCGGGTCGTCTTCATGGGCCGGCCGAACATCGGCAAGAGCAGTCTCTTCAATCGGCTCGTCGGCCGCGAGGCCGCACTCGTGGCCGATGAGCGCGGGACGACCCGCGACTGGATCGAGTGCCGGCTCGAACCGGCCGACGGCCGGGGCGCGGCCTGCGTGCTCGTGGACGTGGCGGGCGTCGATGTGGCCAGCGGGGCCGCCGGTCACGCGGCACACGGTGCCGTGCCTGTCGCCGCGGCAGAGTCATCGGTCGCCGGCGCCGAACCCGCCGCGCCCGCGGCCATCGACGCCGCGGCGGCGGACGTGGCCCGGCGCGAGATCGCCCGGGCCGACCTGCTCGTCGTCTGCCGCGACGCGCTGGCTGCGGGCATGGCGGCCGCTGCAAGGCCGCCGGCCGGCGGTGATTCCCATCCGCTGCGGATCGACGTCGTCACGCGGTGCGACCGTGGCGAAGACGTCGCGATCCGTGCGGACGAGCATGCCACGAGCGCCGTCACCGGCCGGGGAATCGGCGAGCTACGCGGGGCGATTCTCGCCGCCGTGGCGGGGCTGCCGCAGCGTGGCTCGCCGGCCACGCTGCGGCTGGCGGCGGGGCTCGAGGCCGCCCGTGCGGCGCTGAGCGCGGCGGCGCGTGAACTCGAGCACGAACAGGCCGACGAACCGCTGCTCGCGGCCCACGTCCGTCGGGCCATCGACGCCCTCGACGAGGTCACGGGGCGGAGCATGGGAGCGGACCTGCTCGACCGGATCTTCGCCCGGCACTGCATCGGCAAGTGACGCTGCCTGAAAAGCGGCCAGCATCCGGTCGGGCGGGCTGCGTGACGGGCCGTTGCGGAATGCCGACGCCCCGCGGTTCCGGCGACGACCGCTCTGGCCAGCCGCGTCAGGCCGTGACGTTGATCGTGATCACTCGCGACGTGGAAAGGCCCCCCTGGTCGGTACTCCGCACCCGGACCGCGTAGCTCGATTTCACCGACGCCTTGAACGACGCCTTCGTCCGCAGTTGGTTGCCGACGATCTCGAAGTGTCCCGTGCCATCGAGGTTCGACGCCGGAACGATGATGTAGCGGAACGTGCCGTCGGCATCCGGGTCGGACGTCGAGAATACTCCCACCGTCGTTCCCGCCGGAAGGTTGTCGGCGACGGTCAAGCTCGACACCGCGATCGCAAGGGGCGCCTCGTTGACGTTCGTCACCGTGATCGTGATCACGCGGCCGACGAAAAGCCCGCCCTTGTCCAGGCTCCGCACGCGAATCCGGTAACTCGACTTCGCCTCGAAGTCGAACGGGCCTGTCGTCCGCAGTTCGTTCCCCACGATCGTGAATCTTCCCATCCCGTCGAGGGTTGCATCGGGCACGATGGTGTAACGGAACGCATCACCGGCATCCGGGTCGGTCGTCGTGAACGTGCCCACCACCGTCGCGGCGGGACGGTTCTCCGCTACGCTCGTCGCCGACAGCGAGACCGCCGTCGGCGTTTCGTTCACGTTCCCGACGGTCACGGTGATCACGCGGCCGACGAACAGGCCACCACGGTCCGTGCTCCGGATCCGGAGCACGGAGGTCGCTTTGGCCTCGAAGTCGAGGGGGCCCTTCGTCCGCAGTTGGTTGCCGACAATCTCGAACAGCGCCGTACCGTCGAGTGTGCGGTCGGGCACGATCGCATACGTGAAGGTCTCGCCGACGTCGGAATCGGTGGTCACGAGGGAGCCCACCACGGTGCCCGCGGGCTGGTTTTCGGCGACGACGGACGAAGAAAGCGTCAGGCTGGAAGGTGCCTCGTTGACGTCGTTCACCGTGACGGTGAACACCTTTCCGGTGTACAGCCCGCCCGAGTCCGTGCTCCGGATCCGGATCGAGTAGGTCGCCTTGGCCTCGAAGTCGAGGGGAGCCTTCGTCCGCAGTTGGTTGCCGACGATCTCGAACATCGTCGTGCCATCGAGTTTGCGGTCGGGCACGATCGCATAGGCGAAGACTTCATTGGCGTCGGAATCGGTGGTCCCGAGGGAGCCCACCACGGTGCCTGCGGGGAGGTTTTCGGTGATGGCCGAGGCCGTGAGGACAATGTCGGTCGGGCCGCGGTTCGGATCGACGAACACGCGGAATGCCTGCAGGCCCACGACATCCTGGAGGCTGTAGCCGCCGCTGCCGGTGGCGAAGCCGCCCTGGCGCGAGGCTCCGAAAGCGGCCAGCGCCCGCGACTCCGACAGGCCGATGGGGCCGATGGCGCCGAAGGAAAACTCGCGCGTGCCCTCGTAGCCGGGGATCGCGGCATCGCGGACGCGCGGACCGCCCGCCGCCAGGGTTGTCTGGCTGAACGTGGCCGACCCGGTCCCGCCGCCAGGGACGGTGAGCGTGAAGAAGGCGGCCCCGAACGCGTTGCCTGCGTCGGCGCCGGTCTGCGGCGCGAACGCGGTGTAGTCACCGGTCGGAAACACGTAGTGCACGGCGTTCGTCGAGAGCAGGCCGATCGCCGGATCCATCGTCACGACATACCCGCTGATGCCCGGGCTGCCGGTCACGGCATGGCCGGGGTTGACCCAGATTTCGCCGGTCGCCCGGTTGAAGGAGACATACGCATCGCCGACCTGACCTGACGACTGGGCAGCCGGTTGAACTGCCGGGGCGGTGGCCGGCACGTTCGCGGGCAACGCATCATCGGTCGCCGCGGCCGCCGCGGCAGGAGCCGGTTGCGGAGCGGCCGCGGTGGCCGCAGCAGACGCGCGGCTGGTTCCCGCTGCGGCGGCGAGCGAGCGGGCCGCGGCGAGGCTGGCGGCGAGGTCGACCGTGCCGCGGCTGTCGGAGCCGTTGTTCGATCGCTGCGCCCCGCTCACGAGGGCGGTGCGGAGGTCGGGAGCCTGCAGCGTCGGCACCGTCGCCTGGATGACCGCGGAGATCCCGCTCACCTGGCCCGCGGCCATGCTCGTGCCGCTCATCATGCCGGAGCCGCCCCCCGGAATCGTGCTCACGACGCCCTGGCCGACGGCATCGACCTGCACCGCGCCGCTGTCGCCGACCCGGTTGGTGAGCTGGAAGAAGCCGCCCGCCGCATCCACGGCGCCGACGGAGATCACGTTGTCGAGTTGGGCGCTGTATCGGGCCGGCGAGTCGGGCCGGGCCGCCGCGTCGTTGCCCGACGCGGCGACCACGAGCACCCCGTGCTCGCGGGCAAACTCCAGCGCGTCGAACACCTCGGCCCCGATGCCGACCACGCTGTGATTGATGATCTGGGCGCCCTGGGCGACGGCGTAGTAGATGCCGCTGGCCACCGAGCCATATCTGCCGATGCCCCGATCGTCGAGCACCGACACGGGCATGATCCTGATCGACGACGACACGTCTGTCACGCCCGAGCCGTCGAGCGCCTTGGCGACGATGCCAGCGACGTGCGTGCCGTGGCCATACCGGTCGAGCGTGTCGGGTGAGTTCGAGATGAAGTTCCAGCCGTAGACGTCGTCCACGAAGCCGTTGGCGTCGTTGTCGATTCCGTCGCCGCCGATCTCGCCCAGGTTGCTCCAGATCGCATCGTTCAACTGCGGGTGGGTGCGATCGATGCCCGAGTCGAGCACCGCCACGAGCACGCCCGAGCCCGTCGAGGTCCGCACGACTGGCCGCGGGGCAGCCGTGCCGGCGGCGGACGGCTGCAGGCCGGAGGCGTCGGCAGCCACGGGCGGGCTCGATACCGCTGTCACAGGTCCGGTGCCTGCTCCCGTGCGGTAGGTGGGGGCATTGAGCAGCGACGTGCTCGCAACTCGCACCAGGTCGCTCACGCCCACGCGGCCGTCGTAGTCAAAATCTCCGTCGGCCCACGTGGCCGACGTGCCGCCGGCTCGGTAGAGGCCGCGGCCCCGCACGGCGTCGAGATCCGCGTCGTTGACGAGGCCGTCGAGGTTCGCATCGCCCGCCGCCGCCCAGCCGATCGTGAGCACGCCGTCGGTGACGGTGTAGCCGATCTCTCGGACGGCCGTCCTGCCGGCCGCGCGGGACACGATCCCCGTCGCCCCGTCCCAACCGCCGCCGTTGCGGCCCGCGAGCAGCCACTGCCGCACGGACGCGAGGTCATAGCCACCGGCGGCCACGCTGATGCGACCGGAGCCGAGGTCGAGCCGGCCGCCGGTCAGGGCCAGGCTCGTGAGCGGTACGGTGTCGTAGCCGGTTTCGAGCCGCACTTCGCCGGCCGAGACGGTGAGGCCGCCGGCGCCGAGAGCCTTGGCCGACTGCACGACGAGCGTGCCGGTGGTCACGGTCACGCGACCGGTTGCCGAGGAATCAGCCGCCAGGACGAGCGTGCCGTCGCCCTGCTTCACAAGCGGCGAGTCTCCAAATTGAGGCCGCGATCCGACAGTCGTCTGGCCCGCTTCGACCGTGCGGTAGTCGGGAGTGATGCCTGTCTTTTCATCGCCGTACGACGCCCCCTTGACCTCACCCTTCGCATCGCCGGTCTTGGGGTCGATGACGACGTAGGTCCAGTCGACCTTGGAGTAGCCGAACGAGATCTGCTCGCTGGGCAGCGGGTTGCCCGACGCGTCGCCGTGAACGCTGTAGCTCGAGATGATGATGTCGTAGAGCTTGTATTTGAGGTACGGCTCCTGCTTGTCCTTGACCGTCGTGCAGAAGTGGATCTCGACTTCCTTGAAGAACTTGCCGGCGGTACAGGCCTCCATGAGCTTGACCGATGACTTGTCCAACTGGCGGACGATCTGGACGTTGCCGAGCGTCGTCTCCCCCTTCGTCCGCTGCTGGTCCTTCGCGCCCGACGGGATCGACCGATGGATCGACGCCGACATCTTCTGGATGATCACCCAGTCCTTGTAGACCGGATACGTCGCCTCGCCCGGGATGCCACTCGGGTTCGTGAACGCCGCCGCCGCCCGCGGCTCCGACGGCAGGACGAGCATCACCGACGAGAGTTCCGGTGCCGGCAGGTCGGGGAGGTTCGGCAGGGCTACGGGCGCGGCCGTGGCGGCCTCGGCCGCCGCAGGCTGCTCGGTAGCCGCGGCCGCGGCCTTGCCCTCGGCGGGGTCGTACTTCTCGGCGACTTCGCCCTTCTTCTCGCCAGTTTCGGGATTGACGACGACGTAGGTCCAGTCGGCCTTTGAGTAGCCAAGCCAGATCTCCTCGCTCGGCAGCGGATTGCCCGACGCGTCGCCGTGCATGCTGTACCTCGAGACGATCACGTCATAGAGCTTGTGCTTGAGATAAGCGACCTGCTGGTCCTTGACCGCCGTGCAGAACTCGATTTCCACAGTCGGAAAGAACTTCCCGCTGGCACAGGCCTCCTGGATCTTGACCGACGACTTGTCCAGTTGGCGGACGATCTTGATGTCGTCGAGCGACGTCTCGCCCTTCGTCCGCTGCTGGTCCTTCGCGCCCGACGGGATCGATCGATGGATCGACGCCGACATCGACTGGATGATCGCCCAGTCCTTGTGGCCCTGATCCGTCGCCTCGCCCTGGATGCCGTCCAGCTTCGTGAACGCCGCCGCAGCCCGCGGCTCCGAAAACAGGTTGAGTCTAACCGATGAGAGCACCGGCGCCGGTGTGTCGTCCAGCTTGGGCACCACGGTCGGTGCAGGAGCAACTGCGGGGGCCACCACAGGCTCCGCTGCCTCGGTCGCGGTCGCAGCCTTGCCCTCGGCGGGGTTGTACTTCGTCGTGATTGACCCCTTGTTATCGCCGGTCTTGGGATCGACGACGACGTAGGTCCAGTCGACCTTGGAATAGCCGAGCGAAATCTGCTCGCTGGGCAGCGGGTTGCCCGACGCATCACCGTGGGTGCTGTAGCTCGTGATGATGACGTTGTAGAGCTTGTACTTGAGGTACGGCTCCTGCCTATCCTTGACCACCGTGCAGAAGTGGATCTCGACTTCCTTGAAGAACTTGCCGGCGGCACAAGCCTCCATGAGCTTGACCGAAGACCTGTCCAACTGGCGGACGATCTGGACGTCGCCGAGCGACGTCTCGCCCTTCGTCCGCTGTTGGTCCTTCGCGCCTGACGGGATCGACCGATGGATCGACGAAGACATCGACTGGAGGTTTATCCAATCCTCGTAGACCGGATCCGTCGCCTCGCCCGGGATGCCACTCGGGTTCGTGAACGCCGCCGCCGCCCGCGGCTCCGACGGCAGGACGAGCATCACCGACGAGAGTTCCGGTGCCGGCAGGTCGGGGAGGTTCGGCAGGGCTACGGGCGCGGCCGTGGCGGCCTCGGCCGCCGCAGGCTGCTCGGTAGCCGCGGCCGCGGCCTTGCCCTCGGCGGGGTCGTACTTCTCGGCGACTTCGCCCTTCTTCTCGCCAGTTTCGGGATTGACGACGACGTAGGTCCAGTCGGCCTTTGAGTAGCCAAGCCAGATCTCCTCGCTCGGCAGCGGATTGCCCGACGCGTCGCCGTGCATGCTGTACCTCGAGACGATCACGTCATAGAGCTTGTGCTTGAGATAAGCGACCTGCTGGTCCTTGACCGCCGTGCAGAACTCGATTTCCACAGTCGGAAAGAACTTCCCGCTGGCACAGGCCTCCTGGATCTTGACCGACGACTTGTCCAGTTGGCGGACGATCTTGATGTCGTCGAGCGACGTCTCGCCCTTCGTCCGCTGCTGGTCCTTCGCGCCCGACGGGATCGATCGATGGATCGACGCCGACATCGACTGGATGATCGCCCAGTCCTTGTGGCCCTGATCCGTCGCCTCGCCCTGGATGCCGTCCAGCTTCGTGAACGCCGCCGCAGCCCGCGGCTCCGAAAACAGGTTGAGTCTAACCGATGAGAGCACCGGCGCCGGTGTGTCGTCCAGCTTGGGCACCACGGTCGGTGCAGGAGCAACTGCGGGGGCCACCACAGGCTCCGCTGCCTCGGTCGCGGTCGCAGCCTTGCCCTCGGCGGGGTTGTACTTCGTCGTGATTGACCCCTTGTTATCGCCGGTCTTGGGATCGACGACGACGTAGGTCCAGTCGACCTTGGAATAGCCGAGCGAAATCTGCTCGCTGGGCAGCGGGTTGCCCGACGCATCACCGTGGGTGCTGTAGCTCGTGATGATGACGTTGTAGAGCTTGTACTTGAGGTACGGCTCCTGCCTATCCTTGACCACCGTGCAGAAGTGGATCTCGACTTCCGGGAAGAACGTGCCGGCGGCACAGGCCTCCATGAGCTTGACCGAAGACCTGTCCAACTGGCGGACGATCTGGACGTCGCCGAGCGTCGTCTCCCCCTTCGTCCGCTGCTGGTCCTTCGCGCCCGACGGGATCGACCGATGGATCGACGCCGACATCTTCTGGATGATCACCCAGTCCTTGTAGACCGGAGCCGTCGCCTCGCCCGGGATGCCACTCGGGTTCGTGAACGCCGCCGCCGCCCGCGGCTCCGACGGCAGGACGAGCATCACCGACGAGAGTTCCGGTGCCGGCAGGTCGGGGAGGTTCGGCAGGACCACCGGCGCCGCCGTGACCGCCTCGGCGACCGCGGGCTGCTCCGTGTCAACAGCCGCGGACTTGCCCTCCGCAGGGTTGTACTTCGCGGCGACCGCTTCCTTGTTATCGCCCTCCTTGGGAGCGATGGGGACATAGTTATCGCCCTCCTTGGGAGCGATGGGGACATAAGTCCACTCCACGCCCGAGTACGAGAACGAGACCTGCTCGCTCGGCAGCGGGTTGCCTGACGCTTCGCCGCTGATGCTGTAGCTCGAGACGATCACGTCGTAGAGCTTGTACTTGAGATACGCCTCCTGCTTGTCCTTCACCACCGTGCAGAACTCGATCTCGACTTCCTTGAAGAACTTGCCGGCGGCACAGGCCTCCATGAGCTTCGTCGACGACTTGTCCAACTGACGGACGATCTGAATGTCGCCCAGCGACGTCTCCCCCTTCGTCCGCTGCTGGTCCTTCGCGCCCGACGGGATCGATCGATGGATCGACGCCGACATCGACTGGATGATCACCCAGTCCTTGTGCCCCTGATCCGTCGCCTCGCCCTGGATGCCGTCCAAATCCAAGAACGCCGCCGCCGCTCGCGGCTCAGAGAACAGGCTGAGCCTGCCCGTGCCGTGCAGCATCTCCTCGGCGGGAGCCGGTAACGTCGTCGTCGCCGCCGGCGAAGCTACCGCCGGAGTTGACGGCGGCACCCGTTCGGCGATCGCGACCTCTGCCGCCAGGGCGAGCGGCATCGGCTCGAGCCCGCCCATGACGAGCGGCTCGAAGGCGAGCATCTGCCGCGGCTCGAGCCGCTCATGAGTGAGACGTTGGCCAGCACTTGCTCTCAACTTTCGATGGCTACGGCCTCGGCCACGATCGTTGCGGGGATGATGCACCATGATCTGGATCGTCTCGCGTGATGCCTGAAGCGTTGGCCTCGAGCACGTTTTTCCCGCAGTTCGCCACGCCCCCAAAAAAAGCCTCGAGAAGATAGCGTCTTCCCCCCCCAGGAGCGTAGCCCAGTTCTCGGGGCATGCCAAGAGCCTCTGGGTGAATGCAGCATTGTGGCACTCCACCCCATTTTTGGTGGCTGGCACCTTTTCCGTAGACTCGGATTTGCATGCACGTCACCAGCGACGAACTCACCGGAATCTGCACGCGGCTCGCTGCCGGCGCCGGGCGGCACGCCGGCCGCGACGCCGCCGGGCGGGCGGCGCTCGCCCGCAGCACCGCAGTCGCCGTGGCCCGCGTCGCCGACGATTGGGTCAGCACAGCGGTCGCCATCAAGGCTGCGACGGGCTCGGCGGCGGCCGTCGCCGAGGAGACGGCGACGGGACCGATCGCCACGCTGCGGCTGCTGCTCGTCACCGCCCGCGCGCTCGCCGACGTCGCCACTCGGGGCGTGCCGCGGGTGGCCGGCCCACCACGGGTGCTCGCCGCCGGCCGCGCGGGGGCCGTGCCGCTCATCGGCGTGGAGGTGATTCCCGAACCCGGCCTGCACGATGCCGCCATCTGCGCCGGGATGCAGGCCACCGTCCGCTGCGTCGATCCCGGCGGCACCGCGGCCTTCGCCCGGTCGTGGGCCGAGGAGGCCCGGACACGGCCGGCGGCTGGCGGCGTGGCGGTCGTGCTCGGCGCCGGCAACGTCACCGGCCTCGCCGTGGCCGATGCCATCTCCCAAATATTCGAGCATGGCCGGGCCGTGCTCCTGAAACTCCATCCGCTCCACGCCCCGCTCGCCGCCACCCTGCAGGCTGCCCTCGCGCCGCTCGTCGCCGCCGATCTCGTCGCGATCGTGGCCGGCGGGACGGACGTCGCCGCTCGGGCCGTCGCCGAGCCGCTGATCACCGACGTCCACCTCACCGGCGGACAGGCCGCGTTCGACGCGGTCGTCTGGGGCGGCCCGGGGCCGCGGCCCGCCGACGCCGTGCCCCGGCTCACGAAGCCGATCACCTGTGAACTCGGCAACGTGACCCCGTGGATCGTCGTCCCCGGCCGCTACACGCCGCGGCAGCTGCGGCATCAGGCCGACGTCGTCGCCGCCTCGATCGCCAACAACACGTCGTTCAACTGCATCGCCACGAAGTGCGTCGTCACCTGCCGGTCGTGGGAGCAGCGCGACGAGTTTCTCGCGCTCGTGGCCGGCCGGCTGGCGACGCTGCAATCGCGGCCGGCCTGGTATCCCGGCGCGGCCGCCGCCTGGGAGGCGGTCACCGGTCGCCCGGCTCCCGCCGACGGCACGCTGCCCTGCGTCTTTCATGCGGGGCTGGATCGCGAACGCGAGCCGCACTGGCTGGAACGAGAATGGTTCGGGCCGGTCGCGGTCGAGACGCCGCTCGACGGCGATTCTCTCGACGACTTTTGCAGCCGGGCGATGAGCTTCGTGCACACGCTCCCCGGCTCGCTGGCGGCGAGCGTCACGGTGCCGGCCGGGCTCGACGCCCACGCCGCCCGGCGTGTCGATCTGCTCGTCGAGCACCTCGAGTACGGCGTCGTCGCCTGCAACACCTGGTCGGCGCTGGCCTACTCATACGGCAGCGTGCCGTGGGGCGGGTTTCCCGGGGCCACGCTCGCCGAGCCGCAAAGCGGCATCGGCCACGTTCACGATCCGCTCCTTCTGCCGCTCGTGCACAACGCGATCATCAGGGCGCCGCTCGTGTCGTGGCCCAAGCCCCCGTGGTTTCCCTGGCACCGGCACGGCGCGGCGCTGGCGCGGGGCGTGCTGGGGATGTATGGCGGCATCGCGGCCGGCCGCAGTTGCGTCTGGGAGTTGCTGCGGATGTTGCCGCGGGTGATGCGCGGGTGATGTGGATCGCGGCGAGATGCCGTCGCTTCACGACCGGCGGCCGCGGGGGCGGCGGCCGGAGGGACGCAGGGCGGGCTCGGGCTTTTCTTGCCCCTCCTCGCGAAACTTCTCCGGCTGGCCCGTGAGCTCGTAGAGAAACCGGCTCGGCCGCGTCGGCTTGCTCCGCCCCCACTTCGTCCGCGTCAGGCAGAGCGAAAGCACGAGCCGGCGCTTGGCCCGCGTCACGCCCACGTAGCAAAGCCGGCGCTCCTCGTCGATCGCCTGCAGGCCGGCCGCCAGCGAGCGGTGGTGCGGCAGGAGCGTCTCCTCCATGCCCACCATCCACACGCAGTCGAACTCCAGCCCCTTCGCCGCATGGAGCGTCATCAGCCGGATCGCCCCGGCCTTCGGCTTGTCCGACTCGAAGCGGTCGTCCTGCTCCGTGTCGAGCACGAAGTCGTCGAGAAAGCCGCGGACGACCGCAGCCGGGTCGGTGACCTGCGGGTGCCCGCGCTCGTACTGGTCGAGCGCCGTCGCCACCTCCTCGACGCAGTCCCAGCGCTGTTCGGCCTCGTTCGGCTCCGTCTCGTATTCCTTCTCCAGGTGCCGGCGATAGCCGACCATGTCGAGCAGGCCGCGAAGCATCGTGCCGCAGCGGGTCAGGCCCGGCTCGACGGCCGGCGGACCCTGCCTGAGACCGATCAATCGCTCCAGCGCCGCCACGCCGCCGACGGCGGCTCCCGACAGCCGCCCCCCGTCCCGCGAGGCGACGAGTTCCTGCCACATGCTCGCCCCGCGCTCCTGGGCCCGGGCCCGCGCCCCCTGGATCGCCTGCGACGACAGGCCGCGCGGCGGCACGTTGGCGATCCGCGACAGGGCCAGGTCGTCGTCCGGATCGACCAGCACGCGCAGGAACGCCATCACGTCCTTGACCTCGCGCCGGTCGAAGAACGAGCGGCTGCCGACCAGGTCGTAGGCCACGTTCCGCCGGCGCAGTTCCTGCTCGAAGACGCGGGTCTGTTCGCCGGTGCGGACGAGGATCGCCGCCTCTGCCGGGGCGACCCGGCCTTCCGCGAGCAGTCCCTGCAGATCGCCGACCACCCGCCGGGCCTCGTCGATCTCGTCCTGGCACTGGACGATCGCCGGGGGCTGGCCCGCGGGGAGCGCGGAGACGAGCGTCTTGCCGTGGCGGCGGGCGTTCCGCTCGATGAGCAGGTTGGCCGCGCGGATGATCTCCGGCGTGGAGCGGTAGTTTTCCTCGAGCTTCACGATCCGCGCTCCGGGCCAGCGCCGGGCGAAGTCGAGGATGTGCGACACCTCGGCGCCGCGCCACGAATAGATCGACTGGTCGTCGTCCCCCACCACGCACAGGCTCGCGTGGTCGCGTGCCAGCGCCGTCAGGATCCGCTCCTGGATCGCGCTCGTGTCCTGATACTCGTCGATGAGCAGGTGGTCGAAGCGGCCCGCCTCCGCGCGGCGGGCGGCCTCGTCGGCCGCGAACAGTTCGTCCACGAGGAGCAGAAGGTCGTCGAAGTCGACCGCCCCGGCCGTCCGCAGCGCGTTCTGGTAGCGGCGATAGGCGGCGGCGGTCAGCGTCCAGGAGTCGTCAGCGTCGGCCGCGATCGTGTCGAGGGCGGCGTCGGGGCGGACGCCGCGGCTCTTCCAGCCGCCGATCCGGGCGAGCAGGTCGCCGGGCCGGAGCGTCGTCTCCGGCACCCGCAGTTCCTTGAGCGCGGTGCGTGCCGCCGTCTCCTGCTCGCCACGGTCGATGATCGCAAAGCGTTCCGGATAGCCGAGCGTGGCGGCATGGCGGCGCAGGATCCGCACGCACAGCGAATGGATCGTGGAGATCTCCGGCCGGTCGCCGTCCTTGCGGCCGAGGAGCGCGCCGGCCCGGGCCTGCATCTCGCGGGCGGCCTTGTTGGTGAACGTGACGGCGAGGATCCGCGACGGCCGCGCCCCGCGGCGCACGAGCTGGGCGATGCGGGCGATCACGACCCGCGTCTTGCCGGTGCCGGCGCCGGCGAGGACGAGCAACGGGCCCGGTGGCGCGAGCACCGCGTCGGACTGCGCGGCGTTGAGGCCGGGCACGCCGGTCCGCCGCGCGGGCCGTTCGCGGGTCCGCGTCGTGTCGGCATCGGCCTCGGTCGTCACTCCATCCATGGTGGCTCACGGCGGCGCTGGTTCGGGCAGGTTCCGGGGCCCGGCGATCGGACCGCCAGAATGTAGCAGACGTCAGCACCGCGAACGGTGCGGCGGCACGACGGCCGGGAGACCGATTCACCTTGACGGGGCCGGAGTGAACTTTTCTATTTGCGCAGCTTCGGCACCGCATGGAGACCGGCAGATGCAGCCCGCGCAACGGATCGAACTCGAGGACAACGACCTGGCGGCGGCCACGATGGAGACCGTGGGGCGGATCCGCGCCCATGCGTGGTCGATCGCCGCCGTGGTCGGGCTGCTGTTTGCGGCGCTCGGACTGTGGACGGCGATCACGGGACAGCAGACCGCCTCCCGCGGCGCGAGTTGGCGAGCCGGTCTGGCGGCGGCCCGCGACGGCAATCCCGCGGCATTGGCCGAGGTCATCCGGCTCTATCCGGGCACGCCGGCGGCCGACTGGGCCGAGCTGACCATGGCCGACCTGGCCTTCGAAGAAGGGGCCGATCTGCTCTTCACCAACCGGGAGCAGGCGAAGAAACGGCTGCAGGAGGCGACGGCGCGGTACGGGCAACTGGTGCAGGGGCGGTCCACAAGGCTCGTTCTGGAGCGGGCCGTGTTCGGCCTCGCCAAGACGAACGAATCGCTCGGCAACCTGGACGAGGCCCGCCGGGGCTACGAGGCAGTGGCCCGCGATTATCCCGGCGGCACGTGTGCCGGAGTGGCCGCAACCAGGGCCGCGGCATTGGCCCGGCCGGCCGCTGCGGAATGGTATGCTTGGTTTGCCGCGCAGGATTTTGCGGCCCTCGACAAGCCGCCGCCCCAGGAACCGGGCGTTCCTCCCGCCAATGCGCCGACCGAATCCCCAGCCGAGCCCGCCGCCGGCAAGTGACGATCCCGACGCCCTGACCGACGTCGATGATGCGGAGCCGGAGCAGGGGCCCGCCGTCACGCCAGCGGGAGAGCCGGAGCCCGGCAGCCAGGTCGCGGTCGTGGTCGACGACGCGGCTGCGGGCATGCGGCTCGACCAGTTTCTCGTGCGAACGCTTCCCGGACGGAGCCGGTCGTTCCTCGCCCGGGCGATCGAGAAGTCGGCCGTGCGCGTCGACGGCGTGGTTGAGCGGGCCGCACACAAGCTCCGCGCCGGTGCCTGCGTCCGCTTCACGGTGCCCGAGCCGCCGCGGGCCGGGCCGGTCGCCGAGGAGATCCCGCTCGTCTTTCTCCACGTGGACGATTCGATCGCCGTTGTGGACAAGCCCCCCGGAATGGTCGTGCATCCGGCCAAAGGCAACTGGAAGGGAACGCTTGCGGGTGCTCTCAAGTGGCACCTCGGCGGCGCCGCCGGGGAGGGGCTCTCGACCGCGGGCGGCCCGACGCGGCCGGGCATCGTTCACCGCCTCGACCGCGACACCAGCGGCGTGATCATCGTCGCCCGCAGCGAGGAGTCGCATCACGCCCTCGCCCGCCAGTTCGAGCAACGCACCGTCGAAAAGACCTACCTGGCGATCACCCAGGGCACGCCCCGCTTCGACCGCGACGAGATCAACCTCCCGATCGGCATCCATCCTTACCAGCGCGAGAAGATGGCGATCCGCGACGGTCATTCGACCAGCCGCGAGGCGGTGACGCGGTTCGAGGTCGTGGAGCGGTTTCGCACGGCGGCGCTCATCCGCGTGGCGCCGCGCACGGGCCGCACCCACCAGATCCGCGTCCACCTCGCGGCCATCGGCTGCCCGGTGCTCTGTGACGGGCTGTACAGCGGCCGAAGCCGGATCGACAGCGGCTTCCCCGGGCCGCCCGCTCCCGGGGCCGCTGTCACGGAACCGCTCCTCGGACGGCAGGCGTTGCACGCTGCCCGGCTCGTGGTCGATCACCCGCGGACGGGCGAACGGCTCACCTTCGAGGCGGCGTTTCCCGCCGACATGCAGCGGGTGCTCGACGCCCTGCGGTCGGCCTGACCTGGGAGCGGCGACGCGGCGTCAGCCGCGCCGGCCGAAGAGCAGCAGGGCCCGCGGGAGGGTGGAATCGAGGGCCCGGGCCACGGCGATCACGAACCCGGCGGCACCGTCCCGCCAGCCGCCGCGCACGAAGAACGCCTGACAGAAGGCCCATGCGGCCCGCAGCGGCAGCGTCCAGAGCCGCACGCTCTCCCCCTTGTCGCGGATCAGCGTGGCCTTGAGCGGCGCGTACCGCAGCGGCCGCGCGAGGACGTCGACGAGATCGTCGTAGCTGCGATGGAGGATCGAGCCGGGCAGCAGCCTGGCGTTCGTCGCCCCCTCGACCTGCTCATGCACGACGAGCGGCCGGAAGCCCGCCCGCGTGCGATTGAAGAGGCGGACGACACGTTCATCCTGCCAAGGCCCGTGGAGGATTTCGCGGCCGCCGATGAACGTCCGGCGCCGCAGTTCCCAGCAGGCCGTCGGATCGGAGAGGTCGAGGTCGCGGATCGCGGCGGCCGCCTCCTCGTCGAGCACCTCGTCGGCGTCGATGGAGAGGATCCAGTCGTGGCGGGCCAACGCGACCGCCCGCGCCTTCTGCGGACCGTAGCCCAGGAAGGGCTGGTGTTCGACGCGGCCGCCCGCCGCCGTGGCGATGGCGACCGTGTCGTCGGTCGAGCCCGAGTCGAGGACCAGACGCTCGGCGCAGAACGTGAGAGGGGCGAGGACCGCCGCCAGGTGCCGCCCCGCCTCGCGGGTGATGATGACCGCGGAGATCGCGGCACCGGCGCCGCGGCTCGCGGTCGTCATGGCCGTTCTCCCGTGCCGGGAGCGACGGCCGCGTCGGCCGCTTCCCGCAGCGGCAGTTCGAGCACGAACGTGCTCCCCTTCCCCGCGGTGCTCGTGCAGTGGATGTCGCCGCCATGTTCGCGCAGGATCTTCCGACTCACCGCCAGGCCGAGGCCGGTGCCCCGTGTCCCCTTCGTCGAGACGAAGAGGTCGAAGATGGTGGCCAGAGTTTCCGCCGTCATGCCCGTGCCGTTGTCGGCCACCGTGATCCGCACGAGCCGAGCTGCGTGGTCGCAGGCGACGTCGATCGTGATCGTCGGGTCCGGCCGGCCCTCGACCGCATCCAGCGCATTCGTCACGACGTTGAGGATCGCCCGCGAGAGGCCCTCCGGGTCGAAGAGGAGCGGCGGCAGGTCGCCGGGCGGCTGCCAGCGAATGGTCGCGGCGACCTCGGCCGTCCGCTGCCGCACCGTCTCGACCACTTCCGTGACGACCGCGGCGAGGTCGGACGGGACGGGCTCCGGCTCCCGGGCCTTGCTGAAGGAGAGCATGTCCATGACCAGCGACGCGATCTTGTCCTGGTTGCGGGAGACGATTCCCCAGCCCTTTCGCAGCATCTCGTCGTCGCCGTCGGCCAGGCCCATCTCCACGAGATAGCTGCCGCCACGAATGCCCTGGAGGACGTTCTTGACGTGGTGCGACACCGTGGCGATCGTCTCGCCGATCGCTGCCAACCGCTCCGCCTGCACGAGGGCCGAGTAGTAGGAGGTGTCCTCGACCGCGAGGGCTGCCTGGTTGCCGATGGCGATGAGGAGCTTGAGGTGGTCGTCGCGGAAGGCCGCCGGGGCGACGGCATCCGGGGGCAGGGGCGTCGTCGTGTCGACGTAGATCACGCCCACCATGCCGTACCGCCCCTGCATCGGCACGCAGATCGCCTCGCGGATGCCGGCGCGGACGACGCTGTTGCCGGAGGAGAAACGGTCGTCGTCGCGGGCATCGCTGGTGATCACGCCCTCGCGCCGGGACACGACGTAGTCGAGGATCGTGCGGCTCACCACCATCCTCTCGCTGCCGTCCCCCTCCCGGTCGCGGCGGGCCCGGGTTGCGAGGTCGCCGGTGGCGGGATCGACGAGCATGATGCAGCCGCGGTCGGCGGACACCCAGTCGAACACGAGGTCGAGAATTCGTGCCAGGAGTTCGTCGATGTCGAGCGTGTGGCTGACGGCCATCGCGGTCCGGTACATCACCTGCAGGCTGCCGCGGGCCCGGGAACGCCAGTGGTCGCGGGAGTCCTCCGGCGTGGCCAGTGCGATCGAGTCGTCGTCGTGGTGCGCGGCCACGATCCGCGAGCCGTCGGGATCGTCCGCCGTGACCACGTCGTCGATGCCGGCGGCGGCCGGAGCCGCGCCATCGGTGAACGCGAGCACCGTCTGTCCGATCCGGAGCCGATCGCCGGCCCGAAGGTCGGCCTGCTCGATCTTCCGTTCGTTGACGTACGTGCCGTTGGAACTCCGCAGGTCGCTGACGCGGAACCGGTCGCCGACGCGGCGGATCTCCGCGTGCCGGCGCGAGACCTCGCTGTCATCGAGCCGGATCAGATTCCCGGCCTCGCGACCGATCGTGGCCGCGCCGGCGATCCCGTCGAGTTCGTGCCGTGCGCCGGTATTGGTGCCCTGGATGACGAGGAGTGCGGTCACGGTACGAAATTGAGTCGCGGGCGGAACGGAAAAACCGGCGGGCAACGTCCGTGATTGTGGCACAGGATGGCCGCGGCCGAAAGCGCGTATGCCCCTGGTGTCTCCGCGGGATACACTTTTCGTGTTCAGTCAAGACGCGGCTGGACAGTCCGATGACTGCGGCGGTCGACGGACGGGGCCCGGCAGCGGAACCGAGGAGCGACGATGAACCAGGACGTGCGACGACGGCGACGAATGACGGCCCTCGAGGTCCTCGGCCTGACCCTGGTGGCGACGCTCGCCGGAGCGAGCGAGTTGCCGGCGGTGCCGCGCGACGGCGGGCGCGGGGACGAGACGCGGACGGGCGAGCGGCTCCGGGCTGCGGTCGAATGGCTCGCGGCGCCGGACCGCGAGGGACGCGGGCCGGGCACGACGGGAATCGACGCCGCGGCCGACTACGTGGCCGAGCGGCTGGCGGAAGCCGGTCTCGACACGAAGGTCGTCAGCGACGGGCCCTACCAGGCGTTCGCGATGACCCTCGAGGCGAAACTCGGTCCCAAGGACCGCAATCGTGCCGAACTGGTCGGGCCGCCGGCCGCCGACGGGACCCGCCCGACCGTGCCGCTCGCGCTCGGCAAGGACTTCACGCCGATGGCGGCCGGCGGCTCGGGGCCGTTCGACCTGCCGCTCGCCTTCGCCGGCTACGGGATCACGGCCCCGGCCGAGAAGTACGACGACTACGCGCCGTTCACCGGCCGTGACGGGGACGTACGCGGGCTGGCGGTGATCGTCCTCCGGCAGGAGCCGCAGAAGGATGATCCACACAGCGTCTTCGCCGGCAACCAGCCATCGCAGTACGCGGCGCTCGCCCGCAAGGTGGCCAACGCCTCGGAGCACGAGGTCGGCGGGGTCGTGTTCTGCAACGATGCCGACAAGGACGGCGACCGGTTGATGGAGTTCACGCGGGCGGGCGACGGCACCGAACGCCGGTCGCAGCCGATCCTCCACCTCCGCCGCAGCCTTCTCGACGAGGTCGTGCGCGGGTCGCTCGGCCGCGGACTGAAGGAGATTCAGCAGGGCATCGACGAGTCGCTGACGCCCGCGAGCGGGCCGCTCGACGGCTGGCGGATCCGCGGCGAGACGGCGATCGAGCGGCAGGAGACGCAGGCCAGGAACGTGCTCGCCATCCTGCGCGGCCGCGGTGCCGAGGCGGTCGCGGGGCGGCCGGCGATCCGGGCCGCGGAGACCGTCGTTCTCGGCGCCCACTACGACCATATCGGGTTCGGTGGTCCCGATTCCGCCGCGCCGGGGGTCAAAGCCGTCCATCATGGTGCGGACGACAATGCCAGCGGCACGGCGCTGCTCATCGAGGTGGCGCGGCGGCTGGCAGCCGCCGGCCCGCTGCCGCGGACCGTGCTCTTCGTCGCCTTCTCGGGAGAGGAACGCGGCCTGCTCGGCAGCGGCCATTACACCGCCAACGCGCCGCTCCCGCTCGCCGACACCGTGGCGATGGTGAACCTCGACATGGTCGGTCGGCTGAACGGCGACAAACTGATCGTCCAGGGGGCCGACACCGGCACCGGGCTGGACCCGTTGATCGACCGGCTCGGGGCGGCGGGCAAGTTCAACATCGCCAAGGAGTCGGGAGGGTTCGGGCCGAGCGACCACGCGAGCTTCTACGCCCGCAAGATCCCCGTGCTGCACCTGTTCACCGGCTCGCATCCCGACTACCACCGGCCCACCGACACCGCGGAGAAGATCAACTACGAGGGCATGGAGCGGCTGGCCACGCTCGTCACCGATCTCGTCCGCGAACTTGCCAGCGTGCCGGAGCGGCCCGGCTACCTGGAAGTGGCATCGAAGCAGCTCGCCCGCGGTGGCGATCGGCCGTTCTTCGGCAGCATTCCGGAGTTCGGCTCGTCCGGCAAGGGGTACGCCATCTCGGGCGTCGCCAAGGACTCGCCGGCGGACAAGGGAGGCCTCAAGGGGGGCGACCTGATCGTGCGGCTCGGCGAGAGCGCGATCACCGGGCTCGACGACTTCGACAGCGCGCTGCGGAAGCACAAGGGGGGCGACACCGTCCCGGTGGTGGTCGTCCGCGGCGGTGCGGAGGTGCGTCTGGAGGTCGTCCTCGGCCAGCCAAGGTGAATCTCGGCCGCCCGAAAGCGGCCGGAGTCCACGCTTTTCGCCGAAAATCTGGCCTTGAGCCGGCGGTTCGCGATCTGCATCATCCCGCCGCATTCGAGTTCAGGACGGCCGCACGAGGCCGGCGGTGGTTCCCGTGAACCATCCGGATGCGCGACCGTTTCGCCAGCCCAGGAGTGCTTCACGTGAGCAGGACACATGTCGGTTTCGCGATCGCTACGGTGATGATGGCCGCGATGGCCTCGGCCCAGGCACAGCCCGGTGGCCGGGCGGGGCTCGGGGGTGCGCCGGCCGCGGCCCCCCTTCCCGCCGCCGCGGCACCGCGGCCCGCGGCGGCTCCCGTCGGTGCCGCTCCCACCCAGGTCGTCGTGCTCGACGTCGGCTACATCTTCAAGAACCACGCCGGCTTCAGCGCCGAAATGGCGAAGATCAAGGATGAAGTCTTGAATGTCGAGAACAAGCTCAAGCAGGAGCAGGAGCGGATTCGCGGCATGGTGGAGCAGCTCAAGGCCTTTCAGCCGGGGACGCCGGAGTATCGCAAGCTCGAGGGGGACGTCGCCAAGGCACAGGGCGACTTCAGCGTGCGGGCCCAGCTCGACAAGAAGGACTTCCTCGATCGTGAGGCCAAGATCTATCGCCGGGTGTACGGCGAGGTCGAGCAGGCCGTGTCGATGTTCGCCCGGCAAAACAGGATCGCCGTCGTCCTCCGGTTCGACGGCGAGCCGGTCGATCCCAACGAGACCGACCGCGGGAGGATCATGACGTACCTGAGCCGGCCGATCGTCTACCACGACGGCCTTGTCGACATCACGCCCGACGTCCTGAAGCTGCTCAATGGCCCGGCTGTCGCCGCGCAGCCGCCGCGGCAGCCGCTGCGCTGAGCCTGTCCGTTCGCCGCCGGGCGGCCCGCCGTGGGTCGCCCGGCTCCATTTCGCTTCCTTGTCGTCGAGCGACATGCGTCTTCGATCCCAGCGTACCCTGAGACGGCCCGCGAAGGTCTGCGGGGCGGGCTACTGGAGCGGCCGCGAGTGCGTGGTCGAGCTGCTCCCCGCCCCGGCGCATGCCGGCGTGGTGTTCGTTCGCGGGGACGTCGGCGTCGGCGTGCGGATTCCGGCGGCCGTCGAGCATCGTGTCGAGGCGGTCAATCGGACCACGCTGGCCGTGGCCGGCGTCCAGGTGCAGTTGGTCGAGCACTGCATGAGCGCGCTTGCGGGGCTGGGCGTTGATGCCTGTCTCGTCCGTGTCTCGGCGGAGGAGTTGCCCGGGCTCGACGGCTCGGCCCGGGCGTTCGTCGAGGCGGTCGATGCCGTCGGCCTGGAGGATCTCGCCGCCCCGGTGGAGCCGCTCGTCGTCGCGGGCACCGTGCGGGTCGAGGAGGGAGGGGCGTGGATCGAGGCTTCCGCGGCCCGCTGCGCCGGGCTGTCGGTCGAGTACGAACTCGACTACGGTCCGGGGCCGATCGGCCGGCAGACGCTGGCGTTGCGGCTCGACCCAGACGCCTATCGGCGGGAGCTGGCGGCGGCCCGAACGTTCATCTCCACCGCCGACGCGGCGCGGCTGCGGGCCGGCGGCCTGGGGCTGGCGGTGACGCCGCAGGATCTCGTCGTGTTCGGCGCCGACGGGCCGATCGGCAACGTCCTGCGCTGGCCGGACGAGTGCGTGCGGCACAAGGTGCTCGATCTGGTCGGCGACCTGGCGCTCGTCGGCAGGCCGCTGCACGCCCACGTCCGCTGCTCGAAGAGCGGGCATCGGCTCAACGCGGCGCTCGCCGCGCGGCTCGTGGCCCTTCACGGGAGGCGGGCCTCGGCCTGATCGTCATGGGTCCTGCCGACCGGCATGAGGAAGACCGGCACCAGGAGGACGGGGGGCTGACGCTGCCGATCGGTCGCGAACCCTCCCTCGTTCATCCGACCGCCATCGTCGAGCCCGGTGCCGTGCTCGGTGCCGGCGTCCGTGTCGGGCCGCACTCCGTCGTCTCGGCCCAGTCCGTGATCGGCCGGGGCACCGTGCTCGCCAACAACGTCACGCTGCTGGGGAGCGTGCGGATCGGCGAGCGGAACAGGATTTTCCCGAACTGCGTCATCGGCGGCGAGCCCCAGGACGTGAGCTACCGCGGCACCGTCACGCGGGTCGAAATCGGCGACGACAACGTGATTCGCGAAGGAGTGACGATCAACCGGGCCTCCGAAAAGGAGGAGGGGCTGACGGCGATCGGCACCTGCAACTTCCTCATGGCCAATTGCCACGTGGCCCACGATTGTCGGATCGGGGACAACGTGATCATCGCCAACGGCACGCTGCTCGGCGGCCACGTCCGCGTGCAGTCGCGGGCCTCGCTCTCCGGTGCCGTGGCCGTCCATCACTGGGCCACGATCGGCGGCTGGGCGTTCGTCGCCGGCCTGTCGCGGGTGTTGCACGACGTGCCGCCGTTCATGCTCGTGGAGGGCTCACCCGCCCGGCCGCGATGCGTCAATCTCGTCGCCATCAAGCGGGGCGGCTTTCGCCAGCAGACGATCGACGCGATCGGCGAGGCCCATCGGCTCCTGTACCGGGCCCGGGTCGGCCTCGATGCGGCACGGGAGGTGCTGCGGCAGCAGCAGATGCTCGTTCCCGAGGTGATGCAACTGCTCGATTTTCTCGTCCTCCAGCAGGAGGGGCGGCATGGACGGGCCCGGGAACGACGGAGGGCGGCATGAACGGCAGCACGACGGACAGGGGTTCGTCACGGCAGCGTGTGGCGGTGATCGGCTGCGGGCATCTCGGGGCGATTCACGCCCGGCTCGTCGCCGGGCGGAGCGACGCCGCACTGGTCGCGGTGGTCGATCCGTGTGCGGAGCCGAGGGAGCGGCTGGCGTCGGCCCACGGCTGTCGCGGTCTGGCCGATCCGCGCGAGATCGTCGGTCTTGCCGACGCGTGCATCGTCGCCGCACCAACCGGCCTGCATGCCGCGATTGCGGTGCCGTTGGTGGAGGCGGGCATCGACCTGCTCGTCGAAAAGCCGATCGCGGCCACGCCGGAAGATGCCCGGGCGATCGCGATCGCCGCCCGGCGGCACGGCCGCACCGTGGCGGTGGGGCACGTGGAGCGATTCAATCCGGCCTGGCGGGCGGCCGCCGCCCGCTTCGGTCTGCCGATCGCGGTCGAGGCCGCGCGGCTCGCCCCGTTCACGTTTCGATCCCTCGACGTCGGCGTCGTCCACGACCTGATGATTCACGACATCGACCTCGTCTTGTCGCTCGATCCCGGCCGCCTCGAGCGGGTTGAGGCGCAGGGAATCGTGGCCGCCGGAGGGCACGAGGATGCGGTTCGCGCCCGGCTCGTCTTCTCGTCCGGGCTCGTCGCCGACCTGACGGCATCGCGAATCAGTCCGCTCGTCCGCCGGTCGTTCACCGCCTGGTCGGCGGACGGCATCGTGACCGTCGATTTCAACGCCCGGTCGGTGGAAGCGGTCACGCCCTCGACGGCCGTTCGCGCCGGTTCGTTCGTGGCGACGCAAGTGCCGTCGGGCGAGCGGGCGGCGTGGAAAGAGCGTTTTTTCGCCGACGTCCTGCCGCTGGAGTCGGTGACGGTTCCGGAGGCCAACGCGATCGCCGCCGAGCAGGACGATTTTTTGGCGGCAATCCGCACCGGGCGGCCCCCACTGGTGTCGGCGGCCGCCGGCGCCGCGGCGGTCGAGATCGCGGCCCGGGTGCTCGATGCCCTCGAGTGTGCCCGGTTCGGGGGCGACACGCGCCGCCGCGCGGGCACGATCCCGATCTACCCGCGCCGCAAGACCGGCTGACACCGGGCGTCCGCGGCGGTCGAAAGATTGCCGCGGCCGGCTGCCGATAACCGATCCTGGACGGCCGCAGGGTGCGGGCTGCCCGTGGAGCCTACGCATGAGGCGTGTCGTCCTTCCCGTCGTGCTCGGTGCCTGGCTGGGCGTGAGCGCGGGCAGTCGCGGGCACTGCGACACGTCCGTGGGTGTACTGCGTCCGTCTGCCCTGCAGGGAGCCCTGCACGGCGCGGTGGACGGCCCATCGCCGGAGGTCGAAACGTCGATCGCCGAGGCGTTACGGCAACTGGAGGCCGAACGGGCGCGCGACGAGGCCGGTCTGCTTCGGCTCCCCGGGATCACCGTGCGGGAACTCGCGGTCCAGGGGCCGGTCGGGAGCGGGGCGCCCGGCCCGCTCGCCGCCGAGGTACGGACCAAGGCTCAGGCTTTCGACCTGGCGGCCGGCGTCCGGGCCGAACCAGGGCCCCGCGCCGTCGAGCCCACGGAATGGTCGGGGCGGGTCGGCGTAGCCAACGACCATCCGCGCGGCCGGGAAGCATTCGAGATGCGGACCACGATCGGCGGCCGCGAGCCCGGCCGCGTGTTCGGTGTCGAACTGGGGCCGCGGTTCGAACGCCGGTTGCGGCGCGGCGCGACCTTCTTCTTTGACGGCCGGGCGGCCGCCGAGACGCAGCGTCCGGAGCAGGGCTGGCGGTCGCTCCCCGCCGCCGCGGGCGACGGATCGACCACGGTCGGGGTGACGGCCCGCGCCGGCATCGCCCGCTGAGCCGGCGGGGGACTCATGCGGGGGTGTCCCTGCCATGTCACCGGCCGTTCTCTGGGGGCCTCCGGCCCTCCGTTCCCTGCATGTCCGCCGCACCACGGGCCAGTCTCTGTGAAACTGTGCCACTACCCCCTCATGTGGGTGGATCAATTTCGGCGGCCGGCCGATACCCCTCTGTGCAGGGGGTTGTTGTCCTGGCGGCGGTGCCGCACCCCCTCCGTCCTGCCCGTTGCTGCGGGCGGGCCCGAGCACCATCGCGAGGGGTATCATGGAGCGGGGCGACGTCGACCATCGGCCAGGCTGGCTGTCCTCCGGCGACTGCTGCGTCGTGGTGACGGCGGCATTCCTGATCGTGCTCGGCCTGCTGCGGCACGCGCGAAGTGAAACGGACGTGGCGTGGCCCGAACCGCGGTCCGCGGCCTCGGCGTCCTGCTGTGGCTGCCCTGCCGACTGCTGCGGCCCGCTCTGCCACGTGCTCGACCCGCTCGGACAGGATCCGCTCTGGAGCGGTCGGGCGGAGGGGCTCCTGCTCTGGCGGAACGCGCCGCAGGGGATGCCGCTCTTCAACACCTACTCGGGCGGCGCGGCGACGGGGCCGGCGCTGAATGCCGCCGACTTCACCAGCGGCATGGCGGCCGGGCCGCGGTTCACCCTCTTTCGGCACACCGGGGATGAGGCCGCCATCGAATTCAACTTCCTCCGCGTCCAGTTCTTCGAAGCCCGTCGCGTGCTGCCCGAGACCGACGGCGGCTACCAACTCGCCGATCTCGACGAGGGCATTTTCTGCTGCCCGTCGATCGTCCCCCTCGACGCCGTTTCGGGAGGGCTCTCCAGTGGCCTGCAGAGCTTCGAGATCAACCGTCGGCTGCCCAGCGACGGCCGCTGGCAGTGGCTGGCCGGCGTCCGTTGGGTGCAGTGGAACGAGCGGGCAGCAATCGATGCGGCCTGGCTGCCGATCGGCGCGGTCGCCCCCCGGTCAGGCTATGCCACGACGACGAACAACGATCTTTACGGACTGCAGGTCGGTGGCGACTCGATCCTCATCGGACTCGGCCGATCGTTTCGCGTCGAAGGGCTCGGCAAGGCGGGCATCTTCTGGAATCGCGCCGTGCAGTCCTCCACGCACGCCTATTCCGGCGATCCCTTCCAGGACGCATTCGTGCTCGCGAACTCCCGGACCGTCTCCCGCGGGGCGTTCGTCGGGGAGATCGGGGCCACGGCGGTGTACGACGTGTTCGATCGGCTGTCGCTCCGGGCCGGCTATGCCGCCTTCTGGCTCGGCGGTCTGGCGACGGCCAGTGCTCAGTTCGACGACCAGTGTCTGTGCCCGCTCGATCCCATCCATGCCGCGATCGACACCGGCGGCAGCATGCTCGTGCACGGCCTCACGCTCGGCCTCGAAGCCCGCTGGTGAACGGCGGCACGCGGTGGCGCCGGACTGGAGCCGGCGCCGGCCGATCCAGGCGGCCGCCAGAAGCAGCGTCCCCACGGCGGCTGTCACGCCCGCTTCCGGCTCGGGGGCGAGGATCAGGTCGACCTGCGCGAACCGCACGTCCCAGCCGGCGTCGAGCCCGCACTTCTGGCCGAGGTTCATGTTGGTCAACCGGAACTGGATCGTGGTGGTCGTGGCCGGCAGATCCACCTCGAAGGCCTGGCTGGCGACGAACCAGCCGCTGGAGAAGCCGGGCGACAGGCCGGTGAAGGCGGCACCGCCGTCGACGAGCGGCGGCAGCGAGACGACCGGCCCCGCACCGGGGGTGAACTGCGGCACCGCCCAGCCGGGAGCCTGGACGACCGCCGCCACGCTCGCCGGCAGCGATCCCGACGTCGCCCAGACGGATGCCGGCAGCGGCAGGAACACGTCGCCGTCGAGGCTGTAGGTCAGTTGGCCGGCGCCGACCGGGATTCGATACCCCGGCCTGACGATGCCATCGGCGGGCAGCTTGAAGCGGTGGGCGAGCGTGAAGGTGAACTTGTCGGCGGGTGCCTCGGGAGCCAGGCGGATCAGCGGACTCGTCAGGTAGTTTCCCGAGCGGTAGGCCGGACTCTGGACCGGCGCAGAATCGACGCTCCAGGTCCGAGCGGCCCCGGACCACGTCCAGCGTGGCGTCTGGGGCGGCGGGTTCGTGAGGAAGGTGTTGGTCGCCACCCAGCCTCCCCCGCCCGTGGCGAAATCCCAGGCCAGCGACTGGATCGGCTCCGCTCGGGCCACGAACTGATCGCCGAGAAGGGCGAGCAGCGTCGCAACCGTCCACGACGCGCGCCGTCCGCGGGCGGCCACATGGTCCGGTACGCGATCGAACATGACGCGGCTCCTTGATCGGGGAAGCGGCGTCATGCCGACAGGCTGGCGGAGCGATCATTCCAACGGCGACCGTCACGGTCAATCGATGCGCCGCCGCCGCCCGCGGCCCGGCCCGGTTTTCGCGGCCGTCTCGGGCCGGACACTTGATCGTGGGCGCGATCGATTCGCCGGGGGTGCCGGAGTGACACGCTCGCCGGCGAGGCCGGCGTCAGGCGAGGTCGCGGTCCTGGAAGAGCACGTAGGCCACGAGCAAAGCGACCGCCGCATAGAGCGCCGCGTAGACGGCGGCCCAGCCGAGGTAGCCCCAGGGCACCGGCACCGAACGCATGACGGCCGCCTCGACGGTGAAATGCTCGAGCACCGGCAGGATCGTGGCCAGGAGCCGGCCGAAGAACCGTACGATCTCGTTGCGGCCGACGCTCGACTGCACGATCAGCGGCAGCAGATGGCCGAGGGTGTAGACCGTGAAGCAGACCACGAGGTTTGCCACCATCCCCAGGCGAGTGGACACGGCGAGGCTGATCGAGGCCAGGACGATCGTCTCCATCAGACCCAGTGCCAGGCCGGGCACGAGCGTCGTCATCTCCGCCGTGCACGCCTGCCAGAGGGGATCGGTCTGGCTGTTTTCCCGGGCGTCGTACACGACCTTGAAGTTCGTCCCCGCCAGGAGCACGCTGCCGAGGACGAGAAACACGAGCAGGGCGATGAGCGTCAGCCCGGCGAACTTGCCGAGGAGAAACTGCCAGCGACGCAGCGGCTTGGACAGCACCGTGAGCGCCGTGCGGCCCTCGACTTCTTCAGCCACCGCTACCGAGGCCGTCCAGGCGACGACGAGCAATGCCAGCACCTTGACGAGCGTCAGGCCGCTGTCCTTGAACATCTTCACGTCCTCGCCGAACGTGTTGTAAGGCAGGACGATGAACAGCACGAGAAGACAGCAGCCCAGGATCAGGGCCACCGGAAACACCGGCTGGCCGATCGCCTCCTTGTTCGTCGCCGCGGCGACGGCGGCCGTCTTGCGGGCGGCGAGACGGAAGACCGTGTACAGCAGGACCACTGTGGCGAGCACCGCGAACGTCGCCGGGAGGATGGCGACCTCGGGCTGTTCCGGCGCCAGCCACCATGTCACCCGCAGCCGGGCGGGCACTTCGCCGAGATTGCGCACCTCCAGCACGGAGCGTTGGCCGAGGAACGGGTTGGGCGTTCCAGTGGACCGCTTCCAGGACCACGGGCTGGCGGCGCCGAGTTCGATCTCCGGCACCTTCGCGAGCAGGCCCTCCGTGGGCTGCGGCGTGCGGACGATCAGCGGCCCGTCGCTTTGGAACACCAGTTCCCGGATCTCCTGCGGCCGGAGACGAGGAAAGGCGATCCGGTAGGCGGATCGCGGGTCGATTTCCACGATCGCGCCGCTTGTGTCAGGGGCGGCGAGCCGGACGAGCGACCGGCCGATCTGTCCGAGCGGCGACGGACTGGAACTCCACAAGGCCGGCGTGATGGCGGCCGCCAGGGCGGTGAACGTCGCCAGCAGCCAGGCGAACGGTCCGAGAAAACCGTCCCGCAGGCTGGCCCGCGCTTCGGCCGCCGACCGCGGCAAGACGAGCCGCAGCAGGCCGTACGCCAGCAAGCCGCACGCGAGCGTCGCCGCGGCGGCGACGCCGAGCAGCCAGATCGAGGGCAGCGGAACGAGAAAGCGGTTGGCGAAAAGCAGCGGCATACGAGGCCCGTCCAGGGGCGGCGCGACGACGATCTTGAATTATGTCCTCGGGAGCGGGATGCGGAAAGCCGCGGCCGGCCGCGGGGCGGCTCGACCGACCACCTAGCCCTTATCCAAGCGAATGTGGACTTGCGCATTTTGCGCTGAGCGCATAAAAAACTCGAAATCCCCGACGAATCGCTTGATTTCGGTTGGCGCCACTTCAAGCGACTCGCCACTACATGAGGAGTTTCGAGTGAACGCCAAGGTACGACGACAACTGAAAGCCCGCAAGCGGAGAATCGCCGAGCGTCTGGAACAGGCCGAGCGGTGCGGGATGGATCAGCCCGAAATGGCCGCGTCCAACATCCAGTACGAGATCGCGGATCGCACCCGGGCGATCAACGCCGGCGGCATTGGGGCGGCCCACCTGCTGGTGAAGCGGCTGGGCCTCGACCAGGCGATCAACGAGCGGCTCGACCTGCTCAAGGTCCACCTCCCGTACCACGAATCGGATCACATCCTGAACATCGCCTACAACCTGCTGGCAGGGAACTCGCGGCTGGAACACCTGGAGCTGCTGCGCAACGACGAGGGGTATCTCGACGCCCTCGGCGCGGCAAGGATTCCTGATCCGACGACCGCGGGCGACTTCTGCCGCCGGTTCAATGCCCCTGCCATCGACACGCTGCAGGAGGTGTTCAATGACGCCCGCCTGAAGGTCTGGAGTGAGCAGCCCGCCGACTTTTTCGACGTCGCGACGATCGATGTCGATGGCACGACGGTCGAGACGACCGGCGAGTGCAAGCAGGGCATGGACATCAACTACAAGAACCAGTGGGGCTACATGGTTCAGGCTGTGTCGCTGGCCAATACGGGCGAGCCGCTCTACGTCGTGAATCGCCCCGGGAACCGCCCGAGCCATGAGCAGGCTGCCGTCTACCTTGACCGGGCGGTCGCCCTGTGCCGCAGAGCGGGCTTCCAACAGGTTCGCCTGCGGGGCGACACAGACTTCTCCCACACCGAGCACCTCGACCGGTGGACGACCGATGGCGTGAAGTTCGTGTTCGGGATCCAGGCCATGCAGGGCCTGTACGTTCATGCCGAGAATCTGCCGCGAAACGCCTGGAAAGAGTTGTCGAGGCCAGCCAAGTACGACGTGAAGACCGAGCCTCGGCAGCGGCCGACGAATGTCAAGCAACAGGTCGTGGAGGACCGGAGGTTCACCGACATCCGACTGGCCAGGGAGCATGTGGCCGAGTTCCGGTATCGGCCCTGCAAGTGCGATCGCGACTACCGCATCGTCGTGGTCTGGAAGGATCTCGAGGTCCACAAGGGCCAGCGGAAGCTGTTCGACGACGCGAGGTGCTTCTTCTCCATCACAAACGACTTCCGCAAGTCGGCAGAGGCGATCGTCTTCGAGGCCAATCACCGCTGCAATCAGGAGAACCTGTTCGCGCAGCTCAAGGGCGACGCGCACTCGCTCTCGGCACCCGTCGACACGCTCCTGAGCAACTGGGCCTACATGGTGATCGCATCGCTGGCGTGGAGCCTGAAAGCCTAGATGGCGCTCGCGCTTCCGGAGGGAGGTCATGACGCAGAAGAACGCCGTGCCGAGAAGTACAAGCTGCTGCGGATGGAGTTCACGACGTTCCGTCGGGCGTTCATGGCGGTGCCGGCCCAGATCATCTCGACGGGCAGGCGGATCGTGTTCCGCCTCCTGTCCTGGAACCCCTGGCGATAAAGCAACCCCTCTTCTGTAAATGCCGGGATGAGCGGGCGGGTCATCTGGCTTTCATGTTCAGGTAAGACCTTTCAGTTTCCCAGTCGTCGCTGATCTCGCTGAGGACTGCCGAGACGAGCC
>Ga0315899_10000789_pt1 | contig 37748 bp, 29 predicted proteins | sample LakEriMetagenome_2_FD_203518 | JGI IMG/M metagenome (GOLD analysis project Ga0315899, IMG submission 203518) | Freshwater fungal communities from buoy surface, Lake Erie, Ohio, United States - Buoy 4 MA112 | ecosystem: Environmental > Aquatic > Freshwater > Lake | place: USA: Lake Erie, Ohio...
TTTCCTTCCCTCTAAGCACAAGAAGGGAGGGTCCAATTGCCTCGCGAGCGTTGGTAAGTGCTGCTTAACGAGCCATAACCAACCTTAGCACCCAAGTCCACTTTTGGAACGAGTCATCGATGGCGATGAGTTCCGAAGGGGACGCTTCACTTTCCTCCGAAAGTTCACAAAACGAATAAGTTACTAGAGAACATTCGTTTCCGCTGATGAGCTAAATGCGACCGATACTTCTTTGCTGTAAGTGGAGATCGAATGTAGATGGCTCTGGGATTATTCAAAAGGGGCAATTTATCACACCCTACAAATTTTATCGAGATTGGTGAAAATTTTACGGCCTGAAACGTCTGCGGCCGGAGTTTTGGACTCCGGCCGCAATTGTGTTTGCCACTTAGGGCTTCGTCTGAAAATGGTCTGAAGAAGTTGCGATTAGGCAACTTTGGATTTCTTGCGCCATTTTCGAACGCCGATCATGACGGTTCCACAGCATGCTAGCAAAGCCATGCTTGTTGGCTCAGGCACGGCAGCGAAATTCGATTCACCAACGGCAAAGGTGAATGTTGCGTCAGAATTGAACAACACATCATCGAGGGTTCGTGTTGCAGCAAAGTTCAAGCTCACGTCGAATACGCCTTCATCTGTAAATGCCATGAAGAAGTGATCGTGCGTTGCCCTTGGAATAGTAAATTGCCGATCGGTGATAGCAACACCCGTAGAGCTTGCCCAATCCGGCTGTCCGTTTCCGTCGATCTTAAAAACGGAAAAAGTAGAATTCCCGATTCCATTCCTTGCGGTGATCGCGTTGATGGTTACTGTTACCGCGGAAAAGCCAGCCAATTCTTCGGCGGAAACCCCCACAAAGGGGCGATTCGTTTGTTCCACTATGGGAAGTACCCAGATCTCATCATTTTCCGCGACACCCAAAAAATCCCACTCTGCCCCGGCCGGGCGACGAAAAGTCGCGTCTTCACTTCCATCAATGTTAGTCCTACCCGCACGGACGCCAAACCATAAATCTGCTGGTGCAAACTCCTGGTCGCCGGTAAGAATCGTGCCACCGAAAAGGGTAAGATCCGCTTCATCATGCTTGTGAATATGGGGCTCTAAGCCAATGCCATCAAACGCAACTCCAATATCGACGTGACCACCAATCATGGTCCCAACAAAGTCTGCTCTCACAGGATCAATTCCCAACGTCGCCAAAAGAGTTAGCGCTACGAATCCTAACTTTCTTAACATAAATACACCCTCCCAAATTGAGTCATCTGTAAAAAGTTAGTATACTCAAGTTGGTCGCTATTGCAAATCTTTTGCAAATAGATTCAAGGTGCAGTAGCGGCAGCCTCCTGTTTGAGTGCAAAGATGCGTCGAGTCAAAGTCGGGTTTACGCTGGTAGAGTTGTTGGTAGTTATCGCCATCATTGGGGTGCTCGTCGGGCTATTGCTACCTGCAGTCCAAGCAGCGAGAGAAGCAGCTAGGCGTATGCAGTGCGCCAACAACGAGAAGCAGATCGGGCTTGCGGTTCTGAACTACGATAGTGCACATCGGCGATTTCCGCTAACGGTCACTGGCAACGGAACGACTAACGCTCCTAGAGGGAGTGGGTTCTACAGTTGGCTCGCAATGATACTTCCTCAAATGGATCAAAATCCGCTTTACGAACAAATCGATTTTCGTGTCTCGATGAACGATGCGTACCAAGGAGCATTGCCGGACTACAAAAAGGTTTTGATTTCGTCTGCCAACGCCAACGCGCGAGCCGCATCAACCTTTGTTCCGACCTACCTTTGTCCTTCCGATCCCGTTAATGCATCCGAAAACATGGGTAGTGCGATTCCTGCACCCGGTAGTTATGCCGGTAACATCGGTTGGGTCCGACGAACGACCGGCTCGAACGGGACCAGCCCTGAGTTAACCAAGGCGAACGGAGCCATGCCAATTGCAAACCCTCGCGCGACTGATGGCTGGTTTGTGCCGCTCATTTCGTTGGCCAATTTTTCCGATGGCACTTCGAGTACAGCCCTGGCGAGTGAACGTGTCATCAATGCAAGCACGGTTTCGCAAGGCCCGTTTTCTGCCGTGATGTCGAAGGGACCTATTTCGACACGCTCCTTTTGTGCTGGTGGAGTAACGAGTCGTACGCTTGCTAATTGGGTTAACTATTGCAAAGGTGTTTCAACACCGGATCCAACCTATAGCATACCGCACGGAAGAGCGTGGATCAGCGGTCACACATTGGCAGCCAACCTCTATATGCACGTTATGCCCCCTAACAGCAGGAACTGCCATATCTACGGTGGCGAGGATGATGGGAACAACATCGTATCTGCAAGCAGCAAGCACACGAGTGGTCTTAATGTTGTTTTCGCTGATGGGCACGTCGAATTTGTTAGTTTCTCGGTAGCACAAGAAGTTTGGTGGGCGATCGGCAGTCGTAACGGTGCCGAGACGATTAGCTTAGAAAACTAATATCACGTATTTCCGATTATTTTTATTTAACTTCTCGGCAGTTCTGGGCCTGTGTTGTTTGATAAATTCGACCTGCTACATTGATAGTGGTTGCTAGCGTTTGTTTAGATCAATACGCGTCAACCATTGCCCCGTTCCAGAGTTCTTGCAAGAGAGATGCATCATGTCCACGACAGCTTTTCGTTTCGTTTTTTCGTTCTTTCTTTTTCTTATTCCAGCAACGTCTTTGCAGGCTCAATTATTCGGGCGGCACCGAGTGAAGTTGCTCGGGCACAATTGCAGTAACAACCTGAGTTGTTGTCCTGTCGCCGGCAGTTTGACAGTTTCTTCGCAACAAGGGGATTGCGAGACAATCGATCGTTGTCAAGCAATCCGTGAAAAGGACATCGAACTTCTTGAAAAGTATTTTAAAGGTGACGATAGGCTTCAAGATCTCATGATTCTCGTCGGTAATCGATACGATCGTTGTCTTGCGGGAGGGACCATTGAAACGGGTTGCATCAAGGATCGACCCAGAAATGCTGAAGAGTGTTGGACGGCTTTGCAGAAGTGCCTGCAAAGCTGCCCTTCGAGTCCAGCATCCTGCGAGGATCAGTTTTTTAATTGTTTGCGAACGTTAGATGCACCAGGGGGGCCCATAGAGTATCCAAACGTGACCTGTTGCAAGCCTGTTCGTTGCGCTCTGCCCTCTCGTCGGTGCTTCGGATTGTTTTGCGTTCGCGTTGCCGCTAGGCAGTTGTACGTGCTGGCTCAATGAATTTGAAGACGATGTTAGATGAAATTTCAATCAGGCTAGTCCTCGGCGTTTCGAGCTAGCCTAATACTGACGTAAGGCATTTTCGTATAGGTCGGATCTTTAGCAGTGGTTGCGGAACTCCACATTCCAATAGAAGTCGGTCTTTCAGTCGATATTCTCATCGTGGTAACGCCTATTTCGTTTTTAGAATTGATAACGATTTCGAAAACGTTTCCCATTAGGCCTTGAAAGGACCATGCATCTGGCAGAATGAAGCAAGGAGATTTCCGATAATCTTTCTCATATCGTGGGCATACTTCCTGCGAGTATGGATAGAGTTCTGAATACTCGTAGTATCGTTCTACGTCACCCTGAACGGCTGCCAGTTGCATTTCAGCTAACTTGGGAAGTCTGTATCCGTTAGCGGAATCTTTGTACCAAACACCTTTTAGGCTTGTCGATGTGTACCCCTCTTTCTCTTCAAAATAGAAGCATGGCTCAAGACCTTCTTTGATGCTCAACCAATTACAAAACTTGAGCCAAACGTCCAAGCTAAGAATGCCTGCTGATTGCTCAGGCGTTGAGCCTACGGACCATTCGCCTCGAAGTTCTGGATTGCTTTCGAAGAATTTTTCTACCAAATCCTTGGTCACTTCCGACTGGGAGATCCAGCATGGTTTGTCCACTATAACAACGACGTCCTCTTCTGAAGTATTAAATCCAGCCCGGATTCGAAATCGGAGTCCCCCTTCGCTAATCCGAATCATCCGAAAGGAAGCGTCGCCAGCGGGGTCGCAAACTCTCCAGTCCGAGTTTTCGCTCTTGGGTACTTTTATAAACGGCTTTTTCTCAAGTTTGCTGATTAGCCATTGTGCGGGAAGCGCGAGAGAGCTGTGAGGCGAGTCTGCGTGTTGTCTGGCAAAGGAAAGCCAATCGAAGCTCGAGGATGCAGGTTCTTCTATAAAGCCATGTAACATCATGGCCAGTCGTGCTGCACAGGGCAGTGATTTATCATTTTGATCGCAGTACCTCGCAATTCTTTCCGCTAGGCTTTGCCTTTCGCTTGGCTCAAGTCCTCGTTTCTTTATGTCGAAGCCGGCCCAGCAAACTAGAAAAGCCAACAAACGTTGTGACGCTATCGAAGCGTCTTGTTGGCTCGTCCACGCATCTAACAAACGATAATCATCGTTCACCAAGAATAGCCAATGAGCAGCGGGTGAAACATCTATAGGGTCTAATGCAGTAAGGTAGCTTGCGAGAGCAGTCCGGTGTTTCTCTTCTTGCAAGAAGGAAGTCCATTGAGTCCATTCCACGGGTTGGCTTTTGGCAAGAGCATCAGCAAGGTCCTCGTTTTTGACCGGGAATCCCATGCGGGCGTTTAGCAATATGGCTCGCGCCTGTAATTCTGGATCGTCAGTAGAGCGAATATCGTTAATGACCACTTGGGTGAGCTTCGGATTCTCTTTTGTGATGCGAAGACTGTCATCTAGGTCTTTCTTGGCATTGAGAAAGCTAAACACGCCAAAGTAAACAGCGTTGCGAGTTTGCTCATCGAGTCTCTGCGAGCGATTGTAAAAAACACTACCCATTGTGATAGCACTGATAAGACCGATGCCTGCGACGGAGAAAAATGCGGCAGCTCGTGGAGTGCTTCTAGAAATGATCGAATGTTGATCATTAGAAAGCTCTCGTTTTGCCAAAAAGAGTTTAGCTGTCAGCCATGAAATTGGGTTGAGGAGATTGTCATGGTTGGGATCTCGTTTATAGCGTTCTGCTTTTGTTCGAATCATTAGTCGAAGCCGACCTAGCCAGGTGGCGTTATCCATCTCGGTAAGCCAGGCTCGAATCGGACCGACCAGATAATCGTGCACTAGGATGTACTCGCGTTTTTCTTCATTCCCGCTCAAGTGCGAGATCAACTTCAAATCCGTTTCGAGGCATCGAATCGCTTGTTGGAACTCGAGTGATTTTCCTTCATAACCACTCTGTTCTCGAAGTTCGGCATAAGTTTTTGAAGATGCTTTTAAATCGGAATTGTCGATTGGGAGCAACATGCTCAAGATTCGTTTGCATGGTGTTGCAACCGATCGCCGTGACATGGGGGCGGAGGGGGATTCGAAGCTGTCGGCTAAAAATCGAACGATTGCGCCATCGATTCCGCCTAGTTCATTGATAGTTGCAGCTTCCCATGGGTGACCTCGCATTAACTCGGCAAGCAGAGCAATGCGAACTGGCAATACGGTGCCACTTTGCGAAAGTCCCTGTATGGCTGTCTTGCAAAAATCAGCTTGAGATGGTGTTAATTCTACTCCGTATGGGGGTAGCATTCCATGTGCTCTGCCGAATGCCTCGAGGACTTTCTGTGCTTGTCCTGATAGCATCGGTGGGTAGCTCATCGCATTTTCGCCATCGGAAAGTGATGAGTCGAGCAGTTGCATAAACTGGCTAATCTCTGACCAAAACTCATCACGAACCAATACGATGGCTTGCAGAAATGATCCATCACATTGTCTTAAAACCCGCACCATCTCGTGTTCCAGATCGACACGTTGACTAGCGAGAGATCGTTCGAAATGATCCAGTATCAAGACGACTTTATTTGAGAAACGTCTCCTTCGAAGGAGTGATAACGCTTGGCTCAGAGTTGTAGCTGGCAACGTAACGGGAAACTTTATCTTGAGCTCGCTCAAGAATTCTTGATATGGATTCTGAGTTGAGAAGTCGAAGAAGAAAGTGCTCGCTTCCTCAGGGATATTAGGAAGCAACGCAGCTTTAACAAAAGAGCTTTTACCGCATCCACTGGGTCCATAGATTACTCCTACTCCAATGCAAGAGTGAATGTTCGCAACCCAGTTGAGCCAATGGTTTAAAATGACAGGCCGACCATCTATATCGTAAGGGCCTGGCATAAGCTTTAGAAAGTATGAACTGTCCGCTTGGGTAAATGCCCTCAGGCCACGAGGAACAAGATTTTTCAGATAATTGATTTCCGAGTTTTTAGCTTCTGATGAACTCGATTTCGGGATTGTTTCCTTGGTGCTACCAGTTGAAAGGGGTTGAGTTTCGGGGGCAGCGTTTACCGGAGCTATCGTGTTGCTCAATAGAACAGGTGTTGAGGATTCCTGTTCTAACTCGAGGGCATCAAGCTCGTCGATCAACTGTCGAGCCGATTGAAATCGTTGTGCCATGCGTCGCGATAGGCACTTTAAACAGATCTGCTCTAGGCGGTCCGGAATCTCGGGGCGACGTTGGCGGGGGGACGGTAATTCGCCTTTTAAAATTTGTGAGAATATTGCTGACGAGTTTTTGGATCGAAAAGGAGATTGCAGAGTGAGCAATTCGTAGAGGATAACTCCAAGTGCCCAAATATCGGTGCGACCATCAATACGATGAAGTTCCCCGAGCACTTGTTCTGGCGACATATACTGCCGCGTGCCCGCAAATTGTTTTTGGTTATCGATAGGGGTTTCATCGGAAAGGGCTAACCCTAAATCAACAACCTTTACTTGGTCGGAGGCCGTAACGAGAATATTGGCTGGTTTTAGGTCGCGGTGAACAATTCCGTTTGCATGTAAGATTTCTAGCGCTCGAGCCGTTTGAAGTAGAAGGGATTTTATTCGTTTTAGCGAGAGAACATTGTTTTCCAGAATTATGTCAGCTAGCGATTTACCTTCGACATACTCCATGATGATAAAGGTTTGATTATTCCATTGGTCCACATCGAAGATCTTTACCAGATTCGGGTGGTCAATGTTGGCGGCAGATCGGGCTTCCGTGAGCAAAGACAGTCGCAAATCTTCAGAGATATCAGCCGTCTGTTTAGAGACTTTGAGTGCGACAGGTCGGTTAAGGATAGTATCTCTGGCCAGAAGAACTAAACCAAATCCGCCTGCTCCAAGTTGCTTCTCGATGCGATATCTGCCAACGAAGCGCTGTGGCAATCGTGTTTCAATATGCCCTTCTGTAGCCCCTAGCGTTTGAGATCGGCCTGGAAAGTTCGGCGAAGCTACCGTTGCATCATCGGAACCGGGACTGTTATGCGGGTCTGCTTGAAGGTCGGTAGCATTTAGTTGAGAGAGATTTAAATCCGAATCGGACATGATGGATCAAGTAGGTTAAGTGATTGACTTTAAACTTACCGGACAGCCCCTAGGGAATCATAAGTCTATCGCGATTCGTCCCTTAAGAAAAAAACATTCTCAAAAAACACTCAGTTTCATTCGACGTCAGGGCCTAGGGTACAACATTGAGGGAGGTCGTTCAAGTCATTTGCGGCATAGGAATGATCGAGGAGCCAATTCTTGAAATGTAGAGCAAGGTCATACCCCAGGTAAGAATCAATGCGATCGTTAAAGTTTAGTTAGACCGAGAGTTCGGACTGCCGAAACGAATTCGATCCAAAATTCTGGCTCTAGAATTTGCTTGTCACGCGAACGGAGGTCATTATTGGGACGTTGAGAGAGTGATGGCGAATCCCGCCGCGAATTCCATCCGCGGTCAATGTAGCTAAACGTTGCTACGTCATAGGGCGCTTCGCCCCTTCTCACATTTTGTTTGGTCTCCCCCTGCGGCGTTCAAAACGTCATGATCGAATGGGGGAGGCCCTTGGGGGGCAAATGCTTTCGACTCCCGATCACGGATGACTTTCTTAAACTTGAGGATTCAGACCATGCGACGCATGATGCACGCGATTACTGTTCCACTCCTGCTTTCTTCTTTTGCTGTCGCACAGGATTTGCCTGGACTTCCTTTACAGGAGACACCAGCGTCTGTCGTCGCTCCTGAGGTCGCACCTCCCGTTGTCGATGTTACCCCGATATATGGGCAGCCAAAGTTTGGTCCTGCAGTTGGCGAACAGCCTTATTCCCCGTTAGCAACCTATATGTCATGCAACGATAGTTGCAAGGATTTTTGGGCGGGATACTCCGCTGAGAGGGCCGCAATTGCGGCGAGATTATGCAAAGAATGCAAGCACGGCCACCGGCACGACTGTCAAAGTTGTTCAACAAGTTGCACCACCACTGATCGCGGAAACGGGACTAATGCTGGATGCGAAGTGCCGTCCAACAGTAGCAAAGCTGCTTGTAACAGTATTGTGACAAACCGATATCGGCAGTCATGGGCATCATTGCATCGCGATCCTGATATGATGAATAATTCGATAACAGTACAAAAGAGTGACAGGGCGATTGCTAAGCGTGAGTTGCAAAAACCATTTGCAAACGATCCGAAGAAGTCTCTGATGGTATCAAGTCAACCGACAGTCCCATCTAAGGGATCGATCGCTAAGGAATCTGCTTCCGTTTTGAATGGCCCAACCGAGCAACCGCTCATCAGCCCATACCTCAAATCTAGTAACGCCCCACAATCTATGTTCACATCGACCGATGGGCAGCAATCTGCACTACAGACTACTAGACCGATATATCTTCAAGGAACTCTGCCGTCTAGCGATGGGAAATGGGCTAGGTAATCTGTGTGGGGATCAACATCAGGTTTAACCAAATGATTTTTGTCTGTCGATAACTCCTTAATATGGATTGGGAAGTCGGATCATTCGCACGAACGGATCCTCCGACATATAGGTCATGGTGTGACGATGGAGCGGCATATCATGACCTTTTTCGTTCCTCGGCTGTGACTATTCGCTTACAGTCACGATAAAGCCCGGGATTTTCTATGGGAAAAGTGGGACTCTAGGCATTCGTACGGTACTCGCGAAGGATGACAAGGCTCCCCTCCCCGAATGTTTGACGTTATAACATTTGCATGAACAATCGCATCTGGATAATTGGCGTCGGAGACGACGGGGCTGCAGGCTTGACTAAGCAAGCATTGGATGTCATTGCATCTTCATCGATGCTGGTCGGATCGATCAGTTTGCTCGACAAATTTCCTAGCTACAAAGGTCTTAAAGAATCAGTTGGGGCGGATTTAGATCGCCTCGCGAACACTCTGGATTCGGCTGAAGGAATATCGGTGTTACTAGCTAGTGGCGACCCGCTCTTCTATGGTACAGCTCGATTCTTGTGCGATAGGCTGGGGAAAGATCGTTTCGAGGTTTTGCCTCACGTCAGTAGCATGCAACTAGCGTTTGCGCGTGTTAAAGAAAGTTGGGATGAGGCCTACCTCACCAACCTTGCAACACAACCCCTCGAGAGAGTTCTGGAGAGAATCCGTTCTGCCGAAAAAGTCGGAGTGTTTACCTCCGAGCAGATCACTCCTGCGAGGCTAGCAGAATCGTTGATCGCAAAAGGATTGACCTATTTCGTCGCTTACGTTTGCGAGAACTTAGGGTCGCCCGACGAACGGGTAACCCGGGCTAAGCTACCTGACATCGTTAATCAAAAATTCTCTCCTCTAAACGTGATGATTCTCGTTCGACAGCCTGGCGTACCTGACCGGCCTTTAGATGCGAACCGAGTCAGACTTTTTGGAAACCGGGACGAAGTGTTTCGGCAGTCCAAGCCTAAGAGGGAGCTTGTTACACCGTCTGAGGTTCGTTCGATAGCGATTGCTGAAATGAGTCTTAAGGAAACTTCTATTGTCTGGGACATTGGTGCAGGTAGTGGTTCGGTGGCGATTGAAGCAGCTCAAATTGCTAGGTTTGGAAAAGCGTACGCCATCGAGATGGATGTTGAGGATTACAACTTAATTGTTGAAAACGCGAGCAAGTTTGGCGTTTTGAATTTGGTCCCGGTTCTCGGTGAAGCTCCCAATGCATGGGAAACTCTTCCCGATCCAGAAGCGATTTTTGTCGGGGGAACTGGCAGAGCCGTTACCGATTTGGTTTGGCAGGCATGGCCTCGTTTGCAACCGGGAGGAGCTTTGGTCGCGAATATGATGAGTATGGAGAATTTAGTTGCGCTACAGCAACTTTTCGCAACTAGAATTGGTGTAGAGACGCAGTTCTGGATGATTCAGATATCACGTGGTAACTATCAGCTCGAGACCTCGCGGCTAGAATCTGCAAATCCTACATTTCTAATCAAAGCCACAAAACCAATTTAAAAGAATTTCAAAAAGTCATCTAAGTTTGGACAGGCCAATAACTTGTTTGGTGATTTTTTTAAGGTCTTCCATCATGGTGTCTGTCGTTCGGTGCGAGTAATCAACTTCCACTCTGTTGGCGCCGTGCTCTTTGCATTTCGATGCACGGTGGTGGAAACGCTCCGGCATGCGTCAACGATCAGCTTGTGAATCTCGTTTGCAGAGTGCATTGGACTGGGGGCGACCGGTCTTTGAGGGCAAGCGTACTCAAACCCTGGACTTCGTATCGAAATCGCTTGGCGAACCCATGGACGTCATCATGGCCGCATCGGTTTTACTTGAGATTAAACTCCTGTAACCTTTGTGTTTCTTAGCTCGGTACACCATAATGTTGTTGTCGATTTTAAGTTACCGTTTTCCTCCCCTCCGTCCTCGGAAAGATAAAAATCATGAAGACCCATCTCAAGCGGTTCTTTCTAGGTTCCGCTGCCGTTTTTTCTCTGAGTGCTTTCTGTCCCGCACAGGAATACTTAAACGGCATCGAATGGAAACAGCCAGCTGTTGTGACTCCTGGCGCAGAGAATAATTTGCCACCATCAGACGCAATCGTTTTGTTCGATGGAAAAGATGCATCGCGTTGGGAGAACGCGAAAGATTGGAAGGTGGAAGACGGGTTGTTAATCGTCGGGCGTGGAGCGATCACAAGCAAGGACAAGTTTGGTGATTGCCAAGTTCATATTGAATGGTCTGCGCCCACTCCACCGAAGGGATCTGGTCAGGGAAGAGGCAACAGTGGTTTGTTTCTTATGGGGATCTACGAGATCCAAGTTCTCGATTCGTACGATAATCCGACTTACTTCGATGGACAAGCAGGAGCGATTTACAAGCAAACGCCTCCTCTCGCCAATGCAACTCGCAAGCCCGGGGAGTGGAACACATATGACATATTCTGGACCGCTCCACGATTTGCTGAAGATGGATCTCTTAAGAGTCCAGCTTACATCACTGCAATGCACAATGGCGTATTGATATTGAATCATTTCGAGCTTCTGGGGGACACACCTTTTAACCGACCCCCTAAGTACAGTAAACACTCGGAGACTGGGCCGATCACCCTTCAGGATCATGGTGATCCCGTGAGGTTTAGAAACATATGGGCCCGTCCTATCGTGCCTGTTGAGGGCAAACAAGTGCGTTCCCCGTATCTGCGAAACGGCGATAAAGAAACTCCGATTACCAAATAAACACTTGGTTGGGTTATGGGTGAATTGTCTTTTTCAGACGACGAAATGCGGTCGATGCGATACGACAGGCAACTGGATGTCATATGCGACCGTTTCGAAGAATGCTGGAAGCGTGGTGAGTCTCCTGATCTTCGAGAGCTCTCCATGCTTGCTTCTCCGGAATACCATTCTCGCGTACTGAGAGAGCTTGTTGCCATCGAAAGAGAAAGCAATTTCGAACACGAGATGGTGCGGACTGGTGTGCGAGGCTAGGTTTGCTTAGCCACTTTTTAGGTGATGATGAGACTCTACTCAGAGTGATCGGATGCCAACACACCAGGAACGGGGTTGCGCCATGACCGCTTGTCACGTAAAGGCCATATTATTGCACGACGACCATAGAGAATTAAAAGCAAACTTTCATGCTTTTTGGTATGCAGCTTCAGGAGGATTCACCTTGCAAGGAATTGACGTCTACGATGGCTGGAATGCCAAGCGCCTCGAACAAACGTATTTACATCACTAAGCCTGGGACCATTAAAATTTCAGCAGATCTTTTCACCTCGCATTATTCGTCACATGCAGCCGATTCCGGCCAATTGAGCCTAAGGTACTGCAGGAATATTAACAAAGACGTTGTTCAGTCTAATGCCAAGGAGTAAATCACGAAAGTTGGTGTGAACCGTCTTCTTTGCCTGGGCGAGAGATCGGTGCAGTTAGATGCGAAAACGAGTTTCAATGGTACCTTGGTTTGCATTGTACGGCTTTTATGGGGTTTTTCGCGTGTCTGTGATGGTTGTATCGGAGATGCAAATGGCATTTTTGAAAGATTTTTTATCAAACTCCACGCGTTTGCCTCCAGTGACCTAGCTTTCCAACAAAGAGAATTGATTTCTCGAAATGTTGTAAACGAAGGCTATGTATGAATCATTCGAATATTAACGGAAGCGCTGCGTCCCCGGAGAACCTATCCCTATCGGCGGTTCCCCCAGCAAACGGACGGAGAGCACTTTATTTGTGTGCTGCGTCGTTGATTCGAGTTGGTCAATTTCGCCAGGCGGAGAGAGTGTGCCATGATCTTTTGGCTCAAGCCGTTCGGTATCTGGATGGTAAGAACTATTACGCCGCAAGGCGTATGTTATGTACACTCGGAACTTCGAATGACACGATTCTGGGGAGCATGGATGGCAGGCCCCGCTTTCTCTTGGAATCGGATTCGCGTGTTCAATTCGATCTATTCTGCGCCAACGAAGAACTCTGTTCTTCGCGTTGGGAGAACGCTCGCTTTATTCTTCAGTCCTTGTGTTCTTCCCTCGAGCAAGAAGTTGGGTTAGACGAATACACATCGTTTGCGTTTGGATGGTTAGCTACATCTATTCGCAGGAGTTGGAGGCTGATTCGAAATGCTAATGAGAATCAAAAAACCGTGAGGGAGTTGAGTGCACTTTGGGCTAATTCGTTAGAGAACTCGGAGATTGCGGCGACACATTTCGAGTGGGAGTTGCCACTTTTCTGTAGGGAATCTGCATGGCAGCATGTATTAACCAGTGATTCGATCAATTCGGATTTCGTCACTGAGAGGCTTCTGGAGGGGGCGGTGGTTTCTCAGCAAGCTGGTATGATTCGGGAAGAGCACGAATGTCTTGCTGCATGGCAGGACATTAAGCAATTGGTACCGGGTTCGATTCCAGCTCTGCCGGAAGAATGGCAGTCGCGATGGAACTGTTTGGCCCGGCAGTTCTCCCCTGTGGGAGGAGAACTCTGTCCCGATGAATTAGCTTTTGAGGGGATCTTGGGAGAGCTTAACGATATCCAAGACTCACTCCAGCAATGTCTGGCAACAGGTGACGCTACGCCCCAGAGAAGTTTACATCTTCAAAGACCAGTGTTGGCGCCTTGAGTGGGCTAAACTTCCATGGGTCATTGCCGACCGCGACAAGCGATTGGAACAAGGTCAACAGGTTTCCGGTTACGTTCATTTCGCTTACCGGTGCACCGATTTGACCGTCTTCAATGAGGTGTCCACGAACACCTAAAGAAAAGTCGCCGGTCGCTCCGTCGGAGTTTCCACCTAGCCAGCTGGTGATCAAAATGCCTTCCGGAAGATCAGCGATCAATCCCGAGAGATCTTTTGGGCCCAGTTCCATGACGCGATTCGAGGGGCTGCCGGTAGTCGGGGCCATCCCGAGTTTCTTTCCGTAGTACGTATCTATGTAATAGTTTTGGAGAATCCCCTTTTCGATTATCGGCAATCGTTTTGCAGAGATGCCCTCCCCATCAAAAGGGCGAGAACCAAGTCCTCGAACAATCAACGGATCGTCAACAATAGATAGTACGGGAGAGACAGATTCTTTATTGACGAGATCTGCCCAGAAGGAGCGACGCTGTTGAAGCGACCCACCGGTTAGCGGTCCTAAGAGACGACCGACGATCGACCCTGCCGCCCGTGGGTGTACTATCATTGTCGTTTTCTTAGTTGGCCCTTTAGTGCTACCTAAGCGGTTGCGAGCTAATTCGAGGGCCATGTCAGCTGTTTTGGTTGGATCGGGGAGTTCTGATCTGTGATGACCACCACCAAAAAATCCTTCTTCAGGTCGTTTGCCTCCTTCCTCATCTAAAACCACACCGGCTCCAATCCACATACTGGTGGTTTCGTAGTTGCCACGGAATCCATTGCTACTAGCCGCCGCAGAGTGGGCGTGGGAGGTCGAGACGCTCGATGTTGCTGACAGGACCTTGTCCTTGCCGTAGAGGCGATCGTTCATCGCCTTGAGAAGTTCCAATCTTTCCTCACGAGAAACGGTAGAGACGCTTTGGTCAACCAGATCTAGGTTGATGTTGGGTCTGTTTTCGAACAGGCTCGGATCTGGGATGACCCTAAAAGGATCTTTTTGAAGCGACCTCGTTATCGCGACAGCTTCTTTAACAAAGCTCTCAAGAGATGCAGGCCTGAGATCATTTGTGGAGTGGGCCGAATATCTGCCGTCAACCCACAATTGAATGCTTAGTCCTTGGCTAGTGCTCTCTTCAACGCGTTCCAAAACTCCATTTCTCATTTCGAAGCTTACGCCGTTATCACGAGAAATGTTTGCCCACGCTTCGTTCGCACCAAGCTTCTTTGCGAGGTCAACCGCTTCGTTAGCTCTGTTTAACAATGAACTATCCATGAACGCCTCCTACTGTCATCTTGGAAACCAAAACCGTTGGCATACCTTGGCTAACCGGAACCGATTGGCCATCTTTTCCGCATGTCCAACCTCCAGTATCTAGTTTGTAATCGTTTGCCACCATGGTAACGTTCTTCAATGCTTCAGGACCGTTGCCAATAATATTTACATCTTTAATAGGTGCGGTGATCTTTCCGTCTTCGATCAGCCAGCCATTTTTGATGTAGAACGTGAAATCACCTGCACCAATTTGAACCTGTCCGTTGGTAAACGTCTCGGCAACAATTCCACGCTTTACACTTTGGACAATTTCCTCCGGTGTGTGTGGCCCTGATTCCATATAGGTCGATCGCATTCGTGGCATAACGACGTGCCTGAAGCTCTCTCTACGACCTGAGCCGGTGGGTTGTACTCCGTAGTGTTTAGCACTGATCTTGTCGTGCAGGTAGCTAGTTAGGACTCCATCTTTAACCATGTAGGTTTTTTCCGTGACATTGCCTTCGTCGTCGACGTTGAGAGCACCACGTTCGAATGGTTGCGTGCCATCATCGATAATGTTGACGAACTTCGGCGCAACCTCTTTACCAAGCATTGTGGAATAGATGCTGGTGCCTTTTCGATTGAAGTCAGCCTCCATACCGTGGCCAATAGCTTCATGGAGCAAAATCCCCGAGGCGCCGGCTGCTAATACGACTGGCAACTCACCTGCTGGTGGGCGTCGTGCCTCAAAGAGCAGCATCGTTCTATCGACCGCTTCCTTAGAAACTTGACGCAATTTGTCTTCTGAGTACCAACTGAGTTCGCGACGGCCAGCCAGATTGCTACTGTGAGCTTGCAGCTTGCCATCTTTCTCTGCGGTTACCATGACCCCTAATCGGCTCATTGGGCGTCTATCTCGAACGACTCGTCCCGTGCTATCAGCGATTAGGACTCGTTCGTCGGAATCTGACCAGCTAACGCCAATCTTCTTGACCGCCGGGTCAACTTCTCGAGTCAACGACTCTGCTCTAAAGAGCAGCGGCAATTTCGCATCAATGCCAACTTGGTCCCACGGTACATCGGCTTTGTAGAACGATGGGATTTTATTTAGCGAGAAACGCTGAGGTGCTGGTTGAGAGTTGTTACCCTTGGCAATGGCTGCTGCCGTTTTCGCGGCTCCCAACATAGACTCCAACGTCAAGTCTTCGGTAAAGGCATAACCGACTTGGTCGCCAATGACGACTCGCAATCCTACACCTTGATCAATGTTGGTCGACGCAGAGCTGACCAACCCGTCTTCCATTCGCACACTATTGGATCGAGTGTGTTGAAAGTAGACGTCAGCAAAATCAGCTCCACCGGACATTAGCTCCGCCATGACTTTGGCTATGATCGATTCGTCGATTCCGAACCAATCGAGAAAAGGGTCCTCAGGTGCATCGTCTAGTAATGCCGCATGAGCGTTGCGACCAGAGTTTGCTAAAAAAGATGGCAATGTCAAAGCAGCTGCTCCTGATAGTCCAGCTCCCAACACGTCGCGCCGAGTGAATCGGGACATATAAAGCTCCGAGATCAATACCGCATCAGGCCCTCTGTCTGCCCAGCAAAACGTCAACGTTGAAAGGCTTGCCACGGGATGGATGGAAATGGTTTAGTAATGCAGACTAAACGAGTGTAGCGATCAGAAGTTACTGGAGCAACAATGGAATTCTCAAGGAATTTTTTTCGGAGAAATCCCAGTGTAATTGTAAGGGGATATGGTCCTGAGCTCCGACTTTATCTCTTCCTTTACGTCTAAACCATGGATAAATCTATCAAACGTTTCCTGATTGACCGTATGGTTTCCGCGAGTTAGCTCTTTGAGTGCCTCGTACGGGTTCGGAACTTTCTCGCGTCTTAAAACGGTCTGAATGGCCTCTGCGATCACAATCCAGTTGCGTTGTAGATCGGCTTCGAGCAGTGCTTCGTTGAGCACAAGCTTGCCCAGTCCTCTTTTTATCGACCTCACCGATAGCACAAGATGTGAAAAAGGGACGCCAATGTTTCGGAGGACCGTCGAATCGGTCAAGTCTCTTTGAAGCCTCGAAACAGGTAGCTTGGAGGCTAAGTGCTCCCACAGGGCATTGGCGATCCCCAAATTGCCCTCGGCGTTTTCGAAATCGATTGGATTGACTTTGTGCGGCATAGCGCTAGAGCCGACTTCGCCAGCTTTGATTTTCTGTTTGAAGTAATCCATCGAAACGTAAGTCCAAACATCCCTACAGAAGTCGATCAAAATGGTGCCGATCCTTTTCAGGCAATCCATTTGAGTCGCCAGATCATCGTAATTTTCGATTTGAGTGGTGAATTGCTGCCGTTGGATTCCCAGTCTATCGCGAAGAAAGCGGTTCCCGAAATCAATCCAATCGAAATCGGGGAAGGCAACGTGATGAGCGTTGAAGTTGCCTGTCGCGCCTCCAAATTTTCCAGATGTGGGTAGCAGTTCAAGCGCAGAGACTTGTTTAGCTAATCGCTCTACAAACACTAAGATCTCTTTGCCCAGACGCGTAGGTGATGCAGGCTGACCATGCGTGCGGGCCAACATAGGAACTGAAAGCCAAGCGATACCAAGTTCCCGTAGAGACTGAATCAGCTCCGTTAGTTGCGGTATCAACTCCTTATTAAGTGCGTGCATCCAGGACATGGGGACAGCGGTATTATTGACATCCTGAGAAGTCAAGCCAAAGTGCACCCACTCTCTTTGCTCTTGGAGCCCCCAAGCATCCATTCGGTCCTTGATGAAGTACTCCACAGCTTTCACATCGTGATTGGTGATTTTCTCGTGCGCCTTTACCGCTTTGGCGTCATCGAGAGTAAAGCTCTTGTATATGGTCACCAGCTGATCGCGATGCGTGTCCGTGAGAACAACAAAACCGCAGTCCGCCAGCATAAGCAGATACTCAATCTCGACCCACACACGATATTTGATCAGCGCGTATTCCGAAAAATATTCATCGAGCCTTGGGACATTGTCCCCCTCGACTGCCGCATTTAGCTGTGCTCGATAACGACCATCTATGGGGGAAACAGCAGTCAATGGTTCTAGATGCATGTTGGATAATTAGCTTGGATTACCGAAATTTAAACTACCGGGATACAGTACGGCTCGTTGTGCGTACTTGGCAAGAATATCAGTCTCTAAATGAACTTGGTCCCCTGCTTTCAATCGACCTAACGTGGTGACTTGTAGCGTGTGGGGTATTAGAGCGATGGTGAACGAGGAGTCTTCGACATTGACTACCGTGAGACTTACCCCGTCGATTGTGATTGAGCCTTTCGGAACAAGCTGTATAAGTAGGTGGGGTGGGGCCGATATTTTAAAGTGGGACCAGACACCTTCCTCTAATCGATCCGCAAGAGTCCCTAGGCCATCGACGTGTCCGCTTACAAAGTGGCCGCCCAGGCGATCACCTACTCGTAGTGATCTCTCAATGTTGATCGGGTCGCCAATCTTTAGATTTCTGAAGAGGGTCTTCGAAAGAGTTTCGGAACCTAGCTCAAAGTCGCATTCCGAACCATTCATTGAAACGACAGTTAAACAGCATCCCGAGTTGGCAATACTGTCACCGATTGCGACACCGTCAACTAAGGAGCCTAGGTCTACAGTCATTCGAAGTCCTGTACCTTCGCTGGCTAGTTTTCGAATGAACCCCATGCCTTCTACTAAACCAGTAAACATATCTTTATGACTCGACGGGGGGACTGCTCTGCGAGGCGATGCGCGTTGCCTCAATCAAATCAATAATTTGTTCTACAGTAAGCTCTTCGGCACGCATGTTCTCTTTATGTCCGAGCTTTTGCAAGATCTCATCGACTTTGGGTTTGGTCAAAAAGTCTTGGGTTGCGGTGAAGACTTGGCTGCGTAGGAATTTGCGACGGTGAAAGAAGAGAGCTCGAAGGGTCTTGTGGAAGTACTCCAAGTCATTGATTCTACTTCGTTTGGTTTCGTTCGGTTTGACTCGAATAATGGCTGAGTCGACGCGGGGACGCGGCCAGAATACCGAGGGGGGAAGCGTTCTAAGAATCTCGCAATCGCAAAGAGCTTGCATCCAAATCGAAAGAGCACTGTAATCTTTGCAGGACGGGGGCGCAACGATTCGGTCGGCCAGTTCCTTTTGAATGGTAACCACCATTCTTTCGGGACGCGGAGATACAGATAGCAGATTGCTTATGATGGGGGTTGCGACATTGTATGGGAGATTGGAAACCAGTTTGAATCGAGAATTCGGGAACTGGGCTAACTTCTCGCAAACATTCTCCATAACCTCGGCTCGCAAATGGTTCTTGTTGCGAAGCACGTCGAACGTTAGCATCGTTACATTCGGGTTGGCCTCAAGTTCTCTTGCCGCGAGGACTTGGAGATCTCGGTCGATTTCCACCGTGATAACATGGGCCACATGCGGAGCCATTTTCTTGGTTAGGGAACCCATTCCGGTTCCTATTTCCAAAATTACATCGTCGGCTCGCAGTTGAGCACCACGCGTGATGACATCCAAAATGTTGAGATCGATCAGAAAATTCTGACCATACTTGGTTTTTGGCTCAATCCCAGCGGCCTGAAAGGTCTGGCTGAGGTAACTAAATGTTTGACGTTCTGACATGGAGAGGATTGTCAGTCCAGCGGCGGCTGACTCAAGTCCTAATTGAGCTATTTTTAGGCCCGGACCTCGAAAATCGCCTCAATTTCTACCGCGATTCCCGCGGGAAGCGAATTCGTTCCGAGTGCACTCCTCACTCCAATGCCGTGATCATCCCCCCAAAGGTCCAGAAAAAGTTGGCTGCATCCATTGATAACGGCTGGTGATTGATCGAATTCGTCTGTGCATCGAACAAGGCCAAGAAGTTTTACAACTCGAGAAATTCGGTCCAAGGAACCTAGCGATGCTTTCAGTGTTGCCAAAATAGCGAGCCCAGTTTGTCGAGCGGCCGCTTGGCCCTGCTCGACAGTCATATCCGCACCTAACCGTCCCGTGATTAGCGTCTTGTCGCTCTTTAGTGGGCCGTGACCAGAAACGTACGCCAGATTTCCGACCATGAGAACAGGTTTGTAGAGTCCCACGGGCTTGGGGGCCGGCGGCAACTCGAGTCCTAGTGACTGCAGTTTGACTTCGACGTCGGTCATCGTATTGATCCTCGAAAGCATTGAGATTTTTAGGGACAGATGTCTGCAAATTGTAACGGCGACTCAGATTTTCAACACTGCATCTCGCAAGTTTCATCTACGGTCCGTGCCCTTGGGGGAATGAGGCGGGCCGTCAGGGGGCTTCACTACCCGCCGAACAATTTCTTTTTTAGAATCGTGATGTCACTCGAATGTTTTGAGAGCGAAGCATCATCCCAGAGTCTTGAATCGATAAAAAGAGCTGTGGTGGGAATCGATTTTGGGAGTTGTTTGGCGACTTTTTCGACTAGTTTGCATTCCGAGCGGGATAGATGATGTGATCGAATCAAGGTGGAAAGCAGCTTGGTGGGCGAATGGCTTGGCTTTTTCACCCATCGCATCATCGCAAGGGTGGTTTGCCAAGCCGCCAGAACGATCATGAAAACTCCTAAAACATAGATGCCGATTTGGCCCCATGTAATTCTTTCGACGTGGTAACCTTGGATGCGGTAAATTTCGCAAACGAGCCAGCAATGCTGAATCGAAGAACTAGGCAGCATTTCATAAGTAATTTGTGTAATCATGTGTCAGGTGCTTAGTCTAGTGCGGAGTGCATTTCAAATGCGACATAACTGCTCTGGAAATTTTATATGCCAGCTCAATTCGACGCCTAGTCTTTTGAGTTGGCAATGTCGATAAGCGACTGTGAGGCTGTTGCCTGAACTGCATGGTGTTCATCACGCAAAAGTGGGGTAATGAGTTCGATGGCTTCGGATTTATCGAGCCCAAACGAAATTGCTTGAATTGCCTGAATTCGAACTTCGTCACTGACGTCGTGTAGTGCCTCAATGGCAATTTCATTGAATTGCTCATCGCGGCCTAGGTATCGAATCAATCGAATCGCTTTGGCTCGACGTGTGGGGGACCCGCAAGTCGCTTCTATCCCGATCGTTTCAATGCATTTTTTGTCCACCAGTTTTGTGATTCTGGCATAAGCTCGAACATGACCATCCGGCCAGCTATCAACGTAGTTGAACAAATGATCACACCGAAACTCTTGTAACATAATGTCCAAGCTGTTGCTAATTGCTAATGGCAATAAGTAATACCGTTCAAGAATGTTTTCTAGTGCGGAACGTAACTCAGCCTTCCATGGTGGTGGCTGGTAGGTGTCAACGTCGGGCAAATCAAAGCAGTCGCTCATTACCATCGTTATCACGCAAGCGTTGGTGAAGCGGATGGAGCGGATTGCTGCGACAATCTCTTTCTCCAATTTTGGCGGTATCGGATGCTTTTGGTCTAGTATGCGAATTGTGTTCCACAGGATTGTGTTGGGGGTTGCACCACCGACTGGCATGAGCCTAAACAGTGAGTCGAATTCCTGCGGGCTAATATTGCTTTGCGTAATGTCGAAGTGTTTGAGAGGCTCGATTGGGTATTTTGCGATGTTCTTGATGAACTGCGATTGCAAACCAAATCGTTTCTCGAGATGAACTAGCTCCTTGGGGACTTTTCCTGAATAACGCTCTAGGGCAACAGAAATAGCCTCTTCAATAGGGATTGGGCTCCAGTAAGAACCCAAAAGCAACTCGTCGATTTCAGTTGCTTGACTGGATTGAATTCTCTTTCGGATCGTGGCCGCTGCATCATGGGGCATGTTCGAGAACAAGCGTTGAAACATGTCGTCTCCCCAGTGCGAAGCGAGGAGCCAAGCGTCGGCGATTTCTTTCATTTTATGTTGTTGAAAGATCGCGATGGAGCCCTCGAGGGCATCCAAGAGTTCCCTGCGCCCTGGCACATGCTTTGGGGCAATTGAGTTTCGTGATTCACGACCCAGTTCCCTGCTTAGGCCAAGAAGCAATTGGGAGGCGACGATCTGTTGCGGGTCATCTACTGATTCGACAGCTTCTACAAGTTTGTGAAATTGTGATGAGACTCGGATCTTTGCAATGGCTACGAGTCCTCTTTGACGGACTTCTGGTTCGGAGCTTTCCAGGCAGGCTTCGATCGGAGAGGCAAAAAGACCGGGGTGCGATCGGAGAAATGGTAGCTCCTCCTCTGAGCAGTGATCGATGCCGGCCACTACTGCTTTGGCATCTTCCAATCCACCCCGGGAGATCAGAGTTTGGATCGACGAAACACGTATAAAAGGATCCGAAGACTGCATTCCCAATGCCAACACTGGGATGGCAGCTACATTGCGAGGGTTTGCGAGAACTCGGAATGTGGTTTGGAGGGGATGGGTAGTTTGATCCATGAGTTAACGTCGATTCTTCTGCCTTCACACCATTGAGCCCATATGTGTCCTTTTTCTCTGGCGGCACTTCTACTTTCCAGCTGGGCTCTTGGGTCGACCGCTCCAGGCGGACAACTCGACATGGTTTCTATCGTCCGCCTTGCTGTTGCTAAATTCCTGAGGAAACCACTTATTCCGAATTATGTGGCAAACAGTCGTTAGTTCTTCCGTATAACCCGAAACGTTGTCACGATCCAGCAAACCCGAAATTCACCCCAGTATTCACCCCACTACAGTTATTCGGCGAAGAACGTTGATTTATTCGGCGAAGAACGTTGATTTTCTAGGTGGAACAATGCCGAAATCAGACTCGCCCTCGCCCGAAAAGGCGGTCACGTTGCGAATTTTGCCAGCCTTGGCGATACGTGGCCGAGGCTTTTCCGAGGATTTCCAGATAAAATAGGTCTCAGAAAGCCGAATTTGGGTATTGCTGGGAAATGCCTCGTTGGCTAACATTTTCCCTCCTGAAAAATACATGGGTTCCGAAACCCACAACCTTTTGTAATTGTCATCCCCAAAAGAGACTATGTCAGATTTCCAAGGATCCTTTGGCGGCGGTGGTCGTCGTCCCCCCAACGGTAAGCGTGTTCCGCGCAAGCGATCTCGCGTAAAAGTGAAGATTAAGAAAAAGGATCCCTTATTGGTCGATGGCAAAAGACCTCGTCCGATGTACGTCGATTTCAAGGATGTGGAATTCCTCACGAAATTGGTAAACCGACACGGACGGATTGTGTCTCGACGCAAATCAGGTTGCACCGCTGCCAGCCAGCATGCTGTTAGCAAAGCTGTAAAGCGGGCACGTTTCATGGCTCTTATGCCATATGTAGGCGAGTAAATCGCCAGACAGCTATTTCATTGACGGTCGGCTGGTTTCTTAGCCGGCTGATCCATTGAATCGTTGCAGGAGAGTTAAGCTATGTCTGCATTCTCCTTCGAAAGACGAGTTGAGTTCTGTGAAACCGACTCGGCTGGCATTGCTCATTTTTCTTCGCTTGCAATCTATATGGAGCAAGCTGAGCACGCGTTGTTCCGTTCTCTGGGACTAACTGTTTTCCCTCCGCAGTCGTCGACGAATACAGTCGAATCGGGATCCGAGCGAGAGAAGCCGCTCGATGTGACTTGGCCTCGCGTGCATATCAGCCTAGATTTTCTTGGGCCAGCTTGCTTCGAAGAGATTTTGAAGATCGAGGTTGTGATTGCGAGGTTGGGAGGATCCAGCGTGACCTTTGAGCATGTTATTCATGGTCCTAAGCATCTTGTTGCCCGCGGAACTTCTGTTTCGGTTTGTTGCAAGATTGATCGATCAAAATCCCATGAACTGATCAAACTGCCCATACCACAGCTTATCCGAGATAAGCTGACAACTTATCTTCGGCCCTGATTATCTTCGACCCTGAAAAGCAGCGTTTTTTGCGGAGTAATTGTGCTTGGTAGTTATTCCAAGTCTGACTTCTTTTTGGTTTTCTCAGCTGCTTGCATCAATTTGTCATAGAGCTCCAATACCTCCTTCATCGAGCTACGAAGACGATCGTTTGATACCGACTGCTGTGTCAGGCTCTCAATCACTGGTTTCAGCCCATCGAACAAGAGTTGGTACTGTCCTCTGATAAGGTCCGCAATGACTCTTGGAACAGCGTGTTGCACGATTATCTTGGATTCAGGAATGGAATCATTCGTGGGTCTTTCGATGGAGTTGCCATTTGGCTCCGGCGCAATAGTTTGCTCCTTAAATCGGTTTGACTCCAGATTCTCGCGATGGGTTTTCCCCATCGAATCGAGTACGTTGTGAATGGCGTCCAAACCGTCTTTTAGGCTTAGGATAGAAACAAGAAATTGCGCCGAAGATTCTTGATCAGAGAGTCCCTTTAGGCGATTTTTTTCGACGAATGTGCGTTTGATTGCCTGCCATCGTTCCTCTTCTTCGGCAGTCAATGTTCCCAGCAATTCTTTGAATTTCAGTATGTTCGATTCTCCGTCTTTCGAAAGCGTTTGTGCGTCTTGTTCAAAAGAGGATACTATGGTTTGCATTAACTCGGAATCATTCATCACCGAAACAACTTTCTCCGCGATCCGGTTCATGTTTCGATAGCTACCCTGCAGTTTAAATGGCGGTTCTGTTCTGTAGTCGTCGTATTGAGCGGCACTGCGTATGTATTCGCGATTGACCTTGAGAACTATATCGCGAACACGATGTAGTTTTCTGAGGACTTGGTGCATCTCGCCGATCGAGTCTGGGGAAAGATTGGATTCGAGTTCCATGGGTTCCAGATTGTCAGACTCTGCTGCAGCGATCAATCGACGCTGGTCTTTATTGGATGCGCGTGCTAGGGGGAGAAGAGAGGTGTTGCTGGTCAAGCAGTTCTCCAGATACGATTGCTCAAACGCCTTTGCGTTGCCCCCAATGATCTCGCCCAGGTTGTAGACGTCAGCTCTGTTTGCAAGCATGTCGGGGATTTGGAATCGTTGACCTGACTCGGTATACGGATTTCCGGCCATAACGACCGCGAACTTTCTTCCTCGAAAATCGTAGGTCTTTGATTTGCCCTCCCACACTCCCTCAATTCGGCGTGTCGCATCGCACAAAGGGATGAACTTCTGAAGCAATTCAACGTTGCAATGTTGAATGTCATCGATGTACAGCAAGGTGTTATCTCGCATTTCCAATGCTAGATTGATGCGAAGCACTTCATCACGCGCGGCGGCATTGGGGGCTGCCGATGGATCTAGAGAGGTTACGTCGTGCCCAAGAGCAGGGCCATTGACTTTAACAAGCACCAATCCCAGTCGACTTGCTACGTATTCCATGAGGGTCGTCTTGCCATAACCTGGCGGGCTAATCAACAGCAATAATCCCATTCGATCGGTTCGTTTATTTTCGTCGGCGGTACCGATTTGCTTCGCGAGATTGTCTCCAATTCTGGGCAAATAGACCTCATCAATGAGTTGGTTTCGCACAAAGCTCGTTAAGACCCGTGCCTTGAGATCGTGTACCTTTAAGCGAGTCGATGCAAGCTCGAGTTTCTTCTGTTTCGCCTGGTGTAGGTCGTGCCATCGAGGTGCACCAGTTTCATGACATTTCTTTAATCGGTCTTGGAACTCATGAATGTGGATCGGAAGGACGCCATTCTGAATTCGCACGTGATCCCCAACAAGACCGCTGACTTCGGCAGCAACATCGCATGGTCTTGCTGTTAAAGAAATCGACTCTGTGTGCTTGCATGCGAATAACACAATTAGTAGCGTGAGTTCTTCTCGATAATCTTCCGACGGGTCATTTTTTCTACCTGCTGGAGCACGATAATGAATTAAGAATTTATCCACTGCGATCGATGCAATTCGCCATGCTTGAAGTGGGAACTCGATCGATTGCGAAATAGATACAAATAGTTCTTTTTGGCGGTCTGGTGACAATTCTTTGCTAAAAGATTGCCATAGTTCAATCGTTTGGGAACTGAATTGAGGATGTTGTGTTTGCTCACCGAGGTTTAGTGGTTTCGCGAGCAGTTCTCGAAGTTGTTTCCAAAGGTAATGAGAGCCTTCTGCGACCTCCAACTCTTCGTCCCATAAATTATTTTGTCTAAGTTCTGATTCCAGGAGCTTCGAAACATTAATGGCGGGATTTGGGTTATGAGACGTAAAGTTGGCGAGACCGACAGTCGAATCAACAGGGTTGGCCAACGACCCTTCCATCATGTTTTCTGTGCGAATCAACTCGCAGATATGGTCTTTCGATTTCGGACTAAGAATAAACTCCCAAACAAACCAAGATTTTGCTCGGACTTTAGGGGAGTATTGCAGTAGTCCCATCGGTGAGGCCAAATCAAGAAACGCTGTTACGATCGCAGCAACATCTCGATCGTGCACCCCTCGCGAGTACCCTTCTTGGTAACGTGATTGCATCTGGGCTCGTACCCATTCGATTTGATCCTCGTGGTTGAGGCTTCGCCAATTCTCTCTTTCTTTTGGTTCGGCATCAAACTCCTTGATAATCGAAAAGGCTAAAAATTCGCCGCGATAAACATTTTTCGATTCACTTGGAAGCTGTTGATCCCATAGGTCGCGATTATCTTCTAGCTCGGGTCCAGTGAGTTGTTCAAAAAAGTCAGTTCCTGTTATGTGAATCCAAAGCTGTCCGTTTTTGGCAACTGTAGTTAGTTCGACCGGTTGATCATTAACGCTGAATGTATGCGTTCCCAGTTTGATCAGTTTTCCATTTCCGGAAAGCAGTTCACGTTTGTCCTGTTGCTGGCGAGCAGCATCATCGGCGATGGTGCGAAGCTTGGATAGAATGTCATCGCGCCGAACAGTGTCACCCAATTCTAAAAGTTGCTTGGCAATTCCGCGAACCTTTTCCACCATAAGGTCGGAAGCGAAATAACTTTGTAATTCTTGGGGATCCAGAATTCGCGAAGATCGAGATGATATGCCCGATAAGATTCGTTCCGCGGCTGCAACGAGTCCGTCGGCACGTTTGGTACGAACTGCTACAAGCTGTTGACGCTTATTTTCAAACGCGTCACAAATTCCTTGGCGTATTTCAGTTAGGCGTACCAGTAGCGATTCGGATTCGGCATATCTAGCTTCTACTTCCTCAATTTGAAGTAGTAATCGACCTAGCGCGGAGTCGACTTTTTCTGGTGTATCCGCTGTCTCCAGTGCGGAGGACATTGCATTATCGAGTAGCTTGGACTGTGATGCAAAATCAGCTTCGAGTTCTTTTTCAACCGTCTCTCTCAATCGAGTTCTTAGTTGCGTCCTAGATCGGTTTAAACCCGATAAGCAATCAGCAATGGAGTCAACGATTTTCGTGCGTTGTGCTAGGTCTTCGATGCGGAGTTGCGAAACCGTTTCCATAAGCAACTCCAGCGATTCGCCAACCGCAACTAAACCTGCGTCGAGTTGCTTTCCTTGCGAGGAACCTTTCACCGATGGGATTTGCTTCTCAATTTCGGCTGTTTGTTCTCGGTAGGAGTTCAAGGCAGAGGGATTGAGCAGAAACTGAACGCAATGACCACCTAAACGTTCGGCTGTTTGAATGAGAATCGATTCTGTTGATTCAATTCTCGCCGCATCCGAATAACGTAATTCGCGAATCGATACTGCAGTGCCTCGCATCTTGCGAATCGCTGCGAGTTGGATGACAAAGTCGTCTATCTTTTCCAATCGACTTCGATCGATTGTGGCAACCAGTTCTTTGGATTGTTGTTCAAAGTCAGTGATTGCCTTTTCTGTTTCTTGGCGAACCCGAATCACTTTGTCAAATTCATCAACGGCGGCGCGCGCGGCTTCGCGAATTGATTGAACTGGTTCTGACAGCGAGTAGACTTCTTCGCGGTTTAGCCAAAAGAAACCATCGAGAACATTGGTCGCCATCTTCTCGAGATCTGCATATAGATCAGCATATGCTTCGTCCTTTTCGATCAGCGTAAGCAGCTCGGTGCATGCGGCCATGCCACGTACTAGTTCTTGATTTCCAATCTTGAAAAGGAAGGAATTAGTGTCAATTTTGGGTGTGTAGTTGTGGGACGCAAAAGGGGTTTGCCACAGCTGCAGATTATGGTGCTTTTGCGGGCTGATACTAGCTCGCAGAGTTAACATTCGCCCATCGTCGCAGAATCCTTGACCATTGCAAACTCGGGGTGTTTCGACGTTCTGTTTGATCAGATTGTATTGCAGTTGTAAGAAGCTGCCGGTCGAGGGTTGATAGAACAAGAACAAAAAATCTTCCCCATTAGGGGCTTTGATCAATCGGTCAAAACTCAATCCGGTTAAGCCATGATCGAATAGTCGCGTTTGACCGGTTTGCAACGCATATCCGTTCGAGAAAATGATTCCGTGATCGTCAGGTAAATAGATGCAGGCGGTACCAATTGCGTCGAGTCTCGTAACGACGGATAGTTTGCTGTTGAATAGGAGATGCCGATATTCTTTTTCTAAGTACGGACGAATCCGAAGTAGTATTAGTTGGTTGACGATTGCATAAAAGGTTTCAGCATCGTCAAGGGTTTGGTCCACGTTCTCAACAGGTTCGCGGTAGATGCCCAAGCCAACTTCTGTATTGTCTTCTATTTTTACCGTTAGGTCACCGTGGATGCACTCCACGAATAACTTGTCTTGGATCGAGATGTGGGGATGTTTACCGTGTCGATGGTTCTCTCGAGTTGCACGCTGCCAAGAAAACGCATGTTGAGCTGGAGGCTTGATATCAGCTTCGCTTCGATTGTCGACGTATCGATAGGCGCCACCATCGATTATCCATTTAAATGCCTTAATGTTTGAGGCATTCTTCCCGACTTGAAACACCATGTAGAGGTGAGTGTGAGTAGCGAAGAATCGTTGGAAGGTGGCGTTCTTGTAATACTTGTAGAGTTCGGTGAAGTCGCGCCGAAACTCAGGGGATGCAAGAATGTCGAGCGATGCTGTATGCATATGCTCGCCGTCAAATTGGTGAATCGAGAGAATATCCTCCGGTTCGATCTCCGACTTGAAGCCAAACTGGACGTTGGCCCCGAGCAGTACCGTTTCGCCATGAACAAAAAGATCCTGCGGTATACAGTTATGAGGGGTTACCACATGCACGGTAGAGAGCAGTTTGGTTTCGATGTTGCCGAAAACTTCAGCTCTGGCCGTGTGCAATTTTTCAAACCGAGCGCGCAGGTCGTTTGCCGATTGTCGAAGCCGACTGCGGAGAACTTCATAAGCGCCCGATGCGAGGCTGTTCTGCATCATCGGATTGTTTTATTTGTTGGTCAGGAGTTGCGCGATTGGGGTGTCGGCTAAATTTAAATGGTTGGCGATGCCAAGCATTTGAACCAACTGTGGAATTGAACCATTTGCATTGTTGCTGGCAAGAATTCTGCCTACGAGAGCGGCAACACTCAAGTCCTTGAGGTCGCTGGCGTTGACATGGAATTGCTCGAGCAAGGCTCCTAGTCTTTCTTTGAACTGTTCTGGATTGCCCGTGAAGAACGTGTCTTTGACATCTGTCGCAACTTGGGAACTCAGCACGAATCGGTCGATTGCTTTGCCACCTCTTATGGCAGAGGAAATTTGGTTGAAGAATTGTCCATCACCGCCAACAATATCGATTTTGGCAGTCTTTAAAGCCTCGCCAATCACGAGTGCTTGGCTCTCTGCGATGCTCTTCTGAGCGCTGATGGCAGCGATCTCAATTTGCTTATCTTTTTCAAGCCGCAGTTTGAATTCTTCGTGTTCTTTACCGACGGAATCGAATTCTTTCATCGCAGCGGCCTTGTCGTTTATACCTTGAGCTTCTGCCGTGTACTTTTCCTTCAGTACGCGAGCTTCTGCTAGCCCTTGTTCTTGTATCGCAGTTGCTTTAGCTTGCAGTACTTTTGCTTCCGCCAGTCCTTCCGCTGCATGATCGGCTGACTTCGCATCTGCAAGCAACTTGAGGGCCTGTGATTCCTTTTCAGCTCGATCGCGATGTGCGTCAGCTTCGAGTCGAACTTTCGCTGCCAAGCTTTCAGCAGCTTTTCGGGCTGCTTCAGCGGCTTTGATCTCTTTTACCAAGGACTGTTCTGCAGCTGCCTCGGCGGCGACGACCTCAACCTTTTTAGTTCGCTCTGCTGAAGCAAAAGCTTCGGTATCTTTAATCTTTTGCTGTTCTTCTACGACAGCTCTTTCGACCATGACACGCTCTCGAATCACTTCTTGAATGTTTCGGCGTTCTAGTTCGAGTGCTTTTTCTTTCTCGACGGAGGCCAATCCGACCGCGCGTTCTCGCTCGATGATTTCTAGGTTTTTGTCTCTGGTGATTCGTTCAATTTCAACGGCATCAGTTCGTTCTTTACTGCGTTGAGCTACAAGGATTTGTCGATTCTTGTTTTCTGTCGCGATTCCCAATTCTTCATCAACAGAGATGCGAGCGCGTTCTGCTTCCAAGCGTTGTTCTTCGTTTACCTTGGCAGCAGCAGCGTTTTCCCGAGCTTGAATCTCAGAAACCTCTCGCTTTTGTTTTTCTGTTGCTTCAATTCGTTGACGTTCTAGTTCCAGAATGGCTTCTGCTGCTTCGACGTCTTGCTTTTTGAGGGTCTTTTCACGCTCACGAGTAAAGTGATTTTCTTTGATCTTCTCTTGAGATGTGAGTTCTGTGATCTTCTTTATCCCTTCCGCATCGAGGATGTTGTTGGGGTTGAGAAGCTCTAGACGAGTTTGCTCCAGGTAGTCGATGGCACAGTCATCCAAGCGATAGCCGTTTAGATCTGTACCGATAACCTTGAGGATTTCGTTCTTGAACTTGTCACGTTTGTCATAGAGTTCAACAAACTCGAACTGCTTGCCGACCGTTTTTAACGCTTCTGAAAACTTGGCATCAAATAGTTCGCGTAGCGTTTCTACTTGGCTGGCACGTTTGCAACCAATTGATTGGGAGACTTCTTTAATTTCATCAACGGTTTTATCAACACGAATAAAGAACGCCGTTTTAATGTCAGCTCGTATGTTGTCTTTGCAAATAAGACCTTCGGATCCCTCTCGAGCGATTTCGAAGCTCTTCAGTGTTAGATCCATCTTTTCGTAGCGGTGCAACACGGGCACGACAATTGTGCCCCCGTCGATTACCACTTTGATGCCTCCGTATCCTGTCCGGACTATGGCCTCGTCAGGTCCAACTTTGATGTAAAAGTTAGAGGCGATGGTAAAGAACGCGAACAATCCTAAGGCCAAGAAGCCAATAACGATTGCGACATAAACAAGCCACTGTATCGATAATTGAGCGATGAAAATCGATTCCATAAAATTACTCTCGTAGCAAAAGTTGGTTGTTAGTAGTTGTGGCAGAGACGATGTAAACACGGGTGGTTTCGTCGTAGTGGGCAATCCAAACTTTGGTCCCTTTGACCAAGGTAGGCCCATCTGTTTTTACGTTTAGCAATAGTGGTGCACCGTCGGTTTTAAATCGTGCTTGGCCGTGACTTACTGTTGCGTCGTAGGACCATATCTCTGCTTCTTCACCAATCAAGGATTTTGGGGCTAACCCCTCCGTCCCGGAAAATATGTTCCGGAAGGGATAGGTCAGAAATTTGGTAATGGGAAGTGAAATCACAACATTCTTAGCAAAAAGTACGGTGGCCATGAGCCAACCGGGGTCTCCAAATAGAGGTCGATCCATCAGCAACCAAAGAGTCAAGGAAACAACCCACCAAACCGAGGCAAATATGAGGGTCCACAGAAAGAGTGGTACGGTGTTTAGGTTGAGCCAGCGAATGGGGGCCAAAACGGTTATACCGACTGCTTCGGTTAAATGGTGTCCTGCAGATTCCTGGAGAGAGCCACTGCCCCCTCCGAGAGTGTCAACATGCCCAGAAAAGAGGTGATAATCATGGCCGAGCCCCAAAACGACGGTGGCGAAACTCCACAAACTAACCAAAACCAACAGGATGCTGGCAGGGAAAACAGGAGTTGCGACTAGCGGTGAAAAGATTTCGTTCACGATGGCTTTGATAAGAAAACGATTTGAAAACCTTCATTCTAGGACCAAGACATTCAAGATAACAACAAATGGCGAGCTTTTGTTTTGTTCGCCTTCTAGGGTGGCGTCATTTGTGGAGTCTGTAGGCGCCGCCTCAGTTTCTTAGGGAGGGATTAACAGTAGATTTATCTCTATCCTCCATAAAAAGTTGTTCAGATGCCCTTGAATCGCCGAATCTTCTCTTAAACCTTGTTCTGTCTTCTTGCGATTCGTCAGTTCCGACTCTGGCGAGTTTGGGGCGAGGAAGTTAAAATGCGGTCGCTTGAGGAATAATGTGCCGCCGCTGTGGCGAAATGGCAGACGCAGCAGACTTAAAATCTGCTGGGGCGTAATTGTCCCGTGTGGGTTCGAGTCCCACCAGCGGTACTTTGTTTTCTATCAAAGTGTTTTCTTTCCAGCTGTTTTCTTTCCAGCTGCGGGAAGGGTGATTGCGGGGCAATTGGTTCGAAGAAACGGCCTTAGTTGAAAGGTATCTGGTTACTCGAAAAGGGTTTTCTCGGCTTCGTTTGACGCGGCAATGGGTTCCGACTTGGGAAGAATCAGTTCAAACGTCGTTCCTTTGCCCTCTTCAGATTCGACATGGATCGTGCCACCATGCTCTTCTGCAATCTTCAGGCTGACCGGTAGCCCAAGTCCCGTTCCGCGACTACCTTTGTTGGATTCGAACATGGAAAAGACTTTTTTTTGCTGTGTTAGCGGAATACCTATACCATTGTCGCTTACCGCGATTCGCGAGTGCTTGTGATCGGAGTGCAACATCACCGTCACGATTGAGTTCTCGCGGTCGCGACAGGCATCGATCGCATTGACCACCAAGTTGAGTAGTGCGCGGTGAATTGCCTCTTCTTCTATGGAATGGATTATGTCAGGAGAGATTGGGCTCCATTTCAAATCTACTTTGGTTTCTTCGGCACGTGATTTTGCCAACTGGACCACGTCACTGATCAACTGATTGAGACTGACATTGCGACGCATAGGAACTCGATCCTTGCTCATGGTGAGCATGTCCAGAACCAGATTTTCAATTCGCTCTTGGTTCTTCGCGCAAATCTGCCATCCGCGTTGAATAGTTGGCAGTTCTTGAGCGTTAATTCCTTCTTGAACTAGATATCCGCCCCCTTTTAGTCCTTGTACGATGTTTTTGATATGATGCGAAAGGGTGGCAATAGTTTGCCCCATGACGGCCAATCGTTCCGCTTGGACCATGTTCTGATAAAAGAAGGTGTCTTCGATCGCTAAAGCAGCTTGGTGCCCGATGGCTACCAATAGTTTTAAATGTTCTTGATTGAAGATGTGGTCTGCTTGCTTTGCATACCGACCCGCGCTGAACATAGTGTCGATGTAGATTACGCCGACTGTGTCATAGCGACCTTTCATGGGAACGCAAATAGCTTCTCTTACACCGTCGGCAGAAATGCTCGCACTGGGGTTCCAGCGAACGTCGTCGTGTGCATCGCTGGTGAGAACACCCTCGCCATGTTGCGTAACGTAATCCAGAATAGTTCTGCTGATGGTCAGACGATCATTTCTGGAATGTTTACGATCTTTGCGACATGCGGGCCGCAGATCTCCCGACTCAAAGTCTGTCAGCATGATGCAGCCTCGGTCGCATTCGATCCATTGGAAAATGAGATCTAGAATCTGTGCAAGCAGTTGATCGATGTCTAGCGTTCGACTTACGGCCAAACTGGTTCTGTAGAGAATTTCCCAGAGGCTTTTTTCGTGACCCGGAGTTACAGCGTTGAGAGACTCTGGAGTGGAAACGGGAATGATTGCGCTTCGCCAATCCGCGGTTTGGTCATTGGACGAGTCATCTGCGGCGGACATCCGTCCAACAATCTGGGAGGCCTCACCGCCTAGGGCAGGAATGATTTCAATCGTCTTCGGTCTAGCTTCAGTAGGAGATAATCTCTGTATAAACAAAAGTGTTTGCCGGCCGATTTGGATCCGATCGCCGTGATGCAGTAAACTCTCCGAAACTCGCTGTTGGTTTACAAAGGTTCCGTTGCTGCTCCCAAGATCTCGCAATCGAAACTCGCCGTTTAAGCCTTCGATTTCAGCGTGATTTCGGGAGGTCTCGGTATCCGAGAAATGAATGTCGCATTGAGATTCTCTACCAATCTTGCGTTTGCCGTCCCCAAGTTGGAATTGATGTCCCGTCCGGATTCCGCGAATAACAGTAAGAATTGCCATATAACAGATTGAACAGCGATACGAAACAACCAGCTCCAGATTGTAGCCAATCGTTTCGACTGGAATGATCGTCAAAGTCGAGCCGATCGTAAAAAATGCCCCATATTCGCTAAGGTTAAAGATTTGCAAAACAACATTCACTGTGGCATCTATCTGGGACCGTTCGCCCTTTCAAACCAATTCACCTGGAATCTGAAATCTCAAAAATGAGTGGCACTACGGCCTCTTCATCAACAACACAGTGTTTACCAACACCGTGTTCAGCACAGGTGAGCCACAGTTCGAGTTCGATGCAAATGGCATCCGATTCGATCGCTGCTGGTCTGTCATTTATGCTTATCGCGAACGTATTGCAACGAGGGATCGGTTTTGCGAGAAACGTCGGTTTTTGTAGTTTCTTGAGTGAGGAACAGCTAGGGCTTTGGGCCTTGGCGAGTAGTTTTTTTGTATTGGGCGCCCCTCTAGCTGTTTTGGGGCTGCCAGGGACCTTTGGACGGTTTGTCGAAACGTATCGAGTTCGCGGCCTGCTTCCCGCTTTCTTAGTTCGTATACTCGTCGTTTCTCTGATCGGCACTGGAGTCATGTCGATCGCACTTTTGGTGATGCATCATGCTTTAGGACATTTGATACTCGGGGTTGATACGACGTTGCAAACCATGGGGTTGATCGTTGCGTCTTTAGGGGCCGTCATTCTGTTTAACGTCTCGACCGAGCTAGCCAATGGACTAAGGCAGTCCAGAATTGCATCGATGATGCACTCGTCCAGTTCGATATTTTTTACAATCATCAGTGTGATTGTTCTGTTAATTTGGCCCGACTGGCGATCGATTGTACTGGCCTTTGGCCTCTCGTCAGCTTTTGCACTGTGGCCGATGTGGCGATTAAAGCCAGTCATCACGGAGTCTTGTGTTGCCGACGCTGCCAAGCTGAAGCCCAACGAAATGTGGCGAAGAATACTGCCCTTTGCGGCCAGCGTCTGGACGATGAACCTGTTGATAAACTTATTCGAAGTCGTGGACCGCTATACGTTGCTTTACCTAGCAGCGACTCCAGAACTAGGCGCTGCATTGGTTGGACAGTTTCACAGCGCGAAGATCTTGCCGGTTCTGCTGACCAGTCTAACGAGTTTAGTTAGTGCGATGTTGCTACCCTATTTAGCAAAAGATTGGGAAGCTGGTGAATCACAGCGAGTTCGAACCTCTCTTGAGTTTACGATAAAGTCGGCTATTTTCGTGTTTTTTCTCATATCGATCGGGGCAATGATTTTTGCTCCGTGGTTGTTTCAATACGTTTTAAAAAACAAGTACCAAGAAGGCTTGGAGGCAATGCCTATGGCACTTGTTTATTGTTGTTTCTCCGCTTCGAGTGTCCTGCTTCAAAACTACTTTTGGTGCGCTGAAAAAGGTCGCGTGGTGGGGATGATAACCGCTTTGGGCTTGGTGGCGAATCTATTGCTAAATCTGTGGTGGGTACCTTATTTTGGTCTTAGTGGTGCAATGGCCGCCACTGCAATCTCGGGGTTTGCGATTCTGTTACTAACCTTGTTGAGTCTCCGAATGGCAAAAATCAGATTCGGTTGGTCGTTTTATCTTATTGGGATGTTGCCAGTATTACTTTTGTTTGGGCCCGCGATAGCGATGTTGGGAGCTGTTATCATAGTGTGGCTAACTAGTCGAACATCGTCCATTTTTGATGAGGCAGAAAAACGGATGCTCGATCTTTCTCTATTGCCTGTTCTGTCGAAGATTGGGATGACTATTCCATCCCTCTGGCATCTTCGGAATCGTCGTTAAAATCAGCAGACTCAGATGCGAAATTCTTCGACATCTCATCGTACGAAAAAGATTCATGTCTTTGGTTAGACACGAAACGAATCGCAGTTAAGATACAGTTCATCGCTGGTCTGGAGGTCTCGACGATTCGCTGCTAATTCCAAACCATCTTCAGAACGTGTTAGGAATTCCAATGACAACATCCACAAGTATTTGCTGTATCGGTGCCGGCTATGTTGGTGGGCCGACCATGGCGATGATTGCCAAACAATGCCCAGATATTACCGTGCGTGTTGTCGATTTGAACCAAACCAGAATCGATCAATGGAATTCGGATAATTTACCGGTCTACGAGCCTGGGTTGGATGAGGTAGTAAGAGAAGCACGTGGGCGAAACCTCTTTTTCTCGACCGAAGTTCGAAAGAGCATCCAACAATCCAACATTATTTTCATCGCTGTTAATACTCCGACGAAATCGTTTGGTGTCGGAGCTGGACGAGCTGCCAATCTCGAGTTTATCGAAAAATGCGCCCGGACCATTGCAGAGTGTTCTAGCGGCCACAAAATCGTAGTTGAGAAATCGACCCTGCCTGTTCGTACTGCCGAGGCAGTTAAGCGAATTCTCCATAGCTCCGCCAGCGGTGCGACGTTTGATGTATTAAGCAATCCTGAATTCCTTGCAGAGGGAACAGCTGTCGAAGATCTGCTCAAGCCAGATCGTGTCCTGATTGGTGGAGAGTCCAATGCAGCAATCGAGACTCTCGCCAAGGTTTACGCACGTTGGATTCCACGTGAAAAAATTCTTACGACCAATCTATGGAGTAGCGAACTTTCGAAACTTACTGCTAATGCTTTTCTTGCGCAGCGAGTTTCTTCGATTAATGCGATTTCGGCCCTTTGCGAAGCCACTGGCGCAGATGTTGACGAAGTGGCTCGTGCCATCGGAACAGATTCGCGAATTGGTTCTAAATTTCTTAAGGCGAGCGTCGGGTTCGGCGGTTCTTGTTTTCAGAAAGATATACTGAATCTGGTTTATCTCTGCGAGCATTTTGGTCTTAAAGAAGTGGCTCAGTACTGGGAACAAGTCGTTTGCATGAACGACTACCAGAGGCGTCGATTCTCGTCGCGAATTGTCAGAACGATGTTCAATACCGTATCCGACAAGAAGATCGCAATTCTGGGATTTGCGTTCAAAAAAGACACGAACGACACGCGGGAATCCGCTGCCATTCATGTTTGTAGAGATTTGCTCGATGAACGGGCTCGGCTATCGATATATGATCCTCGTGTACCCGAATCGCAAATTAGGAACGATCTGCAAATGGCGTTCGCGGATGTACTCGGGGAGATATCAGATAAGCATAAGCGTTTGATTGAAAAGAACGTCACTGTTCACAGCTCGCTTCTCGAGGCAACTCGTGAGAGCCACGCAATCGCCGTTTTGACCGAATGGGACGAGTTCAAGTCGTTTGATGCGAAGACGGTGTTCGATTCGATGTATCGTCCAGCATTCTTGTTTGATGGAAGAAATGTGGTGAATCGTCAACAGCTTACGGAAATTGGATTCGAAGTTCATAGTATTGGCCGTGCTTCAGAAACCCTTCTGTAAACATAAGTTCGAATCACGACTTTCATGGAATGATTGAGTCTGAAGACTTAAGCTAATAGATCAATTTCGTTGATTAGGGCGAAGCTTTTCAGCAGATAGTTCAACAACGTTTTCCCACGCATCAATCAATTTACCGTATTCGGTTTTGGCCCATTTGACATCAACCCCCTTAAGAAGTCGGGATAGTAATTTGGGAGTTGGATTTATTGGGATTGTGGCGCTGTCGCTTAAGGTTAAGCGGGCTTCGACTTCATCGCTGACAAGAAAGTCAGCTAAACGCCCGGCGACTTTTGGGTTTTTTGAATTTGCCAGAACACTAACGGTATCGGGTATCAACACGGCTCCGAAACCACTATTGGTTTGATCAGGAAATACAATTCTTAGGGATGGGTTTTGATCTCGTGTGGCGATTCCAATGTCGGAATCCACAACACCCCAATGGATCTCCCCGCGTACTACAGCTGACGCCACTTGTTTTTCGTCGTCGTAGATTTTTGCATTCTGCGAAAGCCTATCAGTCCACTTTTCAAAATCCAACGTTTGCTTCTCTGTCGCGATGCTTTGATCTTTACTGGCGTCCAATTTAATGGAATCGCATTGCGAAGCAATTATCGCCCAATGACCGCGAACCGATGGAGAGGAGAGGGAGGCGACTCCACATTTATCTTTCCATTGCGCAGCGCC
>Ga0315899_10000790_pt1 | contig 37731 bp, 36 predicted proteins | sample LakEriMetagenome_2_FD_203518 | JGI IMG/M metagenome (GOLD analysis project Ga0315899, IMG submission 203518) | Freshwater fungal communities from buoy surface, Lake Erie, Ohio, United States - Buoy 4 MA112 | ecosystem: Environmental > Aquatic > Freshwater > Lake | place: USA: Lake Erie, Ohio...
TCATCTTCTGCAACCCTCAAGCACGGGATCGAGAATCTCCTGCGCCATTATGTGCCCGAAGTTGTCGGAGTTGAGCAGATTTGAAAAATTACGGGACTCTTAATGGCGAGTATGTGCTCGGCATTGAAACAGCATTTTCGACTGTATCGGTGTGTTTGTTTGATAAGCGCGCTGATCATCCGTTAGAATTGCAAGAGTTGTCCTTAGTGAAGGGCCACGCAGAAGTCCTACCTGTATGTCTGGCTAAGACTATTGCCGTGATTCGAGAACAGCTCGTCGACTTGAGCGAGATCTGTGTTTCTGTTGGGCCAGGATCTTTCACAGGAACAAGAATTGGAATTTCTGCAGCTAAAGCCCTTGGAGCAGTTCTAAAGATCCCCGTTCACGGGGTCTCTACCACTGCAGCATTCGCCGCCCCTCATATTGGATCGGGCCTGCCAATAGCAAGTGTCATCGATGTTGGAAACGGCAAGGTGTATCAAGAATGTTTTGACCCATGTGGGGCTAGCATATCAAAGCTTAAGATTTTTGATTTTGCAGAAGCAATTAGAAACCTTCCCTCTCGAGAAGTGATCCTTACCGGCACCGGCGCTGAATTCTTGGTTCGTGAAGCAACGATCCGAGGCGCAAATGTGCGTCTCGAAGGAAGAAGCGACTCCCCGGGCGCCGATCAAATTGTTAGGGCTTCTACTTTTGAAAAAAATGAACTGCCTCCCAGGCCTCTGTATTTCAACACTCGATATCAAGTTTCAGTTGAGGGTCCTATATGAAGGCTCCCAACCTATTTAGAAGAAGAACTGCAGCATTTTTTAGGCCCATCGGAAGTAGTGAAGCGCCATCAAGCGCAGAAATACATAGGGACGCCTTTGCGCATCCGTGGTCAGTGCACGAGTTTGAATCTATTCTCGGAGCGCAAGAAACAATTGCCGACGGAGTTTTGGACGGTTTCGAAATGCTACAGGGAATGGCCATTACCCGTGTGATAGAGGGTGAAGGTGAAATTCTAACAATTGCGCTCCGGCGAGGTTATCGAAGTAAAGGAAACGGCTCATTGCTACTTGAGTACCATCTAACCCGATTAGCATGCTTTGGGGTTCGACGGTTATTCTTGGAAGTCAGCAAGGAGAATGCACCTGCAAGGCATCTGTATAGCAAGTTCAATTTTGTGCAGGTTGGCGAGCGGCGTGGATATTTCAGAACTCCAAATGGTGGAAGATCGGATGCCTTGGTGCTGGCGCGGGACCTATAATTTATCCTTCGTTGACCTGAAGGGAACTCGAGGAAATTGACTATGGTCGACAAAGATCCAAGCAGCATCGTCACATCCTTTGAAGACGATAACAAGCGTGTTTATATAAAGTCTTTTGGTTGCCAGATGAATGTTTATGACGCTGATCGCATGCACGATATGTTTGCCAAAGAAGGCATTAAACCTTCGGAAAACGAAGCAAACGCCGATATCATCATATTAAATACCTGCCACATAAGAGAAAAAGCCGCAGAAAAAGTGTACTCAGAGCTTGGACGTTTACGCGAAACAAAAAAATTCCATGAGGACAGCGGCAAAAAAATCAAGATCGTAGTTGCTGGTTGTGTCGCGCAGGCAGAAGGAGAGCAGTTGCTACGCAGGCAACCGGCGGTCGACTTGGTCGTTGGCCCCCAAAACTATCATAGACTTGTTTCCCTCCTCAAAAACGGTAGTCGGGTAGCTGACATTGATTTTTCTTTGGAGAGTAAATTCGATCATCTCCCTCTACCGGAAAGGGAAAACAAGACACGAGCGCTATCTTCGTTTGTGACGGTTCAGGAAGGCTGCGATAAGTTTTGCACATTTTGCGTAGTACCCTATACGCGCGGAATTGAAATCTCGCGTCCGGTAGAGAGCGTCATACAAGAAGTTGAGACGCTAAGGGACGCTGGCGTCAAAGAAATCGTCTTGATAGGGCAAAATGTTAATAACTATCTTGGGAGCGATAGGTTAGGCCGAAAAAAGAGCCTTGCGAATTTGATTGAAATGATCGCGGCCATCAATGGCATTGAGCGGATACGATACACTACTAGTCATCCGAGAGATATGAAGGAAGATCTACTAGAGGCGCATCGGGATGTACCAAAACTCATGCCATACATTCACATGCCGGCGCAATCAGGATCGAATCCGGTACTCGCTGCAATGAATCGTGCCTATACCCAAAAAGAGTATCTTGAGATGATAGATAAAATCCGGAGCTACAAATCTGATGTAGCTTTTTCGTCTGATTTTATCGTTGGGTTTCCTGGGGAGACGGAAGCTGATTTTGAAGAAACACTGCAGCTCGTCAAATCAGTTTTCTATGCTAGCGCTTACTCCTTCATGTATTCTGCGCGCCCCGGTACGCCAGCAGCGGATATGTCAGCTCAAGTACCGGAGCCTGAGAAGCGGAAGCGATTGTTGCGCCTTCAAAACCTTCTAGATGAGCAAAGATTTTCGTTCAATTCCTCCTTTGTCGGCAAAACAGTCGATGTTCTGCTGGAGAAGCACGGGCGTCGATCAGGGCAGCTCGTGGGTAAGTCGCCTTTTATGCAACCGGTACATGTTGAATGTACTCCAGATAGGCTTGGAAGCGTGGTCTCGATTGAGATATTGGAGCTCACGTCCAATTCTCTTTCCGGCCGGATGGCTTAAGAGGTGTGAAGCGATAATGGCAATGGAGCGTTCTGCATGAATGATGCTTCTCGTGACGATGGAAGTGCACGTGGTGCAGATATTACAATTAAATTTGATGACAACCGATTGCTTTCGATCGTCTGTGGCAATTTTGATCAGAATATCGCACGAATAGAACGTCGCCTTGGAGTTTCTATACATACAAATGGAAATCAGGTCGCGATCAAGGGGACTTCTACATCTGCCGAGTTAGCCCGTAGTGTTCTACACGCACTATACGTAAGAGCTAATTCGGGAGAATCTCTTGGCCTAGGAGAAATTGATGGCGCAATAGAAGAGCATTCGTCTCAGGCTCAGCAGCTTCCTAAGCTATCTCATCAGGTCGCTTTTGAGCATATTATGACTCGGAAGCGTGGGCACACGCGTGCGCGCAATGCAGCGCAAAGTTTATATCTGAGTATGTTGAAGAAACGCGAGTTAGTTTTTGCCGAGGGACCAGCAGGAACAGGGAAGACGTGGCTCGCCGTCGGCTACGCTGTTAATCTTCTCGAGCAAGGATTGATTGAGCGGGTCATAATATCTCGACCTGCCGTTGAAGCAGGTGAAAGATTAGGTTTTTTACCAGGGGACATGCGAGAAAAAGTCGATCCTTATCTTCGCCCTATATACGATGCACTCTACGATTTTATGGACGCTCGTCATGTAGAGCGAGGGCTTCAGACTGGAATGATTGAGGTGGCCCCCCTAGCCTTCATGCGAGGTCGCACGTTAACCAGTGCATGCGTTCTTTTAGACGAGGCTCAAAACACAACCCCAATTCAGATGAAGATGTTTCTCACGCGCCTCGGTGAAGGGTCGCGAATGATAATAAACGGAGATTCAAGTCAAGTTGACCTTCCCCCTGGGCAAAAATCTGGCCTGGCTGAAGCAATCCGATTGACATCTTCCATTGAGGGAGTTGGTCATGTAGCTTTTTCTGAAGGCGACGTCGTACGTCATGAGCTCGTTAGAAAAATTGTTTGTGCTTATGATGCAGCCGCTAAAACCGAGAGACCTCATTAATGAGTTTGGAAATTGAGGTGATCATCGAAGATCGACGATGGCTGGATGATCTCGATCCTGAGCAACTCGTAGCGCGCTTTGTGGATCAAATTGGTCACCATAAAAAGATAAGCGTGCCGAATAATGTGGAAGCAAGCGTTCTTTTCTGCTCTGACAATCGCATTCAAGAATTGAATCAGAAGTGGATGCAAAAAAACGCACCTACAAATGTCCTCTCTTTTCCGGCAGCTGAATTTCAAAAATTTTGCGACCAAAAATACTTGGGTGACATAGCCATCTCTTTTGAGACCGTCGTGTCCGAAGCTCGTAATGAAGGCAAATCAGTGTATCAGCATGCAGCACACATGCTTGTCCATGGCTTTTTACATCTACTTGGTTTCGATCATCAGTCGGAAGATCAGGCGGCTCTTATGGAGGGGCACGAGAGCGAAATTTTAATTGGGATAGGTATCGAAGATCCTTGGGCGCAATGTAATGTAAAAGATTTTGCCGATGACTGATCAGACGTCAAAATCACGCGAAAGCCGCCAAAATGTAATCAGCAGATTAAAAGCTCTGTTTGGAGTTGCCAATCTTTCCTTGCGGACGGAAATGGAGGGGGCTCTCAGAGATTTAGGTAGGGACACAGACCTTTCCCCGCAAGAAAGGGAAATGCTCAAAAATGTTCTTCACCTGCATGAACTCAATGTAAGTGACGTTATGGTGCCAAGAAGCGATATAGTTGGTGTAAGTCTTGAGGATACTTTGCAAGATGTTTTGAAGGTTTTTAAAGAGGCTAGTCACTCAAGGTTGCCGATTTATGCGCAAAGTTTGGATGATCCCAGAGGTATGGTTCATATCCGAGATGTATTAGGCTTGATAACGGATCATTTTGCTTCATCAAGCAATGACCCACATTGGAGTTCGTTTGATATCAGTCTATCGAGAACAAGCATCATCCGTCCCGTACTGTTTGTGCCTCGTTCTATGCCGGCACTCGAACTGCTCGTAAAGATGCAGGCAGCAAGAACCCATATGGCATTAGTTATAGATGAATACGGTGGGACTGATGGTCTAGCCTCAATCGAGGATATTGTTGAACTAATTGTAGGCGAGATTGAGGATGAGCATGACGATGTGGAGGGCCCACTTATCTCAAGAGCGGATGATGGCACCTTCATAGTCGATGCTCGCGCGCCGTTACATGAAGTTGAAGCGGCCTTGAGCAAGTCGCTCAAAGACTTATCGCAGTCTTTGTCTGTGGAAACAATAGGAGGATTAGTTACAACCGTTGCCGGCCGTCTTATGGCGAAGGGAGAGAGAGTCACAATAGGTGAGGAGCTGTTTTTTGAAGTCGTCGAGGCAGATCCTCGCAGGCTTAAGGTTTTGAAAGCTGTCGTTTTGAACTTGAGCGATTAAATTTTTATCATCCACCGATCTGAGGTAAGTGAATCTATGCATCAGATTTCGAACCTTGCATGTTTTATTACTCTATCTATTGGGTGGAAGCGTTACCTGATTTCATTTTCTTCCGGCTTGATTGGCGCCTTTGCCATGGCTCCAATCAACTTTTTCCCCGCGATGTGCATTCCAATGATTACCGCCGTCTGGCTAATTGATGGCACGATCCATGGACCGGGTTCTAATCGGTCGAGCGTTTTCTCTATCCCCGGTCTAGGGGTTGCAGTTGATGGCTGGTGGATGGGCTTCGGCTATTTTCTCGGGGGACTTTGGTGGTTGGGAGCGGCCTTTTTTATCGAGGCTGACAAGTTTGGGGTTATTGCCCCGCTAGCTATCGTTGGATTACCTGCAATTCTTGGTCTTTTTTTTTCGATAGGGTTTTACTTGTCGAAGTTGCTCTGGGTACAAAGTTCTTGGCGGTGCTTATCTTTGACTGTTGGGCTTGGTGTTTCTGAATGGCTTCGTTCAGTGCTTTTTACAGGCTTTCCATGGAACAATATTGGAATGTCGCTTGCTGCTAATTTAAACTTCGCTCAGATAGCCTCTGTTGTCGGCCTTCACGGAATGACGTTCATTGCGGTATTTGTGTTTAGTGCTTTTGCGTCACTTGCCAATTTGACGGGTAGAGGAATTGTGGCGCCTCTCACTGCCATCGTCGTTCTTGCCTGCATCTATATGGGAGGGACGATTCGCTTGACTTTGGCGCTATCCAGCTTTGAGCCGGATGTTACTTTACGAATTGTTCAGCCGAACATCGAACAAGGGGCTAAATTTAATTCCTCAGCGATGGATCATATTCTCAAAAAACATCTGGACCTTTCCAGCGGCGCGAAAGGTAATGCAAAGCAGGACGCGGACCTTATATCTCATTTTATTTGGCCGGAATCTCCATTCCCGGTTCCTCTATCCTTATTCCCAGGATCAATGTTGAGAATTGGATCCTCACTTCCCAGTTCTTCAATGCTTTTGACCGGTGCTATACGCACGGAGTTCCAGAATGATGGTAGATTGAATTATTACAATTCGATTCACGTGATTTCGCCAAGCGGGGAGATCATAGGCAATTATGACAAGCGTCATCTAGTCCCGTTTGGTGAGTATCTCCCTTTCGCTGACCTATTGAATGCTGTTGGACTTCAGCAATTGGTTAATGTCCCGGGTGGGTTTTCCTCCGGCGAGCGGCCCAGCCTTTTGCGTGTTTCTGGACTTCCTTCCGTTGCAGCAATGATCTGTTATGAAGCTATCTTCCCTCGGACATTAAATTCTCCGAGTTTCGAGCGAGCGGGCATGTTATTAAATCTGACCAATGATGGTTGGTTTGGATTTACGCCGGGTCCCTATCAACATTTTAACCAAGCTCGATTGAGAGCTATCGAAGAAGGCCTGCCAATGGTGCGGGCTGCAAACACAGGAATATCGGCGATCATTGATCCCTACGGACGGGTAGTGAGTGCTCTTCCGCTAGGCGTTGAGGGTGTCCTTGATGGACCTCTGCCGAGTCCATTATCGCCCACCATATTCATCCGGAACCCTACGACCGCGCCCGCGCTTGTTATGCTTCTGTTTATTGTCGCCTTATTTGCTTTTCGACCACGTGTTTGACCTCCACCGCCATTGCAGCTCTTGCAAGAACAATCTAACATGAGCTGAACTTTGGATTGCAGGTGCTATATTGAAGCGGGCTCCGAGCATTATTGATAAGCACGTTGGAGCGCGTCTCAGGGAGCGCCGTGGAATTTTGGGCGTGACTCAACAGCAGTTGGGCGTCGCAATCGGGGTCAGTTTTCAGCAGATCCAGAAGTATGAGAAGGGTCTGAACAGAATAGGTGCGGGCCGTCTGAGGGAAATTTCACGATTTTTGGGCGTGAGCCCCGCGTACTTTTATGAAGGGAGCCCCGTGGAAAGTGGCGCGGATGAGGCGCTCTTTGAGATTCCTCTTTCGACCCATGCTCCGCATAGCTTGAACGTAGCAGAAGGACTGCAGTTGCAAAGATGCTTCGCGCGGATTGAAAACCCGAGAGTTCGGAAGCGTATAGTCGAGCTAGTCATGGCTCTTGCTATGAAAGAGACCCCCTGAGGGGCGTTCGTTTTAAAGAACGTTTTCCCCCGAATCGCTTGACCAAACGAACTGACGCTGCCATGAGACTTGCTGATCATCAGAAACGTGATGAAATCACTCTCAGCGCTTTTATTTGGGAGACAGGTACGTGGCCCGTCAAAATTATCTCTTCACGAGCGAGTCGGTGTCTGAAGGGCATCCCGATAAGGTATGCGATCGTATCTCTGATGAGGTTGTCGACCTTTTCTTCCGAGAAGGCGCGAAGGCGGGCATAGATCCCTATCAAATTCGAGTTGCTTGCGAGACTTTGGCGACCACGAATCGCGTGGTTATCGCCGGCGAAGTCAGAGGCCCAAAGCTTTCCGAAGATACGATCGCTCAGGTGGCTCGACATGCCATCAAAAGGATCGGTTATGAACAAGAGGGGTTTCATTGGGAGAGGGCAAAGATCGATGTTCTTCTCCACTCCCAGTCAGCCGATATTGCCCAAGGCGTTGACGCATCGGGAAACAAGGATGAAGGTGCTGGCGATCAGGGCATTATGTTTGGCTATGCTTGCAAAGAAACTCCCGAGTTAATGCCTGCGCCTTTGTATTATTCGCATAAGATCTTGCAGTTGATTTCTGAGGCCCGCCATAATGGTTCCGAGAAGATGCTTGGACCAGATTCAAAGAGCCAGGTCACTGTTCGTTACGAAAATGGTCAGCCAGTCGGCGTCACGCAGATCGTGGTCTCTCACCAGCATACTGTCGAAGACCTTACTTCTTCCCAGGTTAGGGAAATCATCGAGCCGTATGTCCGCAAAGCTCTTCCCGCGGGCTGGATCGATTCGACGACTGTTTGGCATATCAATCCGACCGGAAAGTTTTTTATTGGCGGCCCAGATGGCGACTGCGGCCTGACTGGCCGAAAGATCATTGTTGACACTTATGGCGGCGCAGCCCCGCACGGAGGCGGCGCGTTTTCAGGAAAAGATCCAACGAAGGTCGACAGGTCCGCAGCTTATGCTGCCCGATATCTCGCAAAGAATGTTGTCGCTGCTGGTTTGGCGGATCGCTGTACACTGCAACTCGCTTACGCCATCGGCGTAGCTAAACCGCTTTCTATCTACGCTGACCTACATGGTACTGGTAAGGTAGACGAAAGTGAGCTTGAGCAGATTCTGATGGATGCCATGGATTTGTCACCACGTGGCATTAGGGAGCATCTAAAACTAAATAAGCCAATTTACGCGCGCACGTCCGCATATGGACATTTCGGTCGAGTTCCCGATGCGGACGGGGGCTTCTCATGGGAGAAGACAGACCTCTCTGAAAAGCTTAAATCCTATTTCCGATAATTGGGTGGGGCGTTATCTCGTGGCGGTCAAGCAAACTGAGTTAAGCTCAGCTTTCTTTGGCCGTCGCAAGGGAAAACCCCTTCGGGATAGGCAAGCTTCTCTTCTGGTTCATCTTTTGCCGAAGATACGACCTTCTGCAAAGATCGATCTCGACGAAAAAAAAGGAGACATTTGGCTAGAAATCGGATTTGGAAGCGGGGAACATCTCGTCTCTTTAGCGACTTGCTTTCCAGACATACGATTTATTGGTTGCGAGCCTTTCGTGAACGGAGTCGCGAAAGCTCTTTCCTCTATTTCTGCTGAAGGTCTTCAGAACGTCTCGATTCATGATGACGAAGTTTCGACTTTATTAGCTGTGTTGCCCCCAGCGTCCATCGGTAGGGTCTATATCCTATATCCAGATCCTTGGCCGAAATCGCGCCATCATAAACGAAGGCTTATTTCGGACGACTTTCTTGTGCGACTTGCGCGTGTAATGAAAAACGGCGCTCAATTAAGATTCGTGACCGATATAGATGATTATACAGCTTGGACGCTGTCCCGCATAAAGCGATCCCCAGATTTTACTTGGTTACAGAAGGAGCCAATGGAATGGATCAAGCCATGGGAGGGCTGGATCTCAACCCGCTACGAGCAGAAAGCCATTGAAGCGGGCCGCTCTCCTGCCTACCTGATTTTTCAACGAATATAGAGCAGCCTATCCGTAACAATGAAGATGCGGGCCGTGATCTCGAAGCCATCGTTCCGCCTCCTCTACATGTCCGCAGATTCTTGTTACGGTTCTCCAAAATTTTTCAGAATGGTTTGATTCTAATAAGTGAGCAACTTCGTGAGCTGCGAGATAATCCAGTACCATAGGTGGGGCGAAGATTAGTCTCCAGCAGAAACTAAGATCGCCGTTTATGGAGCATGATCCCCAGCGGCTTGACGTATCTCTCAGAGTTATCCTTGGAAGAGCCGTTCCTAGCTGATTGCAATAGTGAGCGACAGACTTAGTTAAATCTGCGCGAGCGAGCTCAGTTAGAAGGTTCTTTATGCGGCGTTTTGAATGCTCCACCCGTCCCGCAACAAACAATGTCGGCTCACCCTCCTCCGCTACCAGATCGATCCAGGCGGTGCCACGGGTCTCCGGAACATGAACAATATGATAATAAACCCCTCTAATTGGAATGATTGAGCCAGGCACGAGCTCTACAAGAGGTGGTAGTTTGCTGAGCTTTTCATGAATCCAGCAAATATTCAGTTCCAAGAAATTGATGGCTCGACTTCTTGAAATCGATGGGGGGACAGACAGTAAAACGTCCCGCTTGGCGGGCCTTATCCGGAGAGTTAGGCGTCGCGCATTTGGATCTCTACGAATATGTACGACGTGTTTTGCTTCCTCCCAAAGGACGGCAATTGCCTCATCACTTAATCTTTCCATGGGCTTTAGGGGGTTAGCTAGCTGAAAAAAAATCCCTAATTTTTGGGACTATATCCCGTCTGAAACGCGAGCCGTTAAAAACTCCATAATGGCCCACTCCTAATTGCAGATGGTGCCTCTTTCGGTCCGCTGGGATGTTTGAGCAGAGATCTTGCGCGGCAGCTGTCTGCCCAACTCCTGAAATATCATCTTTTTCACCTTCGATTGTCATCAAGGCTGTTCTTTTTATTTTTCCCAAATCTACTCGATTGCCACGATGTTTAAATTCTCCGCGGGGAAGGGAATGACGGACGAAGACTTCCTCAACCGTTTGCAAGAAATACGTTGAATCGAGATCCATAACAGCCAAATACTCATCATAGAAATCCCGATGTTTTTCCGCCGAATCGCCATCGCCTTGGACAAGATGATTAAACATTTCCAAGTGCGCGTTGACATGCCGATCCAAGTTCATCGCCATAAATCCAGACAATTGAAGAAATCCCGGATATACTTCACGCCCGACGCCTGGATACGGGAATGGAACCGTCACAATGCAATTGCGCTGAAACCAATGGATTCCTCGCTCCTGAGCTACTTGATTCACGGATGTGGGGCTTTCCCGAGTATCAATTGGCCCTCCAATAAGCACCATAGAGTCGGGGGCGCTGATTGATTCTTGAGCTTCAAGTAAAGCTATTGCGGCGATTAAGGGAACAGAAGGCTGACAAACGCCAAGGGTGTGCAGCTTCGTCTCCCGATCGGGCTTGAGCACAGTTGATATCTGCATCAAGTAATCGATGTAATCATCAAGACTGAAAGAACCTGCTGATATGGGCACCATGCGAGCATCGGCCCAATCAGTAATGTAGACATCATAGTATGGAAGAAATGCCTCTACAGTTCCCCGGAGAAGCGTAGCGTAATGGCCCGACATTGGGGCTACGATCAAAAGCTTCTGTTTCTGAATTTCACCATCTTCAATTTGAAAGTTTAGCAACCTACAGAAAGGCTTTTCCCAAACTACATGTTCACGCACCTGGTGAACAACCGTGTCTGAAGCGATGGTTGTAAAGCCAAAAGATGGTTTTCCATAACGGCGGGTGACTCGCTCGAAAATTTCGGCTGATGCCGCGAGGTTTCTACCTACGTGGGTGTGGCTCCAGGGATTCCATGGGTTCTTTAGGATCAGGCGCATAGTGTCGGAAAAAGCCCTAGCCGGAGTTAGAGCCAGATGCGCAATCTCATATAGTTGATAAGAATAACGGTTCATAATCGCCTACTTCGGACCTTGGGACGCTTTCCGTTTGGAAAGAATACATTAGCCTGATTGTCCTACTCGGACAAAAACAAACGCCTTCTCAATTTGGCTAACGAACTGCAGATGCACATTCAATCAAAAGCAGATGAAGAGCGAAGAGCCGCCGCTCGCGTAGATACATTGATTAGGCTCCGGTGGCTCGCAATTCTGGGGCAAGCTGCAACCTTAAGCTTTACAAGCGTTGTTCTCGGATTTGCAATGCCCATAGGTTGGTGCTTCGCGGCGGTTGCGGCATCAGTTTGGCTTAATCTTGCCCTGAAGATAAATTTCACGCCTAATCAGCGGGTGGGTGAGCGAACTGCATCACTTCTTCTGGCCTTTGATATTCTGCAGCTTGCTGGCCTCCTCTATCTCACGGGCGGCATACAGAATCCATTCGCGATGCTCTTTCTGGCGCCTGTGATGATTTCGGCTGTCATTTTGCCTGTGAGAAGAACTCTACTCCTCCTTGTGCTCACAATCGGTTGCGCCACACTATTGCTAAAATACCATCATCCTCTGCCCTGGATGGTCGGGGAGCAGTTTAGTTTGCCGTCGCTTTACGTAGCTGGAATTTGGTTGGCAGTGGCTATCAGTTGCTCATTTGTTGCCGCTTATGGTCACAAAGTTGCGGATGAGGCGCGTAGACTTAACACTGCATTACAGGCGACCGAACTAGCCTTCGCGCGAGAACAGCACCTTATTCAGCTTGATGGCCTTGCTGCTGCCGCCGCGCATGAGCTGGGGACACCCCTTGCCACAATTGCGCTTGTAGCGAAGGAGCTGCAGAGATCACAGGACAAGACACAGGACGAAGAAGATCTTCGCCTATTGGATCAGCAAGTTCAACGCTGTAGGGCGATATTAGCTAAGCTTGCGTCAATAAAATCCGCCGACGATCAGATCTTGGGCGCAATAAGTGTCGGGCAAGTGATCGAAGAGGTCGTCGCTCCTCTAAGGGTCTCAGGAGTAGCTATCAATACAAACACTTGCGGAGACGGGCCAGAGCCGGCGCTCAGGCGCACTCCTGGCATCATATTTGGGCTTAGCAGCTTTCTTGAGAATGCGATTGACTTCGCTCGAAATGAAGTCCGCGTCCAGGGAACTTGGAATACAAATCGAATTGAAATTGAGATCCATGACGACGGACTCGGCTTCTCACCTGAGATATTGCCGAAAGTGGGAGAGCCGTACGTTACAACAAGACCAATGAGAGGACGAGAAGATCCTCAGGAAAAAGGCTTGGGCTTGGGAATTTTTATAGCAAAAAACCTTCTTGAACGAGCTGGTGCCAAAGTAGTTATCGGCAATGCAGAAGCCCCCGAAACGGGAGCTAGGGTCAGGGTTGTTTGGCGTGATGACGCACCTAAGCAGTAGATATAGGTGATGTTGCAAAACTCCTAGCCTGAACTATTTCACCCTTCGAAACAAAGCGGAGCATTTTGGCAGGTGGAAGCGGGAACCGGCAAAAAGTTGTTGTTGATCGCTGATGACGACGTCGCGTTCGCTATTCGGCTAGCTCGAGCCATGGAGCAAAGAGGCTTCGTTTGCGTAGCTGTTCATTCAGTGTCGGACGGTCTGAAAAATATTGAAAATCATACTCCAGACTTTGCAGTTATTGACCTGCGGCTCGAAGATGGGAACGGTCTCGAACTCATCCAAAAGCTGAAGGAGAAAAGGCCAGAGACGCGAGCTGTAATCCTCACAGGATATGGGAATATTGCTAGCGCTGTTTCTGCAGTCAAGCTTGGAGCTTTTGACTATATAGCGAAGCCGGCGAATGCTGATGAGATTTGTCAGGTGCTTTTGCAGGAGAGGTCGCAGCTTGGCTCGATCCCAGAAAATCCTATGTCCGCGGACAGAGTAAGATGGGAGCATATTCTGCGCATCTACGAAACTTGCGGGCGAAACGTGTCTGAAACAGCGCGACGTCTTTCGATGCACAGACGCACTCTTCAACGCATCCTAGCTAAGCGGGCCCCAAAGTGAAATGCTAGTATAGCCTCCAGAGTTCGTTCGATGTCCTATGGTCAAGGATTAATGCATAGGTATGGAAGCACGATATGTCCAACGTGTTCTCGAAATCGAATGCTACCATTTTTGATGTAATGTCCTCTCTTGCACGGCAGCACAATGCAATTAACCTCGGGCAAGGCTTTCCAGACGACCCGGGGCCACAAATTTTGCGCGAAAAAGCTGCTGATGAGGTTATAAACGGCTGGAACCAATATCCACCGATGATGGGTATAGAAGTATTACGCAAAGCAATTGCCCAGCATTACAGTTTGAAAATAAATGCATCAATCGACTGGGCAACGGAAACTCTCGTTACCTCCGGAGCAACTGAGGCCTTGGCCGCGTCAATTTTGGCATTGATTGAACCCGGTGACGAAGTTGTCCTTTTCCAGCCTTCTTACGATGCCTATCTCCCTTTAATTCTCAGGGCCGGGGGCATTCCACGCTTTGTACCACTTGACCCGAAAGACTGGAGCTTTGAGCATAAACATCTAAGGGGAGCGTTCTCTCCACGAACTCGAGCTATTATTTTAAATGACCCATTAAATCCAGCGGCTATTTGCTTTACAAGTGAACAGAGAGCCTTGATTGCTCATCTATGCATTGAAAACGATGTCGTCGCAATTTGCGACGAAGTATGGGAAGAGGTAATTTTTGGCGGTCACGCGCACCAGTCGTTGATGGCGTTTCCCGAGATGCGTGGGAATACAATAAAGATTGGTTCTGCTGGAAAAATGTTTTCGTTAACGGGGTGGAAAATTGGTTTTGTCGTTGCAGCCCCAGAACTTCTTTCATTAGTAGCTAAGGCGCATCAGTTTCTGACATTCACCACGCCCCCGAATCTTCAAGCTGCAGCTGCATTGGGGCTCGAGCGAGCAACCGAGTTATTACCCTCTTTGCGAACACGCCTTGAGATAGCAAGAAATTATTTTTCTGAAGGGCTTCAGGCAAGAGGGTTTGTTCTTTTGCCTTCTAATTCGACCTATTTTTTGAATATCGACATCGCAAAATCCGGTCTTAAAGATGTTGATTTCTGTAGTCGATTGGTAAGAGAATTTGGTGTCGCGGCGATTCCAATTTCCGCTTTCTTCGCGACTGATCCTTCGCACAATGTTGTTCGTTTTTGCTTTGCGAAACAAAAGGCCACACTCGACGAAGCTCTAAAGCGCTTGGATGTAGCCGCGGCTTTTTTGTTGAAAGTGAACTAACATGCGGCCACTTATCTTAGCAATCTATAGCGTCGCGATTCTGGCCTGTGGGTGCGCCATGGCGCAACCCGTACGAGTTCTCAATGTATTTAACTGGTCAGACTACATTGACCCGAAATTACTTGATGACTTTGAGAAAGAGACAAGCATTAAAGTTGTTTATGATACATATGACTCCAATGAGGCCCTAGAAGCGAAGCTCATATCTGGAGGGGCAGGATTCGACCTAGTGTTCCCATCCGCGACTTTCTTGGTCCGGCAAATCTCTTCCAAATTGGTTCAACCCATAGACAGAAGCCGCCTTCGGAACCGTGAAAAAATTTCGAAGGAACTTGATCAAAGATTGGAAACGTACGATCCGGGAGCTAGGCACTCTATTGTGTATATGTGGTTCACGACAGGCTTAGCTATTAACGAAGAAAAAGTAAAAGCAAGGCTGGGTGACTTAGACGTAAACACTTGGGATTTGGTACTTAATCGCGATCTTTTGCGAAAAGTATCGGATTGTGGCGTTTACTTTCTTGATAGCGCCGAGGATGTATTCGCCATCGCATTGTGGCGTAATGGTCTATCGATAGAACGATCCTCCGCTAGTGACCTTTCTAAGGTATCGGCGCAACTCACTAGGCTACGCCCTTATATTCGAAAGTTCCACTCGTCAGAGTACATCAGCGCACTGGCCAGCGGAGATGCATGTGTTGCCTTAGGCTGGGCTGGCGATTCTTTCCAAGCCCAAGCGAGGGCGCAAGAAGCCGGGAATGGAAATAAAATAATTTATAAGATTCCCAAGGAAGGGACCATTATGTCTATGGATGTGATAGCGATTCCAAAAGACGCCAAGAACGTAAGTGAAGCATACGAATTTATTGATTTTTTGCTGAGGCCGGAGGTTGCGGCGAAAAATACCAATTTGACAAAATTTGCAAACGGCGTTCCTGAATCGTATCCACTTGTTGCGCCAGAGATAGCCCAGAATCCCCACATATTCCCAAAAGAACAGCAGGAAGGAAAACTCTTCCTGGTGGGACCGCTGGCCCCAGCCGTTCAGCGATCCATCACACGAGAGTGGACACGCGTAAAGACAGGCAGGTAACTCTTCTACTGCTCAATTAACATACGCTTTAGCAGTTCGATCTCCTCTGAGAGTGCTCCATCAGTTTTCGAGAGGGTTTCAATTTTCCTCACCGCGTGCAGAACGGTCGTGTGGTCTCTTCCTCCGAACCTTCGACCTATCTCTGGCAATGAACGAAGCGTAAGTATTTTAGACAGGTACATAGCTATCTGGCGAGGCCGAACGACTGTTGCCGTTCTCCTAGAAGACAAAATATCAGGTCTAGAAACCGAGTAATGGCTTGCCACTAATTTCTGTATATCTTCAATTTTCACCCGCTTAGGCTCTCGTAGCTTTATAAGATCCCGAATGGCTGTTTCAGCCATTTCTATAGTTAGCGCGGCCCCTGCAAGAGTAGAGTGCGCGAGAAGACGATTAACCGCGCCATCAAGGTCGCGCCCATTCGTCTGTATAGCACTGGCGATGTATTTGATAACTACTGCTGGTACATCAAAATTTGGCTGTATCGCTTTGGCGGCAGCAATTCTGGCTTCAATTACCTTCATCCGAAGGCCCTCATCGAAGGGACCAATTTCTACGCACAGCCCCCCTGACAATCTAGAACGAACACGCTCGTCTAAACTTTCCAGCTCTGAAGGTGGACGATCAGCAGCGATTACGACCTGCTTTCCCGCATCAATGAGCGCATTGAGCGTATGACAGAACTCCTGGGGGATCGATTTACCCCGTAAAAACTGGACATCATCGATGACGAGTTTGTCTATAGAACGGAGGCGCTCCTTGTACGCGATCGCATTATGGGCACGTAGCGCCGACACAAATCCGTACATGAACTTTTCTGCAGTAAGATAAAGTGTCCGCTGACCGCCACTAATTGCCTGATTTGCGACTGCTTGGACGAGATGAGTTTTGCCCATCCCAACACCAGCGTAGATATAGAGGGGATTATAGACCGCGGGCTCTGATTGAGGGGAATTTGAAATCCTTAGTGCGGCAGCATGGGCTAGTCTATTAGAATCGCCCACGAGGAAAGTGTCAAAGCAAAAACGCTTGTCTAAAGGCGCCCCTGAAAGCGGAGCATCCGACAATTGGCCCTCGCGGGCTGCTGAGCCAGTGACGCTTCCCTTTGCATACGAATGCCCTGCTTGGGGGGGCGAGAATGCACCGCTAGAGTTGAGAGTATTTGACGACTGCTTTTGATCAAGCGGAGGCGAAATTGATCGCCTGCTGCTCGTGCGCACATGAATGGAAAGTCCACCTACTCCCGTATGCTCTGCTGCAAGGATGCTCAGTATCCGTTCCTGATAATGGGATTGGATCCAGCTCTTCAGAAACTTAGTTGGAACAGAACAATAAGCGACGCCGGCCTCGATTTTGTCGAGCTCAAGTCTGGCGAACCAAGAATTATAGACGTCGTCGCCAAATTCCGCTCGTAAACGCTGGCAAACGCGAGCCCATGAAGAGCCGCCAGTAAGGTCGCTGCTCTCATTCTCGACTTCTATGGCTCTGCGGGTGGAGTTCATTGATTGCTTCCATATTGTGAAAAAGCGCGGACGCCAAGAAATGCCAAAGGAGCCCCGGAATCTCGCGGATTAATGTCCCGAATAAGGAACACTATTGCATTGAATGAGCGCCAAGGAATCGCTTGAGAGTAGAGGTGTGAAGCGGTGAGTTTGGAAAATCATTATCTGAATATTCGCCCATCAGGATGCCCCCTCACCGCAAGAATTTTCTGCGGTGTCCATCGTTTCGAACTGAACCTAAAAAACACCCGACCGCGCGCCGGGTTATGCCCCAACATGTCTGTGCCCTTTCCACATTTTTGAAGCCCCGTTCTATTGCGGCGCTTTCTAAAGAGGGTCAGGTAACAGACAAGTCCAAAAGGAGATTACATGCGCGTGAGCCGTGTGCAACAAGTGCCGCGGGGATTACGTGCTATGTCTCTTCAGGCTTTTTTTTCCGGGGCGGATTGACGTGCATAAGCGACTGATTCCTTCGCTTGTGACATGAAGATCTGCGCACCGCTAATTCTTCCGGGCAAGACTGCTAATTCAGTTCATCCTAGATCAAAACTCCAGTATGGCGATCAAGGAATTCAGCTGCGCCCCCTTATTCGGCAAGCTCCTGAATCAAATTTGAATTGTCTGCGCGTTGATGTGGCGCGCGGTTCAATAAAAAAGGCCCAAGAAATAGTCTTGGGCCTTAGTCAAAATTTGTTGACTTGCGTATCACACAGCAAGCGACTTAACTCGCTTTGTGAGACGGGAAATACGACGGGCAGCGGTGTTCTTGTGAACAATCCCTTTTTGAGCCGCACGCATCACGATTGGTTCAGCGCTCGCAAGCGCGGTTTTTGCGGCAGAGCCATCTCCGGCCGTCAGCGCTTCTTCAACCTTCTTTAGGAAGGTCCGCATCTGACTGCGACGAGACCTATTTACTGCGGTTCTGCGCGTGATTTTACGAACCGCTTTTTTTGCTGAGGCAGTATTCGCCATTTTGACCTCGATTGATGTGACGATTAACGCCACGACTACGGGCCTCTTGGGGCGCAAGAGGACAATTTGACGCCTTCTTAGGGCTAGTAAGGGGCTCCGTCAACTGTTGACTAAAGGCCTTCAAAAAGCGCTGTAGACAGGTAGCGCTCGGCAAAAGACGGAATGATGACCACTATGTTTTTTCCAGCCATCTCTTTCCTTCCAGCCAACTCGATCGCAGCCGCGATAGCAGCCCCAGACGAGATGCCTACAGGGATGCCTTCGAGGCGCGCCACCAGCCGAGCCGTGTCGAAAGCAGTCTGGTTTCCGACAGCAATCACCTCATCGATTACTGCCCTATTCAGGATAGGGGGTACAAAACCTGCCCCAATACCCTGAATCTTGTGGGGGCCCGGGTGGCCTCCAGAGAGTACGGGAGAGTCCTCAGGCTCGACAGCAACAATCTTAGTATTCTGGGATTTAGTTTTCAGGACCGCCCCTACCCCCGTAATTGTTCCGCCTGTGCCTACGCCAGCAACAAAGGCATCAACTGCACCATTTGTATCGATCCAAATCTCTTCGGCTGTTGTCCGCCTATGGATTTCTGGGTTAGCCGGATTATCGAACTGCTGCGGAATAACCGCGTCAGCGCGTTGAGATGCCAGCTCTTCCGCCTTCGCGATCGCCCCCTTCATTCCAAGCGCGGCAGGCGTGAGGACGAGTTCAGCTCCAAGAAGAAGCAGCATTTTCCTGCGCTCTATGGACATTGACTCAGGCATGACAAGAGTGAGCCGATACCCGCGAGCCGCGGCCACAAAAGCTAAGGCTATACCAGTGTTGCCGGAAGTTGGTTCGATTAGCTGGTTCTTGCCAGGACTGATAACCCCGGCTCGTTCCAGACTTTCGATCATATTTACGCCGATTCTATCCTTTACGCTCGCGAGAGGATTGAAAAACTCAAGCTTTGCCAATATATTAGCCGGAAGGTTAAGCGCTAGCTTCAGCCGTCCTAATTTCACGATCGGCGTATTTCCAATCGTTTCCGTGATGGAGTTGTAAATGCGCCCGCGGCCGATCTGGTGCTCTGCCATTATCGTCCCCTTCAACAGCTAAAAATGGGATTTTTTGAAATTAGCACGTTTAAATAGTGAAATCGACTTGATTCTCTAATGCAGTGAATACGCCTTGAGATTCCGCCGCACTGCAAAGGTCGGCGACGGTGGTCTTTCCCAGTTTGTTTATGAGTTCAGAGCTAGCCTCAGAAACGACCGGAGCGACAACTTGTCGAACAAGCCGGGAATCTCCCAGGCCCCCCGCTTCGAGGTCATCCGAAGCAATTGCGGCCATAACGATTTCCGCAACGGTAATTCTTCTGCGCTCTCTGGCGAGTTCATAGCCCCCCCTTGGACCCCTGACCCCTTTCAGAATTCCCGCATGCACAAAAGCCTGAAGGAGCGGTTCGAGGTGCCGCGGAGGAAGTCCGTGTCTTGATGCGAGCGATTTCGCAGCGACTGGAGCAGGCCTAGCATGGATTGCTATGTCAACCACTGCAGCGATGCCAAGCAGAGCGCGCTTCGATAGAAACATCATCCGCAAACTTCCTAAGGCTCAAATGCCTGTTGATCCGAATCCAGCTATTGAACGGGTCGATGCTTCTAGCTCCTGAACAGGCAGGAAATCCGCGAAAACTACAGGACTCACGACGAGTTGAGCTATCCTATCACCTCTTCGGATTATAAAATCTTCAGCACCAAGATTGATCAGTAGCACCTTGATCTCCCCGCGATAATCGCTGTCGATCGTTCCGGGAGAGTTTAGAACCGTTATGCCGGAGGTTAAAGCAATCCCAGATCGCGGCCTGATCTGACCTTCATATCCTTGAGGTAAACGGAGTGCTATGCCAGTGGGAATGAGCTGGCGCTGCCTCGGGTTCAAAACTACGGGATCATCTTCCGGAATAGCGGCTATTAGGTCTACACCAGCCGCTTCGGCCGTGTGACGGCGTGGGGGACCGAACTCCCCAGCATGCGGTAGAACGACCGTATCCACCCTCATTTTTCTTCCCGCCTAAGCATTTTTGCGAAAAGCTTTATGAGCCTCTCCGCGACCAGATCTTTTGGAATCTTGGGCCACGAATCTACCGCAGTCTTTCCGACAACATGAACTGCGTTCTCGTCGCCTCCCATAACGCCCGAAGTAACGCTCACGTCGTTTGCAATTATAATGTCACAGCCTTTCTTCTTGATTTTTTCTTTCGCGTTCAGCACCACGTTTTCGGTTTCAGCAGCGAAACCAACTACTAATTTCGGACGGCTGCGGTGTTTCCCAACGCTTGCGAGAATATCTGGATTTTCGATAAGCTTTAATTTTGGAGGTCCGTCTTTCGATTTTTTTACCTTGCCCAGTACGGGCGCTTCAACTCGCCAATCAGCTACTGCGGCGCAGGCGACAAAGATGTCCGCGGGCAACGATTTTATTACTTCATTGTACATTTGCTCAGCGGTCTCGACGCGAATAATGTTTACGCCCGCCGGCGGCGTTAGTGTCGTCGGTCCTGATATCAATGTAACTTGGGCCCCAGCTAGGCGCGCAGCATCTGCTATTGCATACCCTTGTTTTCCCGATGAGCGATTTGCGATGTAACGCACAGTGTCTATCGGCTCATAGGTAGGACCCGCGGTTATAAGCACCGACTTTCCCGAAAGCGAGCATTCGGGAGCTGAGGCTACGTCGTGTGCGCCGAAATACATGATTATTGAATGAGTTATTTCACTGATTTCCGCTAATCTACCGCGGCCATGTTCGCCGCAGGCCGTGTTCCCAATCTCTGGACCCACGATCAAAACACCATCGCTCTTAAGTAAAGATAGGTTTCTCTGGGTTGATGGATGCTCCCACATCCTGGCATTCATCGACGGGGCGGCCATGATTGGCTTGTCAGATGCAAGTAGTACCGTTGAAGCGAGATCGTCCGCGTGACCTTGGGCTGTCTTTGCCATCAAATCAGCGGTCATTGGTACCACCAACACAAGATCCGCTGACCTCGAAAGGGCAATGTGGCCGATTTCTGCCTCAGCGTTATCGGAAAAGAGCTCAGAATGAACTTTTTGCCCGGATAGCGATGCCACTGAAAGGGGTGAGATGAAACGGGAAGCAGCACCCGTAAGGATGACCGTCACAAGAGCACCTTGGGCGCGGAGCTGGCGGATCAAGTCCAATGATTTGTATGCGGCTATCCCACCGCCGATGATCATCAGAATTTTTTTTCCGTCGAGCATTCCGCATATCCGAATAAAGCAGCTTAAAACAATCTTATTTCAACAACACGCCTATGTTAATAGCTAAAAGCAGGACTGCCACCCACAATGCCAAATGCAAGCTGAGGGGAAAGAAAGCCGGCTGCCTCTTTTCGCTAGACTTAAGCTCACGGCTTTCGGACGCCCTTTCAATGAGCTCCGTTACCTTTGGGAGGGCGCGCAAAAGATGCTGCGTAGAATCTCTGAAATCAGTAATAACAGCTTTCGGCCCTATGTTTTCTGCAATCCACTCATTTACGACGGGCTCTGCCGCTGACCAGAGATTTAGATGTGGATCGAGAGACCGGGCTACGCCTTCGACTACAACCATTGTCTTTTGTAGAAGCACAAGCTCTGTTCTTGTTTTCATCTCAAAGAGCGCTGTGACTTCGAACAACAATGCAAGTAGCCTCGCCATCGAAATCTGGTCGGCTGTACGTGAATGTATTGGCTCTCCAATCGCTCTAATGGCCTGCGCAAAATCGTCGACTGAATATGTCTTGGCAACATATCCAGCCTCAAAATGAACTTCAGCAACACGTTTATAGTTTCTCGTGATGAACCCATAAAGGATTTCAGCGAGAAAACGCCGCTCTTTTTTTCCAAGCCTGCCAGTTATTCCAAAGTCGACTGCCGTAAGTTTTCCTTCTTCATCTATGAACAGATTTCCTTGATGCATGTCTGCATGAAAAAAACCATCTCTCATGGCATGTCGAAGAAATGATTGGATCACATTTTTTCCAATTGACGGAAGGTCGAATCCTTTCTTTTTTAAACCCTCTATATCGGACAAACTCGTCCCATCTATCCATTCAATCACAAGAACATTCTTTGATGTTCTATCCCAATCAACCTTTGGAACCCGGAAAGAAAGGTCAGACCTGGTGTTTTCTTCAAACTCGGATGCTGCAGCGGCTTCAATCCTAAAATCCATTTCCAATTTAACCGAACGTGCAAGGGTCTCTACTACCTCAATCAGGCGGAGCCTCTGCGCTTCGAGTGAAAACTTTTCTGCAATACGAGCCACACGAAGCATATCTTCAACATCACGCCTAAAACGCCGCTCGACACCTGGACGAAGAATCTTCACTGCAACATATTTTTCGCCTTCGTTTCCATCGATTCGAGCCTTATGCACTTGCGCAATAGATGCAGCTGCAACAGGCCCACTAAATTCAAGAAAAATTTGATTGATCGGAAGCCCAATATCCGCCTCGACAATCTTGATTGCCTGAGCAGTAGGGAAGGGCGAAAGTTTGTCTTGGAGCTCACCTAGTTCGTTCGCAGCTTGGACGCCCACGATATCTGGGCGTGTAGCTAAAAATTGCCCCAGTTTAATATATGAAGGCCCTAACTTTTCCATGGCCTTGGAGATATGCCCACGACGATCTAGCTTCTGCTTTCGCGTCGCAATCCACTTGGCGAAAGTTAATAACATTCGCGCTTGGACTGGCATGTGTCGGCTATCGACTTGTGTAAAGACGCCTTCGCGCGCCAAAACCCATGAGGCGCGGACCAGTCGAAAAATTGAACTTACAGGCATATTATTTTGCTCAAAGCTTCCAAGCGGAATGGATAGTTACTATCCCTCCGCTCAACCTTGAAAACGATACTTTTGAAAATCCACTATTCAGTAGTGTACCACTAAAGGTCTCCGCAGTTGGAAATTGCGCGATCGACTCAACGAGGTATCTGTATGAGTTGGCATCTCCCGCTATAGCCGCTCCAAGTCTAGGTATCATCTTAAACGAATATGCCTTGTAGAGCTGTTCAAGTACAGGGACATCAACATGGGAAAACTCTAGACAGAGAAAACGCCCCCCATGTTTGAGGACACGATACGCTTCTTGGAGCGCGCTCTCCCGCCGGGGCACGTTTCTGATCCCGAATGCAATAGTATATCCATCAAAGAGATTACGCTCAAAGGGTAGTATTTCGGCATTGGCTTCAACGAAGGAGAGTTGACCCAACAGTCCTTCATCTCTTGCGCGTTGTTCGCCGACGTCTAGCATTGAGCGATTGATATCAGAAACGGTGATATGGGATCTTAGCCCAGCAGCCCGAGCAATTCGGAACGCCACGTCTCCAGTTCCACCCGCGACATCCAGATGCCGCCATTGACTTCTAGGGTTGAGCTCTCGAACAAGGGCATCTTTCCAGAGACGGTGTTGACCTAGTGACATAACGTCGTTCATGAGGTCATATCTTGATGCAACGGAGTGAAAGACACCATTGACGAGCCCCTGCTTTTCTTGCAGCGGGACTCTATTAAAGCCGAAGTCAGTTTCTGTGGCGGCGGAGATTTCGTAAGCTTGAGATGTCATTCCTTGCTCCTAATGAGAACAGAATAGCGCCTGAAATAGGCTCTGGCTACGTAGCGGGGCGCAGTATGGATGCTCAATATGCCTGAATTACCAGAGGTGGAGACAGTACGCCGCGGATTGGAGCCATTTCTGGTGGGCCAGATAATAGGTGAAGTTAAGCGGAGCGCTTCACGATTGCGCTATCCATTGCCATCCGGTTTTTCGACCCTTTTACAAGGGAGGAAAGTTAAGGCGATTGGGCGCCGTGCCAAATACTTGCTTTTAGACCTAGAGGGCGATCTTGTTCTCCTGAGCCACCTAGGAATGAGTGGTTCATTTCGGATCGAGGCGGACAATATTCACGAAGTTCCGGGACAGTTTGTCTACGGACGTTCCAAAAGCGAACTGCATGATCATGTAAGTTTTACACTCTTGGGCGGTGTGCGAATCATTTACAATGACCCTAGGCGTTTTGGATTTATGGATATTGTAAAGAAAGAGCGACTGGATGAAAACAGGTTCCTGAAGCGATTAGGTGTTGAACCGTTAGGAAATGAACTCTCTCCAGAGATAATGGTGCCCATGCTTTTGCGATCTCAATTGAGCTTAAAAGCATTTTTATTAGATCAATCGAAGATAGCTGGCTTAGGAAACATTTATGTTTGTGAGGCGCTGCACAGATGTCGTCTATCGCCAGAGCGGCCAGCGAGGACGCTTCTGACGAGTCATGGCACTCCGCGGAAAGGACTTGCTCAACTGTGCGACGAGATCAAAAAAGTTCTCAATGAAGCAATAGAAGCGGGGGGATCATCTTTGCGGGACCACCAACGAGTAGATGGCGTTCTAGGATACTTCCAACATTCATTTAGAGTCTATGGGCGGGAGGGCGAATGTTGCCAAACGCCTAACTGCTACGGGATAGTTGAGCGCCTCGTCCACTCAGGGCGCTCAACGTTTCTGTGTAGAAAATGTCAGAGATAGATCAGAGTGTGATTTAATCCTTTGCTCGTTCCGCCCGTTTTCTGTCATTCGGATCGAGTATGGCTTTGCGCAGTCGAATGGATTTAGGAGTGACTTCGACATATTCATCATCTTCAATGTAAGCTAACGCTTTCTCGAGGGTCATTTTGATGGGGGGCGTCAAGCGAACTGCCTCGTCTTTTCCAGCGGCTCGTATGTTCGTCAATTTTTTTCCTTTGAGGACATTGACCTCTAGATCATTTTCTCGCGTATGTTGTCCAACAATCATGCCCTGATAAACTTTCCAACCTGGTTCGATCATCATCGGACCTCGGTCTTCCAAGTTCCACATCGCGTAGGCTACGGCTTCCCCCTGATCATTACAGATCAGGACGCCGTTTCTCCGCCCTTGTATATCTCCCCTGAAGGTTGAGTATTCATGGAAAAGCCGATTCATCACGGCAGTGCCGCGTGTATCGGTTAATAGCTCACCCTGGTAGCCGATTAAACCTCGTGTCGGGGCGTAGAAGACCAGACGAAGTCTCCCGCCGCCGGATGGGCGCATCTCAATTAGCTCTGCTTTTCGCTCAGACATCTTTTGAACAACGATGCCGGAGTGTTCTTCATCAACATCGATGACGACCTCTTCAATGGGTTCAAGCACCTCGCCGGTTACGCCATCTTTCATAAAGACAACCCGTGGGCGCGATATTCCCAGTTCAAATCCTTCACGACGCATCGTTTCGATCAAGATAGAGAGTTGCAGTTCACCCCGCCCCGAAACGATATACGCATCTGCGTTGGGCGCTTGCTCAACGCGCAATGCAACGTTTCCCTCAGCTTCCTTGAAGAGGCGATCGCGAATAACGCGACTAGTGACCTTGTCACCCTCCGTACCCGCTAATGGGGAATCATTGACCATGAAGGTCATCGACAAAGTCGGTGGATCAATAGGTTGAGCTTGAAGAGCCTCCGTTACTTCTGGGGCGCAAAGCGTATCGGCAACATTGAAGTTGCTAAGACCTGCGATAGCTACAATGTCACCAGCTTCGGCTTCTTCGATCGGCTGACGTTCGATGCCTCGGAATGCGAGTATTTTCGAAACTCTTCCTTGTTCAAGAATCTTGCCGCTGTTGTCTAAAACTCTGACCGACTGATTCGGTTTGACGCTTCCGGAGAAGATGCGGCCGGTAATTATTCTACCAAGATAAGGATTAGCTTCTATGAGGGTTCCAAGCATCCTAAAGCCGCCTTCTGCAACTTTCGGTTCTGGCACGTGCTTTAATACAAGATCAAAGAGCGGCCCCATGCCGTCTTCATTAGGCCCATCTGGGCTTGTAGCCATCCAACCTTGCTTGGCGGAGCCATAGATTATTGGGAAATCAAGTTGCTCATCCGAAGCGTCTAGCGCGGCAAATAGATCGAACACTGAATTTACGACGTCATTTACTCGCGCATCCGGCTTGTCAACTTTATTGACGCACACGATGGGTTTTAGTCCGATCTTTAGGGCCTTGCCGACTACAAACTTGGTTTGTGGCATAGGACCTTCAGCTGCATCTACGAGGACAATCGCGCTATCGACCATCGATAAAATGCGCTCAACCTCACCGCCAAAATCGGCATGACCTGGGGTATCGACGATGTTGATACGTACATCTTTCCACACCACTGAAGTCGCCTTGGCGAGGATCGTAATACCACGTTCTTTCTCTAGATCGTTTGAGTCCATTACACGCTCTGCGACGCGCTGATTCTCGCGAAATGCGCCTGAGTGTTGTAATAGTCTGTCCACGAGCGTGGTTTTGCCATGGTCAACGTGTGCGATGATCGCGATGTTGCGCAACTTCATGTTTGAAACGTCCATAGGTTAGGGTAGCGACCGATGCGAGCCGCGTCATTCATCGCGTCAGAAAACTATGCTCGCGCGACTCCGCCGGTTCTCAGCGGGACTCAACACCGCTGGAAGCGGCTCACTTTTTAAATTTGCGGTCCCTTTTTGCGAGGGTCCTTAGGCGTAGCGCATTGAGTTTTATAAAACCTGCAGCATCCCGATGGTCATAAGCAATTGCTCCTTCTTCGAAGGTTACGAGATCCTGATCGTAGAGGGAATAAGGACTCTTACGACCAACGACCCAGGCGCCGCCTTTGTAAAGTTTTAGAGTCACCTCGCCAGTCACATGCTCTTGGCTATGATCAATGAGGGCTTGCAGCATCTCTCTTTCGGGAGAGAACCAAAAACCATTATAGATCAGTTCTGCGTATCTGGGCATCAGCTCATCCTTCAAATGGGCCGCGCCGCGATCCAATGTGATCGACTCAATACCTCGATGTGCAAAGTAAAGGATAGTGCCACCAGGCGTTTCGTACATGCCGCGTGATTTCATGCCAACAAAGCGGTTTTCCACCAAATCGAGTCGTCCAATGCCATTGTTATGACCAAGATCGTTTAGGCGGGTGAGAAGTTGCGCTGGATTCATTGCGACGCCATCAATGGCGATAGCATCGCCTTTCTCAAAAGCTATCGTGACATAAGTCGGTTTGTCAGGAGCCGCTTCTGGAGAGATCGTACGAGAATACACATAATCTGGCGTTTCTTCGGCTGGATCCTCCAAGACCTTTCCCTCCGAAGAAGAATGGAGCAAGTTCGCATCAACGGAGAATGGGGCCTCTCCGCGCTTGTCCTTTGCTATCGGAATCTGGTTTTTTTCAGCGAATTCAATGAGGGCTGTTCGAGAAACCAGATCCCACTCGCGCCATGGCGCAATGACCTTTATATCTGGCTCAAGAGCATAATAAGAAAGTTCAAATCTTACTTGATCGTTTCCTTTGCCCGTAGCTCCATGAGCGACGGCATCGGCGCCGATTTTTCTTGCGATTTCGATCTGCCTTTTGGCGATTAGAGGGCGGGCGATTGATGTACCTAAAAGATACAGACCTTCATATTGCGCGTTCGCGCGGAACATCGGAAACACGTAATCCCGAACAAATTCTTCCCGCAGGTCCTCAATAAAAATGTGCTCAGGTTTGATGCCAAGTAGCAATGCTTTGGCTCGCGCTGGCTCAAGCTCTTCTCCCTGACCGAGGTCCGCTGTGAAGGTGACGACCTCGCATCCGTAAGTCGTTTGCAACCACTTCAGAATTATGGATGTATCGAGGCCCCCGGAATATGCGAGGACAACGCGCTTGATATCTTTGGTGTTCATGGATTGATCCGCCATAATTCTTCTGGCTGTTTGAGATGGAGCGCACTATAGATCTCGTTCTCTCGAGCGCAACCGCGATGTAGGCATAAGGGTTCGCACCGCGCCAACAGGGCTCCAGATGTCGTCGTTTTCGCCAGAAGAATTAGAGCGCTACGCCCGTCATCTTGTGCTCAAGGAAATTGGTGGGCCGGGCCAGCAAAAGCTGAAGCAGAGCAGCGTTCTGATTGTTGGCGCGGGTGGATTGGGAGCCCCTGTTATCCAGTATCTGGCGGCTGTCGGCGTAGGCAGGCTAGGTATCGTGGATGATGATACAGTGGCGCTGTCAAATCTTCAGCGCCAAATCATCCATAGTACAGTTGACGTTGGAGCGGCAAAGGTTGATAGCGCTACCAGAGCGGTAGCGAGGATTAATCCCAACATCATCGTGGAGGCTCATCCATTTCGGGTAGACCTGTCCAATGCCGAGGCTCTGATTGCAGATTATGATGTAGTGACAGATGGATCCGACAATTTTGCTACAAGATACTGTGTTTCGGATGGATGCTTTTGGGCCAAAAAACCGTTAGTCACGGCAGCGGTTGGGATGTTTGATGGTTCCCTTACCACGCTAAAGCCGTATCAAACTGGTCCCGATGGGCTTCCGAACCCGACGTACAGGTGCCTTTTTCCCGAACCGCCCGCGCCCGGCGTCGTGCCAGCTTGCGCCGAAACAGGTGTATTAGGGGCGCTCACAGGTGTAATGGGCACCCTGATGGCCATAGAGGCCATCAGATGCCTTTTGGGCTTTGGGGATGGTTTGATCCGTAAGCTTTTGTTGTTTGATGCAATGCATATGCGCTTTGAGACGCTTGAATATGGTTGGGACCCTCAAAACCCCCTAAGCGGCGTCAGCAGGCAGCGATGACAGCAATCTCGACCTTATAATCGGGAGAGGCCAGTGCAGCCTCAACCGTGGCTCGAGCGGGAGTATGACCTTGGGGCACCCATTGATCCCAGACTTGGTTCATCTCCGAGAACGTTGACACATCGGCCAACCAAATCGTCGCGGACAGAATCTTCGTCTTGTGCGATCCAGCCTCCCCGAGGAGCTTGTCGATAATAGAGAGGATTTCCGCTGTTTGCTCGGAGACGCTGTTCCCTTTCTGCAGGTCTGCAACCTGACCCGCGAGGTAAACTGTCCCGCCGTGTTTGACGGCCTTGCTCATGCGCGCACCAATTCCGAACCGCTCTATTTCCATCTTGAGAGCTCCCATTCACAAGAGTGTCACTACGCTGATTGGTGGTGGCTCGCAATAACCATCGTTGGCCGAGGTCAATTGCGAGCCTGTGGAAAATTTGATGATAAGTGGGGGATAAGTGTCTTCAAAGCTTAGGGCGTCCGTTGATGCAATTGCACTCTTATCCTTGCTATTTCCAGCCAGACGAATAGAAAAACCTATTAATAGCGAAAAACTCTAAAGGGAGACCTAGAATGACCAAGGACGAAGCCAAACAGCGCCTGATAGACGCAGGTCTGGTGCTTGATGCGGCAGATCTTGGAGATTTTACCAGGGGGCATGTCTCTGTTCGAGTACCAGACGACCCCGGCCATTTCTACATGAAGCCACATAGTTTTGGCCTTGACGAGATCACTTTTGAGAACCTCGTGACATGCAATCTCGAGGGCGAAAAGGTGGCGGGTGGCGGTCCTAGGCATAGCGAGGTCTTCATACACTCCGAAATCTACAAGACTAGACCAGATGTGAATGCAGTGATTCACGCCCACCCAAAGCATGCTGTTGCCGTGTCAGCGACAGGCCGGCCGCTTCGCCCTTGGAGTCAGCCAAGCGCCGCGTTTGCAGATGGCATTGGTATCTATACTGATACAATTGATTTGATACGCTCAAAGGAAATGGGTGCGGGCGTAGCCAAGGCTTTGGGGTCGCATAAAGCTTGTTACCTACGCAATCACGGCGTAGCCGTTGTGGGTCGCTCTCTCGAAGAATGCGTTATCTTGACGATTATGCTCGAAAATGCGTGCGAAATTCAGTTGTTGGTAGAAGCGGCGGGCTCTCCCGGACCTGAATTCTCTCATGAAGACGTAATGAAGCTCCACGATAAAATCGCCCGTCCTGAGCAGCACATCATTAACTTTGACTACCTCGTTCGCAAAGCTAAACGTCGATTAGCCCGGTGACCCAATTCCACTCACGCTTGCGGCGAGCGCCAAATAGCGGGCGGTCTTCGCGATGCCAACGAGTGCGATGAATGTTATAATTGGTTCGCGCATAGCACCTGCTGCGACAGTGAGCGCATCTCCGATAATGGGCGCCCAGCTAAGAAGAAGGGATGCCCTACCCCACCTGCGATACCAACCTTCCGCTTTTTTTTGAGCTTCTTTGCTGACCGGTAGCCACCCTGAATATGTGGCGTTTGACGCAAGCCTACCAAGCCACCAATTCACAACCGCTCCCAAAACGTTGCCTAGGCTGGCTGCGGTGATGATCAAGCTCCATGGTTCATTGGTAAACGTAAGGGCTGCTAAAACTGCAGGTTCCGACGCAACTGGTAGAACGGTAGCGGCTAGGAACGCTGTAATAAAAAGACTGATGCTAACCTGCATTTTTCCAGTTACTTCCTCGCGCTGCGCTAACCCAAGTATTGTGCAGACGTCCAATAAGCTGTAGATCCCAGACGCCTGTTTGCATTTTTGCAATTAGATCAAATTGACGTGAGTGCAAATGAGTCAAGATGGCTCAGATACTTGGTTGAATATAACCCACGTGATGTTCTCGCGTGATCGGAAAAAGATTTTTTCTGATCTTTCTCTCAAGTGTTCTGAGAGACACATAGGCCTTCTTGGAAACAATGGCGCCGGCAAGAGCACTCTTTTACGGATGCTCAATGGCCTTCTTCTTCCTCAAAGCGGCAGCATCAACGTGCTTGGAGTTGATGTGCCTAAAAACGTCCGCAGAGCCATGCAAACGGTGGGCTTTGTATTTCAAAATCCAGATCATCAAATTATTTTTCCAACCGTATTGGACGAGCTGAGTTTTGGTTTCAGAAACAGGGGCTTTTCTCGTATTGATAGTGCATTGATAGTGCGTAAATGGTTGAAAAAGTATGATTGTGAACACTGGTACGATCTTGCGGTTGATGAGCTATCAGAAGGCGAGAGGCAAAAACTCTGCCTCATTTCGGTTTCTGCTCTTGAGCCAGCAGTGATCGCTCTTGATGAGCCGTTTGCTAGCCTGGACCTCAAAAACAGAATTACGTTATCGGAATTGCTTGTGCAGCTTCCACAGCGACTTGTGATCGCTAGCCATGACTTGGAACTCCTACGGCGAATGGAGCGTGTTTTTTGGCTAGACAGGGGTGAAATTGTCGCAGACGGCGATCCAGAGATAGTGATTAAGCGGTATGTCGAAGCCTGCTGCGCAAAAAGTGATGATGGGGGCTAAAATTGATTGGCGGATACATTCCAGGTGCTTCTTGGCTTCATCGGCTCCCGGCAGGTCTGAAGATAGGAATTCTCGCAGTTTTCACCACAATCACGTATAACCTTCAAGACCTGCTTTTTTGCATAGCTGCGCTCCTTGTGGTTTGTATTACCTATATTTCTATAGGCACTTCGCCTTGGAACCGACTTAGATATTTTAGAGCTTTGTGGCCGATCTTTGTTTTCATGGTATTTTTTCAGTTTGTATCTTCAGGGCCAGAATATGCACTTCTGACTCTCGTCCGGATGCTTACCATTTTGTTGTGTGCGGATTTAGTTACTGGAACGACAACTATGCTCTCAATGATAGATGCATTTTTGGGTGTTCTGCGCCCGCTCGAAAAAACTGGACTTCGTCTGCTACCGATTTCACTCGCCTTGACGCTTGTACTCCGCTTTGTACCGGCGCAATTGAATGATTGGAACCGACGTTACGAAGCATGGCGCGCCCGAGGTGCGCACAAAAATTCATGGACCCTTATTCCACTTTGGATGGCGGATATTTTGAAGTACTCGGATAGAGTTGCTGAAGCGCTCGACGCGCGAGGATTCGATTCGCGAAACAATTCTGACCATGCAAAACCGTGATATCGCGCGAGTATCCGCGTTTGCCGCTCTCATCGGCGTTTTGGGTCTTCTGCCAAGACTTGATTTTCCATTTTCCGCTGGCGTGCCAATCACGGCGCAAACTTTGGGCGTGATGTTATCCGGCTTGCTGCTAAGCGCGCGACAGGGCGCGTTAGCGGTGACTCTTTTTGTGTTTTTGGTCGCCTGCGGCGCGCCCTTGCTATCTGGAGGACGCGGTGGTTTGGGCGTCCTTCTTGGTCCTACGGGAGGATACCTTGCGGGGTGGATCTTGGGCGCTTATTCTATTGGTCAGCTAAAGAGGCTTTTTTCTAGCTATTCATCTTTTATAGGCGCCCTAGTTTCTGCGTTTATCGGTGGCGTTATCGTGATTCATATCGTCGGAACATCCTGGCTCGCCTGGATTTCTGGGATAACGATAACGCAGGCCGCATGGGTGGCGATTTCGTTTTTGCCGGGGGATCTATTGAAGGCTATAGCTGCAGCTTATATCTACAAAACCTATGCGGCTCGAACTCATGAACGTGCGGCTTAATCAAAGTTTCATCGGTTCGAATCTCGCGCAGTTCACAAAAGAGCAGCCGCAAGACCCGTTGATTTTTTATGCGAATGAGTGGACCTCGCGAGGCCGATTTTTTGATGAAGTTGGAAAGCGCATAATGTATTTATCGGCAGAGATGCCGCCAAAGCCGAAAGTTGCATTAGATTTATCGTCGCCGCTTGATCTTCTGTTCTGGTTTTTTTCTGTTTGTATTTCTGGTGGAGAAGCTCACGTCCTCGCACCAGAATGGCCGTCAAAGATAAAAGCGGACGCAATCGAGAAAAGTGGAGCGCATATAGTCATAGACGACGAAAAAAACAGCCAGCTGATGCTAAGGCCTTCCTTTTCTTCGTCGTTTGAACTTACCCAGTTTTTGGCGAATGTTACCCCCGAATCAACCTTCTATGTGGGGTACACTTCTGGATCTACTAGTTTTCCAAAGGCTTATAGAAGAACGCACCGCTCTTGGCTCAAGAGCTTTGAAGCGGAGACGAATGAGTTTGCAATAAACTCTTCTGACGTGATTGTCGCTTTTAGTCCGCTTTCACATTCACTCGGACTATATGCTGCCGTCCGCGCAATTCATTTAGGGTCAAAGCTGGTTCTTTTTTCAAAGTTTGATCCGAAGCGAGCTCTTCACATAATGAAATTCACTCAGGCTAATGTCTGCTATGCTGCACCAAGCCATTTAAAGCTCATTGAAAGCCTAAATGCAGAGGAAATAGTCTCAGTGAGACTGGTTCTAAGTTCGGGCGCTAAGTGGTATGGCTCGGAGCGCAGACTCCTAAAAATATTTCCCCGCGCTGAGTTTGCCGAATTCTATGGCACGTCTGAGCTGAGCTTTGTTTCGGTGAGAAGACAAAGTGATGAAGCGCCTTTGCACTCAGTTGGGCGTCCTTTTCCCGGGGTCCGTGTCACAGTACAAAATGAAAATGGCGCTGTCTTGCCACCAGGTGAGAAAGGCCGGTTATTTGTAGAAAGCCCCTTCCTATTCGAGGGCTATTTGGGGGAAGGAAGCACACTATATAAATCAGGCTGTATGATTTCGGTTGGCGATATCGGGTGGATTGATGAAAATGGTTTTATTTTTCTGGAAGGCAGGGAAAACAGGATGATAGTCACCGCGGGCAAGAATGTCTTTCCCGAAGCGCTTGAAGCCTGCCTTTTAGAGCATCCGTCGGTTGAACACGCATTAGTTCTAGGTATTCGCGATGAGGTGAGAGGAGCGATCCTTGTTGCTTTTATTCTGCCAAAACTTGGTCATGCGCCAAAAGCTCAGGAATTAAAAAGCCACCTTGCTAAAACAACCCCTCGGGCAGTTATTCCAAAGTATTTTGTGCAACCGTTTCAATGGAGATCGACTAGATCTGGAAAGGTGGATGCTGATGCCCTCTTCAAAGACTTCCATGAGAAACAATTTAGGTATCTGTGATGAACCCTATTTTCATCGGCAGCGCAAAGCGATTACTTGTTTCTCCTCGAAATGAGCGATGGCGAGCTACAGCGGTATCTACACTTGCTGCTCCAGTGATACGCCATCTTGCAAACTTATGTGAAATTAATGATCTACCTATCGATGAGGTTATCCTTGGGAATGCATTATATGGGGGGGGAAATCCTGCACGGCTTGCAGCTTTAGAAGCCGGTCTGGATGAGAGTGTGTTCGCTTCTACCGTAGACACGCAATGTTGCTCAGGAATGGATGCAATTCTCTACGCTGCAAGCAAGATCGCTTCAGGTCGCGCGCATGTGATTATTGCTGGTGGAGTGGAGAGCTATAGCCGGTCTCCCATCAGACAACACCGGGCCCTTTCAAAATCCGGTGAGCATGTTGCTTATGAAAGACCGCCTTTTACGCCATGGCCAAATCGTGATCCTGACCTTATTGAAGCTGCGGCCAACTTCGCGGCTATAAATAAAATTACTCGTGATGAGCAAGCGGCCTTTGCCTGCATCAGTCACAGAAAAGCAATGTCCGCTACTTTTGAGAACGAGTTAGTAAGTTCAAGTAATGAAGTGCGAGATGACTTTTCACGAAATCTCAAGCCGTCAGTTTGCGACAGATTACCGCTTCTGGTCGGGGATCCGGTTTTTGGATTGACGTCAGCAACTGTCGCGGTGGAAGCGGATGGAGCTGCTGCAGTATTGGTTCTCTCGGAATGGGCTTGCAATCGACTATCGATGACTGACGCATTAAGAATGTGTTCATTTAGGCAAGCTGGTGGATTAGCTGACCAGCCTATCCTTGCAGGTTTGAATGCAGCTTCAAGTCTCATTCAAGACTTGGGCCGTGAGCTTACTGTCGTAGAGTTTATGGAGTCTTTTGCCGCTCAAGCGATGGTGTGGGCTCGTGAGTTGAGAGTAGAAGACGATCAACTTAATAGAAGCGGGGGCGCGTTGTCGCGGGGTCATCCTATTGGAGCATCTGGAGCAATTCTTATCGTGAGGTTATTTTATGAGTTAATGAAAGAACCTGCGGAAACTTTGGGACTTGCGGCTATTGCTGCAGCGGGCGGTCTCGGATCCGCCGCGCTACTTCAGAAGTGTTAGTTTGTTTTCAATTTCTCAGACGAGTTACCTGCAAACTAGCGACGCCGCTTGATATCATGCCCAAAGCAAGTGTGGCCCGCTGCGAAACATCAAGTCCACGCCCTAGGAGGAATGGTCCGTGGTCATTGATTCTTACGATCACCGACCGCCGATTAGTGTGATTGACGAGTTTGAGGCGTGTGCCGAGTGGCAAAGTTCGATGAGCAGCCGTGAAGTTCTTGGGATTAAATTTTCTCCGGATGCCAGACGTGAGCCGTGTTGATGAAATGAAACCTTAACATTGCCATTGGGGACAAAGTCGGCTCTTACTGGGGACGTTAAAGCTAATAAAAATCCAATAGTGCTTAAGTGAGCAAATCTCATTTTTAACTTTTTTTACCCCTCTGTTTTCGGAAGCCGGATGCTGGGTACGAAATGAGTGGGCTGAAAAACCGTTCGCAAAATGAATTTTTGAAAGGTCATTACAAGAGATAGCAGATTAAATTCTAAGGCTCACGTTCGCTTGTCAGACATCAAGATTTGAAACGCTTAATGCGTTTTCTTGAATGAATTCTCGACGTGGCTCAACGACATCACCCATTAGCTTAACAAATATATCGTCAGCTTCAGCGACGTCTCTTAGCTTTACCTGCAAAAGCGAGCGGACCTCTTTATCCAGTGTTGTTTCCCAGAGCTGCTCTGGGTTCATTTCCCCGAGCCCTTTGTATCTCTGGATCTGAGTAATGCCTTTTTGGCCTGCAGCCATAACAGCGTCCATTAACGAAACGAAACCAGAAACCCTACTCTCCTCTCCTCGGCGGACGAAAGACGCTTGCCCGGCGAAAATCGTACGCATGGAGCTGGAGAGTTCGTCAAGTTTCCGCGCTTCTGCAGATGCAAGGAGTCCTTGGTCAAGTACGAGCGCTTGACGAACCCCTCTGACTTCCCGGGTAAACACGAAACCATTGTTATCAATCGAACCTATCCAGCCACGTTCTGTCTCTTCAGAAAGTGCATCCATTCCTTCGGATATCTGCCCTAAGGCTGTGGCTATGCGGGGCGCATCGAGAGTCGGAAGAGGCTTGAGGGCCCCGACGATCACAGCCTGCTCGATCAGGGTGCGGTCGTATCTCGAGTGCACTTGCAGCATAATCTGCTTCAAAGTCCGCGCTTCTTCGAGCAGCACGCGCAGATCCGCACCTACGCGCACCTCACCATTTGAGAGGTGTAGAGAAGCGCCTTCGAGTCCATTTCCTATAAGGTAATCTTCGCGAGCTCTCTCGTCTTTGAGATACTGCTCTGACTGTCCTCTTTTGACCTTGTAGAGGGGTGGCTGCGCAATAAACAGATGCCCCCTCTCAATGAGTTGAGGCATTTGTCGGAAGAAAAATGTCAGCAAAAGCGTTCGGATGTGAGAGCCGTCGACGTCGGCATCCGTCATAATTATGATTTTATGGTACCTCAACTTATCTGGATTAAAGTCGTCGCGACCAATGCCGGTCCCTAAAGCGGTAATGAGCGTACCGATTTCTTGAGATGAGAGCATCTTGTCGAAACGTGCGCGTTCGACGTTTAGTATTTTACCGCGGAGAGGGAGAACGGCTTGATACTCGCGATTTCTTCCCTGCTTTGCAGATCCGCCTGCGGAATCGCCCTCAACAATGAAAAGTTCTGATTTTGCCGGATCTCTTTCCTGGCAATCAGCCAGCTTCCCGGGCAAATTGGCGACGTCAAGCGCGCCTTTGCGACGTGTGAGCTCCCGCGCTTTCCTGGCCGCCTCGCGTGCATGGGCGGCTTCAACAACCTTTGAAACGATTGTGCGGGCTTCTTGTGGATGCTCTTCAAACCACTGACCTAGCATTTCATTGACTAGGTTTTCTACCACCGGGCGAACTTCAGACGAGACTAACTTGTCCTTCGTTTGCGACGAGAATTTCGGATCTGGAACCTTGACGGATAGAACGCAAGTAAGACCTTCCCGGCAGTCATCCCCCGACAGGTCTACTTTTTCTTTTTTCGCGATTCCGGAAGTTTCCGAATAGCTGGTGACCTGACGCGTCAATGCTGAGCGGAAACCCGCTAAATGTGTGCCCCCATCTCGTTGAGGAATATTGTTTGTGAAGGCCAGAACGCTTTCGTGGTAAGTGTCATTCCACCATAAGGCTACTTCTACGCTAATTCGGTCTTTTTCACCCGCCATCATCACTGGTGCGCTTAGGAGCGGATGTTTTGCGCGGTCTAGGTAGCGAACGAACGCTTCCAAACCACCTTCAAAGAAAAACTCTTCACGCTTTTGTTCTGCATGACGAGCGTCAGTCAGGAGAATTCTGACGCCTGAGTTCAGGAATGCCAGTTCTCTTAACCGATGCTCAATGGTCGTGTAGTCGAATTCGACCATAGTGAATGTCTTTGGCGACGGAAGAAATGTCACCTCAGTTCCCCGTTTCGGAGCTCCGTCTACCAAAGGCGAGGGACCGACAGCGCGTAATGGCGCCACAACATCGCCATGGGCAAATTGGATGAAGTGCTCGCTTCCGTCCCTCCAGATCGTAAGCTTCAGCCATTCCGACAGGGCGTTAACAACCGATACGCCCACGCCGTGAAGACCGCCGGAGACCTTGTAAGAGTTTTGGTCGAATTTTCCTCCTGCGTGCAACTGCGTCATGATGACTTCGGCCGCCGAGACCCCCTCTTCAGAGTGAATGTCGGTGGGAATTCCGCGCCCGTTGTCTGTGACCGTGCAGGACCCGTCTGGATTAAGCGTTACGGTCACATGAGTAGCATGTCCCGCAAGAGCTTCATCGATCGCATTGT
>Ga0315899_10000791_pt1 | contig 37720 bp, 36 predicted proteins | sample LakEriMetagenome_2_FD_203518 | JGI IMG/M metagenome (GOLD analysis project Ga0315899, IMG submission 203518) | Freshwater fungal communities from buoy surface, Lake Erie, Ohio, United States - Buoy 4 MA112 | ecosystem: Environmental > Aquatic > Freshwater > Lake | place: USA: Lake Erie, Ohio...
TTCGCCCAAGCGCAGATTCGCCGTTTCGCGGAGGCGCAGCTGGGGGCGCTGCGCGACATCGAGGTGGAGACACTTCCGGGCGTCATCCTCGGCCATCGCAACATCCCGGTGCACTCGGTCGGCTGCTATGTGCCGGGCGGGAAATATCCGATGGTCGCCTCGGCACACATGAGCGTGCTTACGGCCCGGGTGGCCGGCGTCACGCGCGTAATCGCGGCGACGCCGCCCTACGAGGGAAAACCGGAGGCCGCGACCATCGCCGCGATGGCGCTGGCCGGCGCCGACGAGATCTATGTACTGGGCGGGGTCCAGGCCGTCGCCGCGATGGCGCTTGGCACGGCGCAGATGGCGCCGGTCGACATGCTGGTCGGCCCCGGCAACGCCTATGTCGCCGAGGCCAAGCGGCAGCTGTTCGGGCGCGTCGGAATTGATCTGCTCGCCGGCCCGACAGAGACGCTCGTCATCTGCGACGACAGCTGCGATCCGGAACTGGTCGCGGTCGACCTGCTCGGGCAGGCGGAACACGGCCCCACGTCGCCCGCCGTTTGCGTCACCACGTCACGACGCATCGCCGATGGCTTGCCAGAGGCGATCGACGCCGTGCTGGCGCGGCTGGACACCGCCCCGATCGCGCGCGCGGCGTGGCAGGACCACGGCGAGATCATCCTGTGCGATACCAACGAGGAGATGCTCGCGGAGAGCGAGCGGATCTGCTCCGAACACGTGCAGGTGATGACCGCGGACCCCGACTGGTTCCTGGCCCGCCTGACCAATTACGGGGCGCTGTTTCTGGGGCACCGGACCAACGTCGCGTACGGCGACAAGGTGATCGGCACCAACCATACACTGCCGACGCGCCGGGCCGGCCGGTACACCGGCGGGCTGTGGGTGGGGAAGTTCATCAAGACCCACACCTACCAGCGCATCGTGACCGACGAGGCGTCGGTCGCGATCGGGGAGTATTGCTCGCGCCTGTGCGCGATCGAACGCTTTTCGGGGCACCGCGAGCAGGCCGACATCCGGGTGCGGCGCCTCACGCGCCGGTAACGGCGAAGACCCGGTGCTTTCGCTTTGGGGTATCTCCACGCCAAACGGCGACTATCGCGCATGAACAGTCTCACCGCAATCGTGTTCGGGGTGTTGGCGGCCGTGGTCCTGCTGCTGTTGGGCTCGATCGTGGCGGCGTTCCTCGCCAACTCGCCGGATCGCTCCGCCGACGACCTCCTGGCGCCACTCAATCGGACGCGGGGCGGGACGTTTCGTCGAGTCGCGCCCGGACGCACCATGCTCGAGTACGTCGACGACACGGGGACCGTCCTCGTCGGCTACTGGAAGCAGCGCGACACGGGCGCCCTCGTGGCGAAGCCGTCCTTGTCCGTCCGATGGCGACCATCGCGAGCCTCGGAGTCGCCCGAATTCATGCTGCGCCTCGCGACAGGACCCGGCGTGAAGACGACAGTTTCCGGCTTCCAGCGAACCGCGTCTCCGCTGCGCGTTCCGGACAGGACGTTCGACCTCTTCGTCCGGCCGTTCCTGTCCGAGCGGGAGCGGGAGCAGCTTGCTGCGCGACTAGTGGTCGTGCTCTCGGACGCGAGGGACACGTCGGCGCTGGTGGCACTCGCACACCTCGAGGGACACTTCTCGGTGCAGCTGCAGGAGACCGTCGCGACGTCCGAACGGACGGAGGCGTTGCTGCAGGGAGCGCTCGCGCTGCTGGGCAAGATCGCCTGAGGCCGAGGCAGCGGCGCCGGCGGACCGCCAGGTGGTGGGCATCACCGCTCCGTACCAGATCCACCATGGCGACAACGACAATGTCGTGCCACGGGCCATGGATCCGCGCCTCGCATCGCGGCTGGCATCGCGCGGTCGTCGGCATGAACTGCACGTGTATCCCGGCGGGACGCACAACGACGTGCCCTTCAGCCGGCAGATGTACGATCGTGTCCGCAGTTGGTATCGCAGCTACGGGGTGCTGGCGCCGTAAGGGACCGGGCCCGTTCGAGGGTCATGCTCTCCCTGTGGTGTTCGCTTCCGGCATGACCGCGGTGATTCAGGACGCTCCCAGCAGGTCCCACCGGTTGCCGAACGGATCGCGAAAGACGACTACCGCGCCATAGCTCTCCCGTCGCGGCTCTCCCTCCACGACCAGACCGGCGGCGCGAATACGGGCCAATGTCTCGTCGAAGCGGGGAACACGCAGGAAGAGCCCCACCCGACCGGCCCACTGGGTGCCCACGGCTTCCTGCTGTACGGCGCCATCGGCCTTGGCCAGCACGAACCCCGTTCCCCTATGCGGGGGGCGCACCACCACCCAGCGCTTCGCACGCCCGTCGGTGGTCAGCGACGGACGATCCTCGGCCACGGTGAAGTCGAGCACGTCCACGAAGAAGCGGATCGCCACGTCGTAGTCGGGAACGATGAGGGAGACGAGGTCCAGCGCCGCCGACGCCACAGAGGCGGGTGACAGAAGCGGGCGCAGGCGATCGGCGTAGCGACGCCGCTCCTCCGCGGTGGAGGAAGGGAGTTCCCCCGGATAGACCCGCAGGAACCCGTCATCCCATCGGCGGGGATGCACATGGATGTGCAGATGCGGCACTTCCTGAAACGCCGCCGGCCCGATGGAATGCCACAGGCTGATACCCTCGTGTGGAAACGCCTCGGCCACGGCGCGTGTGACGCGGGATACGGTGGCCATGAGCGCCGCGCCGGTGCGGTCGTCGAGCTCGCGCACATCGGCCACGTGCACCTTGGGCACGACCAGCATGTGCCCTGGATGGAACTGTCGCAGATCCACGAACGCGGCCGTCAGCGCATCCTCGAAAATCATGTCGGCCGGAGCACGCCCGGCAAGGATGTCGCAGAACACGCATGGCTCCTGCGCCACCACGCCGGCCACCTTCACTTCGCTCATCGGCCGTTCCCCAGTAAGGTTGCCATACGCGTGAATCTACGCCCGCTCGTCGTTGCCGGTTTCGTCACACGGTTCTGGGACTCGTGTAGCGTGCCGGGCGAGTTCCTCCGGCAGGAAGTGGGATGCATGCGGCCCGGACACGCGAATGGACACGCGAATGGACATGCGAATGGACATGCCTGCGCGACCCCTGGTCGGGCGATAACGTGCTGGCCGCGTGCATCACAGCCAGCCACGCCGCACCAACCACCGCCATTCCGCCCTCCGGCGTGGCGCCGTAGAATACCCCCATGATCCGTCAACTCTTTTCCTCCGCAGTCGCCCTCGCGTGGCTCGCTGCCCCGTCGCTCGGCGCGCAGCCCACGTCGTTCACGTGGCCTACGGCGACACCGTCGGCGGTCGGTCTCAATTCCGCGGTTCTCGACAGTCTCGACGCCGAGATCACGGCAGGGAAGTACGGCAACATCGACCGCATGCTGGTCATTCGTCGCGGTCGGATCGCGATGGACAAGCGGTATCCGCGCGACTACGACAAGATCTATGGCGACTCATCGCGCGCCGCCTCGTCGCTGAACAACTCGCACGACCCGACCGGCCCCTTCAACTACTTCAACCCGTGGTGGCACCCCACGTATCGGCGGGGCACGCTGCACACCCTGCAGTCGGTCTCCAAGACCGTGGCCTCGGTGGTCATCGGGGTGGCGGTCACCCGTGGCGAGTTCCCCGCACTCGATACGCCGATTCTCACGTATTGGGACACCACCACCGTCGCGAATCTCGACGACCGCAAGCGGCGCATCACCATCCGCCACTTGCTCACGATGTCGGGCGGATTCGACTGGAACGAAAGCATTCCGTACAGCGATCCGCGCAACACGGCTGGCGCGCTCGAGGCCAGCCCGGACTGGGTCAAGTTCACCATCGACCGGCCGATGATGCGCGAGCCGGGCACGCAGTTCAACTACAGCAGCGGTGAAAGCGCGTTGCTCGCGCACATCTTCTTCCGCGCCACCGGCGTCGACATCGAGGAGTACGCGGCGCGCCATCTTTTCGCTCCACTCGGCATTGCCAACTGGCACTGGAAGCGCACCACCTCGGGCGCCATCGACACCGAGGGGGGCTTGTATCTCGAAGCGGCCGACCTTGCGCGGATCTGGCAGCTGTGGCTCCAGGGCGGCCGCTGGAACGGAAAGACCATCGTGTCGGAACGCTGGGTGCGCGAATCCGTGACACCGCACATCGCGACCAGCACGCGCGCCGGCGCGCCCAAGTACGGGTACAAGTGGTGGCTCTACAGCAATCCGGTGAAGCCGGACGCGTTCATCTGGGCCGGGTCCGGCTTCGGCGGCCAGTTCCCGATGGCCTTCCCCGAGCAGGAGATGGTGGTGGTGTTCAACGCGTGGAACATCAGCGGCGGGCCTTCGCTTCCGCTGCGTGCGGTTCAGGAACGGCTCATTCGGGCGGCGAAGTAGGACACACCCACCATGATGCGCGATCGCTCCTTTCCCCGCGCACCATGGCACCCACCCATGTGGCTACGATGTGGTGGAGCACGCGCGCATGGTCAGCCAATGCTCATTGCCGGGATGCGCATGCGGTGACGCCCGCACTTCGCACAGAAGCAAAGTGTCGGTTGGCGGGTTCGGTTCCCGCGCGTGCTCGGCGACTGGCGCAATCCCGCCCCCGGTGACAGGCTCCTTGTCATGCAATCTCCATTCAAGACTGCGGAGCTGCAGGCATTGCTCGACGAGATGGCGCGCGAGGCGCCTTTTCCCTCGATCGACGCGCTCAATGCCCGCCTCGCGCAGCGGATGCAGCAATACAACACCACCCCGCAGCCGGAGCTGGGAGGGCTCTCTCCCGACCAGGCGGCGCAGCTGCTGTACGGCGACTGGGCAACGGTTGGGGCGTTCCGGGTTACCGGTGAGGCGGCACCCGAGGCGCTGCTGGCGGTGCCCATCGTGGCCGACGCACGTCTGCTCATGGCGTACCTCGGCGCCAACGGGCCGGTCAAGCTCACGCCGAAAGGCAACCTGACGCGCGCGGCCGTGGCCGAGTTGGCGCCGCAACTGCGGAGTGAAGCGCTGCTCGAGGAGCGAGGTGGTCTCGCCCCCCTGCCGGTACGCAACGAGGACGACGTGCGGTGGCTTCCGGTGCTCAAGCACATCCTGCTCTTCGGCAAGCTGGCCACCAAGCGCAAGGGGCTGCTGCTCAGCGCGCGCGGGCGGGCACTCCTTCCTGACCCGCAGGTGGGCTCCCTGTTCGTGGAGCTCTTTCTCACCTTCTTCCGGCAGTTCGATCTGCGGTACCTGTACAGCGGCACGCCGCATCTGGGGCTGCAGCAGACGCTCCCCTACGCGTTTTACCAGATCGGTCGCACCGCACACGACTGGACGCCCTTCGCGCCGCTCGCCGATGCGGCGTGGCTGCAGAGCGCCCGCGACCCGTTCGCGAGCTGGGAGCGTGATCATCCGGAGGCGCGTTTCAATGCGTTCCGGTACCGCGTCCTCGAGCCGCTCGTCCTGTTCGGGCTGCTGGAGCGCCGTCTGCTGCCCGCCGCCGCGCCGTATCTGCGTCGCGCCGAATACCGGTGCACCCCGCTCTACTCCACGCTTCTGCGGTTCGCGTTCAACGTACCGTGAACACCAGCGTGTGCAGGAGGCTCGAATGATTGCCTCGCCTGAACCTGTGGGTCCGCGCAACGTGCTGGGCGGCCCCCTCGCCTGCTGCTGCACGGCGCCACGCACCGGCTATTGGCGGGATGGATATTGCCGCACGGGTCCGCAGGACGTGGGATCGCACACGGTGTGCGCCGTGGTGACCGCCGAGTTTCTGGCGTTTTCGCGGGCGCGCGGCAACGACCTGATCACGCCTCGTCCGGCGTTCAACTTTCCGGGACTCGTTCCCGGCGATCGCTGGTGCCTGTGCGTGTCGCGGTGGCGCGAGGCCTTCGACGCCGGGGTGGCGCCGGCGGTCATCCTGGAAGCCTGCCATGCGCGCGCCCTCGATGTGGTCACCCTGGACATGCTGCAGGCGCACCGAACATCGGCATGAATGGCGCGACGCGTCCCGCGCCACGCGACCCCGCGGCGGATCAGTGATGACCGGGCACGACGGCGTACCCTGCCGAATACCGGGCGTGAGCGGTGCTCAGAACGGCCGGATCGGTCCGTGCCCCGCGTACACCGTGGTCGCCCCGCGGTCACGCAGCCGCTGCCAACTTGTCCGTGTGACCTCCGCCTCGGCGTCGGTCATCAGCGACGGGTGCGTGAGATCGCCCGTGAACACCTCACCGCTGTCCAGCAGCAGCGAGACACTGTCATCCGAATGGCCGGGGGTGTGCAGGATCTCGCCCGGGATGCCGACACGCGCCAGCAGCGCCCGGCTCTCGGCGGCCGTGATCACGACGTTGTCGTGCAGCGTGATCTCGGTGAACCGGTCGGTGGGCTTGATGTGCCGGCGCAGCAGGGGAATGAACGGCTGCTGCACGTCGATCACCAGCAGCGGCACGCCGGCCAGCTTGAGATCCTGCGCCAGGCCGGCATGGTCGATGTGATAATGCGTCGCGAGGCCGTAGCGGATTTCGCACAGCGGGATGTCCATGCGCTGGAGATTGCTGCGCAACGTGTGCATGGTGCCGGGCCAGCCGAGATCGACGAGCAGGCGTGAGGTGCCGGCGCTCACCACCCACACGTTGGTGGAGCGATAGCCGACATTCACGATGCTGGGACGCACAGTGGACACCATGCCGGAATCTCGTCTTCGTGCCGAGCAGCGGCCAGCTCTCATACACTCGTTGCGCCCGCACGAAACCGGCAACCTGGGTTGCCCGTAGACGCAGGAGCGCCCCCCTTCGGCCTCCATCTCCAGTCCGCACCTATAGTGAAGCACCTCATGCGCTGCGCCCTTGTCGGCATGCTCACGGCCTCGCCGGTGCACGCGGCCCAGCCCCGCCTGCAAGAGGTGACCTTTATCAGCCAAGGCGCGACGCTCGCCGGCTCGATCGCGTGGCCCGTGGACCGGCCCATCACGGCGGCGGTGGTGTTCATCCACGGCTCCGGCCCGCAGAAGCGCGATCTCGATCTTGCGCGCCGTTTCGCGGAGCGAGGCATCGCCGCACTAGTCTACGACAAGCGTGGTGTTGCACGGTCCGGCGGCGTGTACGAAGGGAACCAGAGTGTCACTGGCATGAACATCGCCTTGCTCGCAGACGATGCGGCGGCGGCGCTGGACGTGCTGGCTGCCAGCGATGCGCTTGGCGGAGCGCCCGTCGGACTCGCCGGCATCTCGCAAGCCGGCTGGATTGCACCATTGGCAGCGACCAGGACCAGGCACGCGCGATTCCTGCTGCTCTGGAGCGCACCCGTGTGCAAGGTGAGCGAGGAAGACATCTACAGCAAATACACGGCGGATACGGATGGACCTGATCGCCCGCCGTACGCCGCCGCGCTTGCCGCACGCACCGAGCCGTACGTGTGGCCCGACTTCCTCGGCCGAGACACGGACGCGGCCGCCGATCTGGCCACGCTGGCCATCCCCGGCTTCTTCATCTACGGCGGGTACGACGGCAGCATTCCGGTGGATCTGTCGCTGCGCAACCTGATGGCGCTGCGGAGGGCCGGCCATCGCTTCGACTACACCGTGTCTTCTGTGCAAGGCCATAACAACATGACCGCGACCTTCGACGCGGCCATCGAGTGGATCAGGCAGACGGTTGCGCCGGCGGCCGGGTGAGCCGAGCCAAGCGCCATCCCGCCCAGTCGCTCGCCGACCTGCGCAACGTGGGGAAGGCGGCGCTGGGCGACTTCGCCCTGCTTGGCATTGCCACGCTGGAGGAACTCGCGGCCAGCGATCCGGACGTGCTCTATCGCGCCCTCGAACGCGCCACCGGAACGCGACAGGACCCGTGTGTGCGTGATGTGTTCGCGGCAGCCATTCATCAGGCACGCACCGGTGAGGCGCTCGACTGGTGGCACTTCACGCCTGAACGCACCGGTCGCCAGAAGCCGTAGACGAAGTGCAGTCCCGGCTGCCCGTAGCACCAGCGCGACCACCGGTCGTCGAGGTATACACCGGGGCACGTCGTCTCACCCCCCTCGATCACAGACGAGCAATGCCCCGCGCTCTGCGTGCATTCGCACTCGTCGGCTTTGCGGGGTCGCCTTGGCATCCAGCCTTCGTGGGTGCGTTCGCCGGTGAGGCGAAACGCCCGTGCTCGCCCACCATACGGTTCCAGCTATTCCGGCAGCTCCGCGCGCACCGTCGCCGTGAGGGCGCGGGGTTCGCAGCCTCTCCCATTCGGAAAGCTCTCCTCGTACCGAATGCCCGATCGCGGGGTGTCCCGGGTGCCGCGTGGGGTCGTCACGCGAATGGTCGCCTGCGGCACCACCACGCCGGCGAAGAGCACGCGGACCGTCCCCACACACCCCGGACCCCCGTCGCAGCTGTAGGTGTAGGTCAGTCCGGGGCGCGGCGACAGCAGCGTGACCGTGAACGGGCCCTGCATCGGCGTCGGCAGTTCCACGGTCAATCCGGTGGGGTCGCCAATCAGGGTGCAGGTGAAGCTGTCGCCGCTGCACGCCATGGGCAGGACCAGCAGACCCACGAACGCCGTGCGGGGGGCACGTCGATAGAGGAGAAACGCAATGATGGTACGCATTGCCATGCATTCTATTGCTCGTGCCGCGCCAACGCGCAGCCCATTTCGGTGCAGATGCGCAGCTGACGCCGACTGCCCCGCCCATTGGCATGCACGCGCAGGCGAGGGGGCAGGGGGCCGCCGCCGCCATCGCGCCTCGCCTACATTTCAGCATGTCCGACGCCCCCACCACGCCGCGCGCCCCCGACCCCCTGCACGGGATCACCCTCAAGGCCATGGTGGAGCACCTGGTGGAGCGCTACGGCTGGCCGGGGCTGGGCGAGCGCATCACCATCCGCTGCTTCACGCACGACCCCAGCGTGAACTCGTCGCTCAAGTTCCTGCGCAAAACGCCGTGGGCCCGCGAGAAGGTGGAGTCGCTCTACCGCCACTCGGTGGCGCACCCACGCAAACAGTCGAGGGCCGCCGATGCCTGACATGCCAGACGCCACCGTGGCCGCGCACGCCGGGCTGCGGGTGCTCGTGTACGACAGTCACTCGTACGATCGCACCTTCCTCGATGCCGCGAACGCCGGACGGCACACCCTCGAACACACGGCGGCACAGCTCGATCCGCACACGGCCGCCATGGCTGCCGGCTTCGACGCCGTCTGCCTGTTCGTGAACGATCACGCCGGCGCCGCCGCCATGGCGCGCTTCGCGGCGGGCGGGGTGCGCTGCATCGTGCAACGGTCCACGGGTTTCAACAACATCGATCTCGACGCGGCCGCCGCGCACGGCATTACCTGCATGCGGGTGCGCGAATACTCGCCCCACTCCGTCGCCGAGTTTGCCGTGGGGTTGCTGCAGACACTCAACCGGCGTATCCATCGCGCCTCGAGTCGCACTCGGCAGCACGATTTTCGACTGGCCGGGCTCCTCGGGCGCGACCTGTACGGGCGCACCGTCGGCGTCGTGGGGACCGGGCGAATCGGCGCGATCTTCGCGCGCATCATGCTGGGTTTCGGGTGCCCGGTGATTGCCCACGACCTGCGCGAGGACGCGTCGCTCCGTGAGGCCGGTGTCCGCTACGTACCGCTCGAGACCCTGTGGCGGGAGGCGGAGATCGTGTCGCTGCACGTGCCGCTGCTCCCCGCTACGCACCATCTGCTGAACGGCGAGTCCCTTGCGATGATGCGCCCCGGCGTGATCATCGTGAACACCAGCCGCGGAGGGCTCATCGACACGGCTGCCCTCATCGAGGCCCTCGGTTCGCAGCACGTGAGCGGGGTGGCGCTCGATGTGTACGAGGAAGAGGAAGGGAAGTTCTTTCGCGACCTCTCGGATACCGTCCTGCAGGACGATGTGTTGGCCCGCCTGCTCTCGTTTCCCAACGTGCTGCTGACCAGTCATCAGGCCTTCTTTACGCACGAGGCGATGACGACGATTGCCGAGACCACCATCGGGAACCTCGACGACTTCGCGGCGGGCCGGCGCAACGGCAACGTGCTGCCGCCAGGGGCATGAAAACCGCACGCCGCTAGATTCCGCCACATGGTCGGCCGTCTGCTCATCCTGCTGCTCTCCGTCCTCCCCACGCACGCGCTCAGTCGCGGCGCGGGGTGGCTGGCCACGCGTACCGTGCCGGTGGGCTGGCGTGGCGCCGTGTATCGTGGCTACAGCCGTATCTTCGGCGCGCGCCCGGAAGAAGCGGAGCTGCCGCTCGAGCAGTACCCCACGCTCAACGCGTTCTTTACCCGGGCGCTCAAGCCTGGAGTGCGTCCGGTGGCGCCCAACGCCATTGTGAGCCCGGTGGATGCTGCCGTGGGGGCCTACGGCATCGTGGAGGCGGGCACGCTGGTGCAGGCCAAGGGGCGCACCTACTCGCTGGGTGCGCTGCTGGGCAACGAGGCGCTGGCCCAGGCCTTCGAGGGCGGTACGTATACCACGCTCTACCTCGCCCCCAAGGACTACCACCGCATTCACGTGCCCATGGACGGCCGCATCACGCAGGCCACCTACGTACCGGGTGAACTGTGGCCGGTGAACGTGGCGGCGGTGACGCATGTGGCCGACCTGTTCGCCGTGAACGAGCGCATCGTGGTCATGCTCGACGGCGCCAACGGTGGCCGCATGGCCATTGTGCCGGTGGGGGCCACCATGGTGGGCATGACGCGTCTGGTGTTCGACGACCTGCACACCAACGCGCGTCGGCGTGAGGTGCAGCAGCGCCAGTACGATCCCGCCATTGTCGTGCGCGCCGGTGACCAGCTGGGGCACTTCGAGTTCGGCAGCACGGTGGTACTGGTGTGCACCGCCAATGCGGGCGTGATCGAGCCGCTCACGCTGGGCGCCACGGTGCGCATGGGCCAGCGCATTGGCGGACTGGCTTAACACGAAAGCGTAGGGCGGAGATGACGTAAGTCACCCACCACCCTCAACTCCCGACCCCCAACCCTGTACGGTGTCGCTGCCAGTCGGCTGCGCCGGCATCGCCCGTCAACTGGCGGCGGGACCGTTCAGGGTGTAGGGTCGAGGGGTTCGGGTTGAGGGTGTTTGCCGATCACGGATTGTGGGGGTCGGTGGTTTCCGTGCTCGAACCCGCGCTATTGGCCGCGCCACTGCCATACGCCGCACCGGCGTTGTGCACATACACCAGCTGGCCGCCGCTGTGGCCCACGTTCCATCCCGCCGCGAGCACGGCCAGCGTACCGGCGGTGCCCACCACGCGCAGCGTCCTGCCCAGGCTGTTGTTCATGAGCCCCCCGGCCGCCAGCACCAGCACGCCGCCCGTCACCAGCAGGAAGAGCTCGGCGGCTTCTTCGTGGCGCTCGAGGGCGGCCTCCGGGACCACCCGCTCCACCTTGTCTTCCTGCTGGTCCCCCGTCTTGTCGGCCGCCACCCCGCTGGCCAGCAGCAGCGCCAGCATCCCCACCGGAAATGCCCAGGCGACATGCGGCTTCATGACACGGCGGCCGAGCCAGAGCCCCAGCAGGGCAAAGAGCGGTACGAGTACCGTCAGCGCGATCGGCATGTGCACGATGAGGGCATGAAGAGGCAGATTGTTCAGCATGGTCGGCTCCGAATGTCGTGGAGTCTGGTGGGCGGGGATCGCCACACCCTTCGAGAGGCAAGTTCGGGCGCACCGTGGGTCGAGAACATCCGACAAGTGACGTCATCGAGGCGTATCCGCATCCGACAACTGTCGCACTGAGCGAACTTCGCGCATGGATCACGACGAAATCATCGACGGTTCGGACAACCTGACCGGCGCCTGGCCCCCGGTGCTGGTCGTCTTTCTGCTCACCGTGGTGGCCGGCGGACTCACCGATATCGCTCTTGACCGTCCGCAATCGTGGTTCACCGCGCACATCGCGATCGAAGTGGGAATGGTGGCGGTGAGTCTGTCCTTCGCGGTGCTGATCTTCAGCCGTTGGCGACGCTCGCAGCAGGCGCTCAACCAGGCTCGGGCGTCGCTGGCGGCAACCACGCGCGAACTGGACGAGCGTCGGGCAGAGCGCGACCGGTGGCGCGCCAGTGCCGAACAGGTGCTGGCTGGCTTCGGTCAGGCCATCGACCGCCAGTTCACGACGTGGCAGTTCACCCGGGCCGAACGTGAGGTGGCGCTGCTGCTCCTCAAGGGGCTGGGGCACAAGCAGGTGGCGGCATCGCTGGGGCGCAGCGAGCGCACGGTGCGTCAGCAGGCGGTGGAAGCCTACCGCAAGGCGGGGGTGCAGGGGCGGTCGGAGCTGGCGGCGTTCTTCCTGGCGGATCTGGCGTTGCCGGGAGCGGGGGAGCAGTCGGGGGGGCAGTCGGGGCTGACGGCGTCATGAGGGACGGCGTCATGTCTGACGGCGCTACCGGTAACGGCGGTAGCGGTGACGGCGGTGACGGCAACCGATGGCCGCGCATTGGGGTGGGCGTCATCGTGCAGCGCGGGGGGCACGTGCTGCTGGGCAGGCGCCGCAGCACCTCGCACGGCGACGGGGGGTGGCAGTTTCCCGGTGGGCATCTCGAATGGGGCGAGTCGGTGGCCGACTGCGCGCGCCGGGAGGTGCGCGAGGAAACCGGGCTCGAGGTGCGCATCACGGGGCAGGGGCCGTTCACCAACGACTACTTCGCGGGGGCCGAGCCGGGCGCCGACAAGCACTACGTCACGCTCTTCGTGCTCGCCGAAAGCGCCGCGGGCGAGCCGCAGCGGCTCGAGCCACACAAGTGCGACGCGTGGGAGTGGTTCACCTGGGACGCACTTCCCACGCCGCTGTTCCTGCCCATCGTGCACCTGCTGGAGGGCGGCTTCACGCCGCCGCCCCCGAGGGAAGGCGCGGTGTGAGTGCTACTTGTGGCGGAAGGTGATGCGGCCGCGGTTGAGATCGTACGGTGACACTTCAACGGTCACCTTGTCGCCAGCGAGAATGCGGATACGAAACTTGCGCATCTTGCCGGCCACCGTGGCCAGGATTTCGTGGCCGTTTTCGAGATTGACGCGGAACATGGTACTGGGCAGCACGTCGGTAACGGTGCCTTCAAACTCGATCATGTCTTGCTTCATGCGCCCTCCAGTGGGCGGTCAGGACAGTGGAGCCGGTTCGGGATTGTCGCGCAACGCCGTCTCGAACGCCGACTGCAGCTGCGCCATGCACCGTTCGGCCAACTCGGGGGACGTGTAGCCCGTCGAGTCGATCCCATTCGGATGCCAGTGCCAGCTGGACTCGGCGGCGGCCGATACGACCAGCGACTCTTCCCATACCGACACCGGCGGCGGCGGAACGCGTCGCGCTCCGTTGCGCTCGGGGACGTGGTCACCACGTGGAGCAATGGTCCCATTCCAGATGATGGCGAGCAGCTGGCCACCAGGGGGCACATCGTTGCCGACCCGGATATGCGCCACGGTCAGGGCGACGGGGCCGAGCTGCACGATGCAGCGGTCGGGAGAGAGCCGGGTGACAGGCGGCTCGGCGCTGTTGAGCGTGGCGGCCCGCTTGGCGAGCGCCACCAGCGATTCGGCGAGCTTGGTGAACTCGCGGGCGCCAACGGACTGGGCGCGGTGAGACGTGAGGAAGTTCGTGCGGTCGGGCCCAAAACGGGATTCCGACGGCGCCACAGGCGCTGCGTGGTCGATCACGGGACCTCCTGCTGAAGACCGTTACAGAAGAGACAGCATCGCGTGGGAGCGGAACGAGCCGCTCCCACGCGTGAGACAGAACACACCCGCCGAGTGCGAGGACCCGGCGCGGCTCGTCTTAGCGCATGCGGGTGACGTTCTCAGCCGCGGGGCCCTTCTGTCCCTGCACGATGTCGAATTCGACAGTCTCGCCTTCGGTCAGCGACTTGAAGCCCTGACCCTGGATGGCCGAGTGGTGCACGAAGCAATCCTTCTGGCCATTCGACGGGGTGATGAAACCAAAGCCCTTCGCGTCGTTGAACCACTTCACGGTGCCGGTCGTACGCATTGCGTTGTACTCCTGATGATGGATCGATGCTGGATCTGTCGGAGCACAACGCCCGAGGGCGCGCATGCAAAACGATACCGACTTCCACGTGCTCGTGATCGCCCTCACGATGGGCGCCATACCGATATGGCTACGATGCAAACGCAAACGGGCCCGCTCGCTTTGGCAGGCCCGTGTCATTCGGAACTTGTCCACGCTGGTTGAAAACCGCGCGTGCATCGCTGAAAGGAATGGTACCCCATTCCGGCGCCGGGGGCAATACACAAGAACGAATTGGTCGGGATTGTTTCCGATAAACGGAAGAGCGGGCCGTCGGCGCCCTGCGGGCCACCAACGGTCCCGTCTGCCGGTCAGCGCCCCCCGCCAAGCTGCCCCAGCAGGACGCGCACGGCGGCATCGAGCTGGGAATCCGCCCCCGTAACGTGCTCGCCCATGGGCCGGGTGACGGGGACATCCACCCGCCGCGGCACCAATTCCATGTTCTTCCCCTCGTCGTCGTCCACGCGAATGAAGGGCAGGCGCAGCGACGTGCCGTCCACCAGCGTGATGTTCGACGTGTAGATGATCCAGCCGGCGGTGGGTTCGCCCACCACCTTCCCCAGCCCCAGCACCCGGTAGCCCTGGGTGAAGTCCTCGCCGTCGGAGAGCGTGTGCTGGTTCACCACGAGGACCGTGGGGCGCTCGAGCGCACGCTGCCCCAGCTGGTTCCGCGCCGGAGCCGTTACCGACCCCCGGGTGGTCATGGACATGTACGGGCGCCGCGCGAACACATCCAACGCGTAGGCGTTCACGAAGCCGCCGTTGTTGTTGCGCACATCGATCACCACCCCCTCGCGCCCCATGTTCTCGGCGTCGAGGTCGAAGTGCAGCCGCGCGAGTGACTGCTCGCCCATGTCGAACATGTGCACGTACCCCAGGCGGCCGTTCGACACCCGCGCCACGTACGCGCGCCGTTCCTCCACCCACTGGCGGTAGAGCAGCTCCTTCACGGTACCGGTGGTGGTGGGCTGCAGCGATACCGTGCGCGCGCCCGCGGGGCCGGCGAGCGTGAGGGTAACCTTGCGTCCCACCTGATTGGCCAGCAGGGAGTCCAGGTTGTCCGCTCGCGTGAGCGGCACACCGTCCACGGCCGTGAGCCGATCGCCGGGCGCTACCCCCGCCACGTCGGCCGGCCCGAGCTTCACCACTTCGGTCACGCGCAGCGCGCCGTCACGTTCGTACAGCTCGCGATCAAAGCGCACGCCAAGTCGCCCGGTGGGCGCGGGCGGCGCCGCCGCCGGCCCGCTCGCTCCACTGTGGGAGGCGTTGAGCTCGCCCACCATGAGCGACAGCAGTCGCCGGAACTCGTCGGGGGAGGTGGCGGCGCGCACGACCGGCTCGAACCGTTCCTTCACGGCGCTCCAGTCGACCCCGTGCATGGCGGGATCGTAGAACTGGTCGCGCTGCGTCGCCCATGCCTGCTCGAAGGCCACCTGCTTGTCTGCCACAAAGTCCACATCGAGCGAGGCCGTCACGTTCACCGCGCGCGTGGCACCGCCGGCCACCGGCACGATGACCACTCGGCCCCCCTCCAGATACCAGAGCTCACGCGAATCGCTCGAGAACCCGATGAGCGACTTGGCGCCCGGTGTGGTGGTGAGCTGGCGCGGGGAGGCTGGCGCACGCGTGCCATCATCGAGCGCCCAGACGTAGAGATTGGGCTGGCCGCCACCAGCGCTGGTGAAGACGACGGTCTTGCCGTCGGGCGCCAACCAGGCGCGGCCAATGTCCATCCCGGGCTCGAGAACCTGCGCGCGCTCACGAATGCCTTCGAACACGATGCGCGTGGGGGTGGCCGTGGCCGGTGCGGCGGCGGGTACAGCCGCGTTGCGCGCGCCGTTCGAATCGCGCGGCGCGGGGGCGGGGGGCACCGCCGGCGGCCGCGCCGTGTCGCGCACCGGTACGCTGAACAGGTCGCGGAACCGGTCCTCACGGAACGACGGTGAACGCGGCACGAGATCGACGCGCACGAGGCGCGGCGGCTCCGTGCGCTGGCTGGTCACGAAGAGGAGGAACCGCCCGTCGGCACTCCAGTCCAGCGACCCGCTGTTGCTGCTGGCGAGAAAGCTCACCGCCCGCGCGTCGCCGCCGTTGGCCGGCACCACGTACACGTTGGTGAAGCCGCGCGGGCCACGCGACAGGTAGGCAATCCACTGCTGGTCGGGGCTCCATGCCACGGCGCGCCCGTCGTCGAAGGGCGCACGGTCGAAGATCCCCGTGGCCAGCCTGCGGTCGCCGGTGCCGTCGGCGTTCACCACGTGCAGCGCATTGCCGTCGCGCAGGTAGGCCACCCGCTTGCCGTCGCGCGAAGGCGTGGGCTGCGACGCGTCACCGCTGGTGGAAAGCGCCCGCGACCGGTTGGCGGCCACATCGTGCACCATGACCTTGCCGCCGGTGGCGCTCCACGCCACGTACACCAGTTCCCGGTCGCCGTCGCGGCCACCGCGCAGCCAGCGCGGCTGCTTTTCGAGCGCGCCGGTGCTGGTCAACCGCGTGGCCTCGCCCCCTTCGCGCGCATCGCTGGCCCACAATTCGCCGCGCCCCACCAGCGCCAGCTTGCGGGCATCGGGGGAGAGGTCGGCGGTGAAGCCCTGCGACACCGTGACGCGCTCCACGCCGCGTGCGGCCGACACGCCGCGCAACGTCACGGCCACCGGCGCCGCCTCACGCGTGCGCACGTCGTAGCGCCACACGCCGAAATCGCGTTCGAACACGATGGCACTGCCGTCGTGGGCCATCTGCGGCCAGAGCACACGGCCGTTCGTGAAGTTGGTGAGCCGCGTGGCGGCGCCACTGCGCGCGGGACGCGCCCACAGGTTCTCCGGCCCTGTACGGTCGCTCATGTAGTACACGGTGCCACCGTCAGGGGACCACATGGGCCACAGATCCTTTGCGCCGCCCTCTTCCGACAGGCGTGTGTACGCGGGCGTACTCCCCGGGCGCACCAGCCACAGCTCCGCTTCGTCCAGGTGCGAGCGGCCACGCCGCCACCACTGGCCGCTGGCGGTACCGCGCGCCGATACCACCAGCGTGCTGCCGTCGGGTGACGGGGCACCGAAGAATTCGCTGGCATAGCGGTCGGCGGCCACGGGCATGGCCGTGCCACCGCTCGCCGAAACGCGGTAGACATCCTGCATGCCGGCGATGTCACCGGCATTGCTGTGGAAATACAGCCAGCGCCCGTCGCGCGACCACGCCGACACCGTTTCCGCGGCATCGTCGAAGGTGAGCCGCCGCAGGGCACCCGTGCGCAGGTTGACGGTGTAGACGTCCCCGTTGCCACTGCGCGTACTGGTGAACGCCACGCTCTGTCCGTCGGGCGAGTACAGCGGGCGACTCTCCGCCGCCGGGTGTGCCACCAGCAACCGCGCCTCGCCGCCGGCGGCCGGCACCGTCCACAGGTCGGCGCCACTCACGAACACGATTTCACGCGCGTCGGGCGACAGCGCCGGTTCGGCCAGCGCGGGGCGGGGCACGTCGTCGGCGCCGGCGCGCTGCGCCTCCGTTACGCGCCACGGTGCGGTGAGCAACAGCACGGCGCCGAGGAAACCACGGGCGGCGTGGCCGGAGAGCCGGCGCGCAGGGCGAACGGAAGGGAAAGACATCGTCAGGCACACTCGCGCGAGAGAGAGACGGCCGAGGCAGGGTCGCACCACCCAAACTTGCCCTCGCCTGCGTCAGCGTCTAGCTCTGCTTCATGAGCACCATGAACCGACGGCCCGGGCGCCGGAAGACACGGCCCCTGGAGATTGCCCTGCGCGCACGAGCGACATCGTGAGCCATACCGCCCATGTGGGCCCCGTGGAGCGCCTCCGCTTCACGTCGCTGGTCGAGCGCCACGAGGCCATCCTGTTCGACGCGTACGGCGTGCTGGTGAGCGCGGCGGGGGCGCTGCCGGGTGCCGCCGAGGCCATTGCCCACCTGGTGGCGCGCCGCCAGCGCTTCCTCGTGGTAACCAACGACGCGTCGCGTTCGCCCGAGCGGGCGTCGCGCCGTTTCTTGCGCCTGGGGATTCCGGTGCAGCCGGAGCATGTGCTGAGCTCGGGGATGCTCATTGCGCCGGCGCTCGAGGAGCATGCCATGCACGGGCGGCGCGTGGTGGTGCTGGGTACCGGCGATTCGGCGGCGTACGCGCGGCAGGTGGGGGCGATCGTGGTGGACCCCGATCCGGCCGACCCGGCCGACGCGGTGGTCATTGCCGATGAGGGCGGCTTCGAGACGCTGGGCACCCTCGATGCGACGCTCAGCATGATCCTCTCCGCCGTCGAACGCGGCCGTGCCCCCGTGCTGCTGCTCGCCAATCCCGACCTGGTCTATCCGTCGGCCAACGGCACCTTCGGCCTCACGGCGGGCTCACTGGCCGGCATGGTGGAGCGGGCGCTCGCCTTGCTGCTGGGCAGCGGCGCGCCCCGCTTCGAGGTGCTGGGTAAGCCCGCCGTGCGCCACTTCGAAACGGCACTGGAGATGGTGGGCACGCGGCAGGCGGTCATGCTGGGCGATACGCTGCACACGGACATTGCCGGCGCTCACGGCGTGGGCATTGCCAGCGCGATCGTGCTTACGGGGGTGACCACGGCGGCGCAGGCCCAGGGCGCCGGCGCGCATTCGCCCACCTATCTGCTGGACGATCTGCGTTTCTGACACCACGGGGAGACGCACCGTGACCGTGCTGCGCGTTCCGCGGTGGGGTGTAGCTTAGGCGCATGGTACTCCTGGCCGACCTTCCGCTGTGGCGCGACGACACCCTTTCCCATTGGGTTCAGGCGCTCGCCACCTACGACCGTGCCATTGCCGCCCTGCCCAACGGCAAGCTGCCGGCGCACGATGCCTGGTACCGGCACGAGCTGCCGGCACTGGTGCACACGCGCGCGCCCATGCACGTGACGCACGACGAGATGGTGCGCATCACCGAGTGGAAGATGGCGCGCGGCGTCTGGCGCGCCCCCAACCTCGTGCTGGTGCGCAACAACCCTCCCGGTACCGTGGAAGCGGCCACGGCGAGTGCGTCGGCGTTACTCGACATGCCGGCCAAGGCGGTGGCGGCGGTGAGTGCGCTGCGCGGCGTGGGCCCGGCCACGGCGTCGGCGGTGCTGGCCATCATGGCGCCTGAGCGCTTCCCCTTCTTCGACGAAATCGTCACCGGCCAGGTGGCGCCGCACGTGGAGGGGATGGGGACCATCGCGTGGACGGCGCCGTACTACCGCAAGTATGTGGCGGCCCTGACGGCGCGCGCAGCGGCGCTGGGGAACGGCTGGCACGCCACCATGGTGGAGCGCGCACTCTGGGCACACGGCATACACGCCGGCGCGCGCGTATGAGTGATCGCCTGCATCACCTCGGCGCGACGGACACCGCCGATGCGGTGATCTGCGGCGCCGGCATTGCCGGCATTGCGGCGGCGCAGGCGCTGGCCGTTGGGCGTGGACTCGCGCGCGTGGTCATCGTGGATGACACGCCGCCACTCACGCTCACCAGCGACAAGAGTACCGAAGCCTATCGCAACTGGTGGCCTGGCCCCGACGACGCGATGGTGCGGCTCATGAACCGCAGCATCGACCTGCTGGAGGCGTGGGCCACGGCCAGCGACAACCGGTTCCTGCTCAATCGGCGCGGGTATGTGTATGCCACGGCGCGCGCCGAGCGGGCGGCGCAGTTCGAGGCCGATGCGGCGCTGGCGGCGTCACAGGGGGCCGGCGCGGTGCGCATCTATCGCTCGCTGCAGGAGGCGGCCACCTATCAGCCGTCGGCGCATCAGGGGTGGCAGGGGCACCCCACCGGCGCCGATCTCTTTCTCGACGCTGCGGCCATTCGCAAGCACTTCCCGTGGCTCTCGCCCGATATCTGCGCGGTGCTGCATGCGCGCCGGTGCGGCTGGTTCAGCGGGCAGCAGCTGGGGATGCTGCTGCTGGAACAGGCGCGCGAGGCCGGTGCATCACTGCTGGCAGGGCGCGTGACCGGCGTGCAGCAGGACGGGGGGCGGGTGACGGGGGTGCAGGTGGCCATGCCATCCGGAGTGACCCACACCATCAGCACGCCGGTGTTCGTGAATGCCGCGGGCCCGTACGCGAAGCAGGTGGCGGCACTGTGCGGGGTGGAGCTGCCGCTCTTCAGCGAGGCGCACTACAAGATTGCCATCGATGATGCACGGGGGGTGATCGACCGCAACACCGGTCTGGTCATTCTCGACGATGCGCAAACCCTCGAGTGGAACGAGGAGGAGCGTGCCGAGCTGGCGGCCGACGAGAGCACCCGCTGGCTCACCGAACCGTTGCCGGCGGGCATTCACTTGCGCCCCGAGGGGTATGGCCGCGCGCAGACGGTGCTCATGCTGTGGGACTATCACGGCGCGCACCGCTTCGACGACCCGGCGTTTCCGCTGCCGGAGGATGCGTTGTATCCCGAGGTGGTACTGCGCGGCATGACGCGGCTCGCGCCGGGGCTCTCGGCGTACCTGGAGCGGCTGCCGCACGCGTACATGGACGGTGGCTACTACACGAAGACCGTGGAGAATCGGCCGCTGGTGGGTCCCATGGGGCCAGGGGGTGCGTATGTGTGCGCGGCCTTTTCGGGCTTCGGGCTCATGGCCGCACCGGCGGCGGCGGAGCTGCTGGCGGCGCAGGTCACCGGTGCCTCGCGCCCGGAGTACGAGCGGGCATTTCTGCCGTCGCGTTACGACGATGCGGCGTACTGCGCGCAGGTGGCGCAGTGGGGAAGCACCGGGCAGCTGTAGCTCGTGCGGTCAGCCCGTACCACCGCGCGACGCCGGCCTCCATTTCTCCGCGACTCCGATTCTCCCGCCATCAGGTCGACATCGTGGCCGGGTGAACTGACACTGGGAGAAACGGAGAACGGGAGGCGCCGCTCACGGGAATACGGTTCCGGTTCGTCAGCGCCGAGCTGCCCAACGGGTCTCGAGGGTCCGCCACGCGGCCAGCCGCTCGCGGGCAGCGGCGCGCATGGACTCGGTCGGCGGCGTGTCGCTGTCCTGCAGGGCGTCCATCGCGGTCTGATGCGTCCCGGCCACGGCGCCGTAGGCGGTCACGAACTCGGTGAGCCCGGCCTCACGCGCCTGGGCCACGCGGGTGCGCGCCAGCAGCATGGCGTCGTAGAGCGCCACGCTCAGGTCATGCTGCTCCTGCAGGGCGGCGCGCGCCGTCTTCACGCGCGGGTCCATGCGCACGGTGAGCGGCTGCGTCAGCACGGTGCCGTCGACCGTCAGCCGCACCGTGTAGCGGCCGGGCATGACCCAGGGGCCTTCGGGCTCGCACTTGGTGTTGTACGGCGTGGCCGAAATGGGGAGGGCGCAGCCGTCGGTGGGGCGTGCGTAGTGCAGGTCCCAGGTGAAGCGCTGCAGCCCGGCCCGCGTACCGGGAGCGGCGGCGGGACGGAACCAGTACCAGGGCGCGTTGCCCGCGTCGGCCGGGGGCGGCACGGGATCGCTGCTCGCATAGCGGCGCAGCACCCGCCCGCGTGCATCGAGCAGCTCGATGGTGACCGCGGCCGCGTCGCGCGCCAGCCAGTAATCGATCATGGCACCGTCAGGCGGGTTCTCGGCACGTGGTTCGTCCGGCGGCACCGGCGTGTCGGTATACATGCTGTAGCGCACCCGCGTGGCCACGGCGGGCGCAAAGAGCACGGCCGGGGTGGCGGCGGTGGCGGCGCTGAACTGCCGCAGTGCCGTGACGTTGTCGAGAATCCAGAAGCCACGCCCGTGCGTAGCCACCGCGAGATCGTCGTCCTTCACGATGAGATCGCGAATGGAAATGACCGGCATGTTGCGCTTGAGCGGCTGCCAGCTGTCGCCGTCGTTGCCCGACACCCACACCATGTGCTCGGTGCCCGCGTAGAGCAGGCCGCGACGCTTCGGATCCTCGCGAATCACGTTGGTGGGCGCATCGGTGTCCATGCCGTCCGTGATCTCGGTCCACGTGGCCCCACCATCACGCGTGCGATAGAGATGCGGGCGGAGGTCGTCGAGACGGAACGTGTTCACTGCCGCATAGGCGGTGTTCGCGTCGAAGTGCGAGGCGTCCATGATGGACACCTTCCACCACGGGCCGAGCTGCGGTGGCGTCACGTTGCGCCAGCTCTTGCCGCCGTTGCGGGTCACGTGAATGAGCCCGTCGTCGGTGCCCACCCAGATCGTGTTCGAGTCCACTGGGCTGGGCGCGATGGTGTACACCACCCCGCGCCGCGTGGGCTTCGCGCTGGGCGTGTCGCGATAGATGCCCACACTGGCGGGCACCGCCCACGTGTCCCGTGACAGATCGTCGCTGAGTCGCGTCCAGCTCTGCCCGCCGTTCACCGTCTGCCAGAGCACGTTCGTGCCGTAGTACAGCTTGCGCGGGTTGGTGGGCGAAAAGAGGATGGGCATCGTGCGGATGCCGCGGAAGAAATCGGGGCCACTGCCGGCGGCGCCGCGCCCGCGGCCGGCGTTGGGGCTCACATTCTGCGTCTGCCCCGTGCGGCGGTCGAAGCGGGTGACCGTGCCACCGAAGTACACGTGGGGATCGAGCGGATCGGGGGCCACGTAGCTGTATTCGCTCGCGCCCACCGGCCGCCAGTCACGGTACGTGATGCTGCCGTCGTTGCTGCGGCTGGGCACGCACGCCGAGCCCGACTCCTGCTGCCCGCCGCACACCTGATAGGGCCAGTTGTAGTCGGCGGTGACGTGATAGAACTGCGCCGTGGGCTGGTTGTACCACGAGCTCCACGTGGTGCCGCCATTCACCGTGATGATGGCACCCTGGTCGGCCACCATGAGCATGACGTCGGGGGTGGTGGGGTTGATCCAGAGACGCTGATAGTCGTCGCCGCCCGGTGCGCCGCGGAAGCTCTTCCACGTGGCGCCGCCGTCGGTGCTCTTCCACGCCACCACGTTCATGGAGTACACGACGTCGGGATTGCGCGGATCCACCGTGATGGCAGCGAAGTCGTCGCCACGACCGAAGATGCGCGCATCGGTGGTGGTGCGTCGCCAGGTGGCCCCGGCATCGTCGCTGCGGTAGATGCCGCTCTTGTCACCGGCGGTGGCGGTCACGTACAGCACGCGCGGGTTGCTCGGCGCAATGCCGATCCCGAATCGCCCGAGCCCGTCGGCGGTGGTGGGCAGCCCGCCCGCGAGTGGTGTCCACGTGGCGCCGCCATCGGTGCTCTTGAAGAGCCCCGAGTTCTTCCCGCTCCACGCCGCGTTCTCCCACGGCCCCTGGCGCGCTTCCCAGAGCACCGCGTACACCGTGTTGGGATCGTCAGGCGACAGCACGACATCGGCGCCGCCGGTGTTCTCGTCCTTGTACAGCACCCGCTCGAACGACCGCCCGCCGTTCACCGACCGGTAGATGCCGCGCTCGCTGTTGGGGCCATAAGGATGCCCCAGTACGGCCACGAACAGGCGATCGGGGTTGACGGGATCGACGGCAATGCGCGGAATCTGCTGACCGTCGCGCAACCCCAGTCGCGTCCACGTACGCCCGGCGTCGGCCGACCGGTACATGCCGTTCCCTACCGAGAGATCGGGGCGCTGCAGCCCTTCGCCACTCCCCACGTACACGATGTTCGGGTCCGACGGGGCAACCTCCACGGCGCCAATGGAGCCGGTCGGTTGGTCGTCCATGATGGGGTTCCATGTGCGCCCGTAGTCGGTGGTCTTCCACACGCCGCCATTGGTCACGGCCATGTAGAACACATTCGGCTGCTGCGGCACGCCCACGGCGCTCTTGGTGCGCCCCGCCCGGAAGGGGCCGATGTGACGCCAGGTGAGGGCGTGCATGGCGTTCGTCGGGAGTGCTGGTTGGGCGTCGGCGAGTGAGCTGAGGCCGAACAGCAAGGCCGCGGCAAGCGGATGGTAGGCGCGCATCGTGGTGGGCGTGCGAGGGGAGTGTGGGGGGTGATACTGACAGCGGCCCCGTTCAGCGTCGGGGGTCGTGCGTAGAGGGTTGTGGGTGGGTGTTTCGACGATCCACCAACCCACAACGCTTCACCCACGACCCCTTACGCTGAACGGGGCCGCTGTCAGTCGAACAACAGGTGCTTCCGGCGCCGTCTGAACTCCAGTGGCGTTACTGCCCCGTCGTCGCCGGCTTGATGATCTCCGGCAGCACCGCCGCCACCTGCTTCATCTCCGCCGGGGTGCCGATGGAGATGCGCGCCCACGTGTTGTACGGCGGGAACGCGCGCCCGATCATGAAGCCCTTCGCGAGCATCGCGGCCTGCACCTTCTCCACCGGCATGCCGGTGTCGAAGAACACGAAGTTGGTGTGCGACGTGGTCATGCGACGGCCGAGGCTCTTGATGGCCGTGTGCATGATGGTGCGCCCTTCGGCGTTGCGGTCGCGGCACATGGTCTGGTACGCGTTGTCCTGGATGGACGCCGCCGCCGCGCGGGCACCGAACACGCCGGGGAAGCTGGTGACACACGGCTGCAGGCGCGCAATGATGTCGGGGCGCGCGATGGCGAAGCCGGTGCGCAGCCCCGCGAGACCGTGAATCTTGGACGCGGTGCGCGAGATGATGACGTTCTCGCCGGCCTTCACGAGATCGATCATGCTGGTGTAGCCGGGGTCGGTCACGAAGTCGTGGTAGGCCTCGTCGACCAGCGTGACCGCCTTGCGGGAGGCGTTGCTCACGAAGCTGCGCAGCTTGGTGGCATCGGTGAGCGTGCCGGTGGGGTTGTTGGGGTTGCAGACGAACACGAGGTCCACCGCCTGCACGAGACGCGTGTTCATCGCCTCGAGGTCGTGCGCCAGATCGCCGTCGAGCGCCACCTTGTGCACGCGCGCCCCCATGGACTCGGCGTAGCGCGGCAACCCTTCGTAGGTGGGCCACGGCGTGAGCACATCGCCGCCGCGCATGGCATAGGCGAGCGCCACAATGGAGAGCACGTCGCCCGAGCCGGCGGTGACGAGCACGTACTCCTCGGGCACGCCGACCTGCTGCGCGAAGACCTTGCGCAGCGCGGGCACGGCGTTGGCGTTGTACCAGGCGTGCTCCTTCCACATGTCCATGATCGCCTGCTTCGCCGAGGGCGCCATGCCGTACGGATTCTCGTTCGAGGCCAGGCGGAGCGGGCCGTCGGCGCGGCGCATCGCTTCGATTTCGCGCTCGAGGGCGAGGAAGCCCTGCCAGGTGGTCTGGCCGTTGACGACGGACTCGGCGGCGGGCGCCTCGAGGGCCGGCAGCAGTGACGGCGAGAGCGACTGCGTGGCGATGGCGCCGCCGGCGACGAGACCGGACGACTTGAGCCACTGGCGGCGGGAGAACGGGCGATCGGCGGACGTGGACACGGGCGTACCTCGGGGGCGAAGGTCGGCGGACTTCCCGGGGCGGACGGGACGGGCAACGATAGCGCCAAATGGTACGAAGCGCACGACCTTGTCCCAAACCCGGTCAGTGCGACGAATGCAAGAGGGTGTCCGGCGGTCCCGGCGCCGTGCTTTCCGGCGTGTCGGAGAGGTGCTCCTGCACAATGCGCCAGCGGCCGTTCTGCCGGCGCCAGAGCATCGTCCACGCGCCGCTCACCACGTGCGGGGTGTTGCGGGGGGTCAGGTGCGGAATGCGATAGGTGAGGGTGACCACCGCCGCATCGCGGGTGATGAGGTCGACATAGGTCGAGCCCAGTTCGAAGCGTGGCTCGCGCATGTTCTGCCCCACCCGTTCCCAGAAGCCCCGAATCTCCCCGGCGAGGGTGTCGCGCGTGGTCGTCACCCTCCCCGCCACCGCCGAGATCACCCGCCCGCTGTCCGGGTAGAGCGCCAGCAGTCGCGCCGGTGCCTCCGGGTGTCGCAGATCGTAGGCCTGCGTCACCAGGGCGGTGAGCGTATCGGCAATGGCCGTGCGCTCCGCCGCCGTCAGGCGTTCCGGACTCTGGCACGCCGTGGTGAGCGAGAACATGCCAGCCAACGCTGCGGTCAGGGCCAGGCGTAGTGGCTGTCGGCTCCAGGGCAGGCGCAGAGAGCCGCAACGGCGCGCGGCGCGGCAGAAGGCGGGCATCGGAGGCTGGGACGAGCGGGGGGAGGTCATTCTCGGGAAAAGGACAGGGTGCGAGGCGGACTGTCCACCGGAGCGGACGCGCCATCCCGCCTCCGCGCTCTGCGTCCCTCTCAAACACGGCGAATGCCGGGATGGTCCAGCAATTGCTCTTCTCAACGCCGACGGCGGGCGTCCGGCGGGTGCCGGGTGCTGGAGCCGGGGACGCGTCGGGTACGCGGAGGATCGGTGCACATGGCGACGAGTGGCGCACGCAGGGCGCTGGTGGCGGGGCTCACCGTAGCGGGGCTGCTGGGGTGCGGCGGTACCGAGACGGGTACCATGACGGCCGATCTCGAGCGTGATCTCGATCTGGCCGTGCGGGCGCGCCGGCCGCAGACGGTCGTGGTGTCGGCATTGGAAGGGGGGCCACGTGGCGCCCCCAGCGGCGCCGAACGCGGACAACGGGACGTCGTGGCCACGCCTCGTCGCGCTCCGCGTGCCGCGCCGCAGGCGCTGCCCGAGGAGGTTCCGACGGTCGCGGAACCCGAGAACAGCACCGCACCGGTCGTGGCTGACGAGGCCGCCACCGTGGACGCCCCCGCGCCGGAGCCCCAGGTGGCACCGGACGCGCCGGCGCCCGAACCCGCGCCCATGCCGGTGACCCGCGGCCCGTCTGCGGGTCACGACGGTGAGGCGAGCGTGGAGGAAGGGCAGGGGCGCGGTCGCCGTGGCAGCGGCCTGGGCACCCTCATTGGCGTGATCATTCGCGGCGGTGCCGCCGGCATCGACAACTGCGAGGAGCACGACCGGCGTCGGGCGGGGCGTCGGCGCGGCGGTACCAACGGCGGTATGGGTGGGTATGGCGGCGACATCATCATGGCCGGCGGCGGGGTTCTGGGTGGGGTCATGGGCGGGGTGATTGCCAACGGGGGCGGTATCCGTCGTCCCACGTTCCCGCGCTGACGACACGCTCCGCGCGTCGACGTACGCAGACCGCCGCCGCTCGGCAGCGAATCCCTCGGGTGGCCGTGGCGGTGTCGCAACCGCCGTGGGCACCCGTGGTGCTTGCCGGTCACTCCGCCGCTCCGCTAGCGTTCCGCGGGTGACCACCCATTACGACCAGCTGGGAGGCGACGCCGGCATTCGCGTGCTCGTGGACCGCTTCTACGACCTCATGGACACCGCGCCCGAGGCGGCCAACATCCGCACGCTGCACGCGCGCAACCTCAAGGTGTCGCGTGAGAAGCTCTACAAGTTCATGAGCGGGTGGACCGGCGGACCGCCGCTGTACGTGGAGGAGTACGGACACCCGCGGCTGCGCATGCGCCATTTCCCCTTCGCCATCGGCGCGCGCGAGCGCGACGAATGGCTCTGGTGCATGGATCGCGCCCTGGCGGAGCACGAGGCCCCCGAGGAGCTGAAAACGTTCCTGCGCGAGCGGCTGCAGCAGCTTGCCGATCACATGCGCAACCAACCGGGCTGATCATGCGCATTGTCGGCGGAAAATTCGGCGGCCGCACCCTCACGTCGCCCAACGACTTCCGGGTGCGCCCCACTGCCGAGGAGGTGCGCGTGCACATGATGAAGCTGCTGCGCAACGACCTCGAAGGGGCGCGCGTGCTCGACCTGTTCGCGGGCACGGGCGCGCTGGGGCTCGAAGCCCTGTCGCGCGGCGCCAAGTATGTGGACTTCGTGGAGTTCCGGCCGGCGAGCCTGCACGCCCTGCAGGCCAACATCAAGGCGTTGCGCGTGACGGAGAAGACGCGCGTCTACAAGAAGGACGCGCTCCCCTTCGCGGACACCCTGCCCCCCGATCGGTACGACGTGGCCTTCGCCGACCCGCCGTACGAATCGCGCATGCTCGACCGGCTCATCGAACGGTGGCAGCGTGCGCCATGGTCGCGTATCCTCGTGGCGGAGCACGCCACCACGCACCAGCTGCCTCGTGCCGCGTCGCACGCGCGCTTCGAGGAAACCGCCATCTCCGTGTACCGGGCCGTCGCCGACAAGGCGCCGGCCTCCCGCCCGCCGCTCCCTCCCCCGGCTTCCCTCACCAGGCCATGACTCCTTCGCTTCGTTGCTCTGCTGCCACCGCGCTCCTGCTGGTGGCCTCGCTGTCGCCGGCCGGCTCCCTCGCCGCGCAGCCGGCCACCACGCCATCCGCGCGCTGGGCCGAGCAGGCGAAGCGGGTGACCATCATGCGCGATCAGTACGGCGTGGCGCATGTGTACGGCAAGACCGACGCCGACGCGGTGTTCGGCATGGTGTACGCGCAGGCCGAGGACGACTTTCCGCGCGTCGAGACCAACTACATCAACGCGCTCGGGCGGCTCGCCGAAGTGGAGGGCGAACGCGAAATCTGGCGCGACCTGCGCATGAAGCTCTTCATCGACACGCTCGAGCTCAAGAAGCAGTTCGCGGTGAGTCCGGCCCCCATGAAGGCGCTCATGACGGCGTGGGCCGATGCGCTCAACTACTTCCTCGCCACGCATCCGCAGGTGAAGCCGCGGCTGCTCACGCGCTACGAACCGTGGATGGCGCTGTCGTTCAGCGAAGGGTCGATTGGCGGGGATATCGAGAGCGTGAACCTGCGCGCGCTCGAGCAGTTCTACGGCCCGCGCGCCGGTAGCCCCGCGACGCCACCCCGCGACGAGGAGCGTGACGCCCCGTCACCCTTCGGCGCCGAACCGGGCGGCTCCAACGGCTTTGCCGTTGCGCCGCAGAACACCGTGAACGGCCACGCGCTGCTCATGATCAATCCGCACACGAGCTTCTACTTCCGCCCCGAGATCCACATGGTGAGCGAGGAAGGGCTCAATGCCTACGGCGCCGTGACGTGGGGGCAGTTCTTCATCTACCAGGGCTTCAACGAACGCCTCGGCTGGATGCACACCTCCGGTGGCGGCGACGTGATCGACGAGTATCTCGAAACGGTGACCCCCAAGGGCCAGGGGTTCACGTACCGCTACGGTACGGGCAATCGCAGCGTCGTGGCCAAGCGCATCCGGCTGCCCTACAAGACCGCCACCGGCATGGCCGAGAAGGTGGTGACGGCGTATTTCACGCACCACGGACCGGTCATTCGTGAACAGGGGGGCAAGTGGGTGGCGGTGAAGATGATGAACAACCCGCTCGAGGCCATTCAGCAGAGCTACGGACGCACCAAGGCCAGCACGTTCGACGAGTTCAAGCAGGTCATGACGCTGCGCACGAATTCGTCCAACAACACCGTGTACGCCGATGCCGACGGCGTGATTGCGTACTTCCACGGCAACTTCATTCCGAAGCGTGATCCCAAGATCGACTTCACGAAGCCGGTGGACGGCAGTGATCCGGCCACTGAATGGCAGGGGCTGCACACGCTCGACGAGATGATCCTGCTCAAGACCCCGGCCAACGGCTGGCTGATGAACACGAACAACTGGCCCTTCACCGCCGCAGGGCCGAACAGCCCGAAGATCGGCGACTGGCCGGTGTACATGTCGGCGCAGCGTGAGGACAACCCGCGCGGGGTGCACGCCGTACGCGTGCTGCAGAACCGCAAGGACTTCACCCTCGACGGCCTCATTGCCGCCGCCTACGACAGCTACCTGCCGGCCATGGAGCAGCTGGTGCCGCCGGTGCTGGCGGCGTTCGACGCACTCCCCGCCGGCGACCCGTTGCGCCGCCGCCTCGCGGTGCCGGTGCGCACGCTGCGCAGCTGGGATTACCGCTTCGGCGTGGCCAGCGTGGCCATGACGCTGGCCAATGCGTATGGCGAAGACGTGACGCAGAGGGCCAGCGGCCCCGCGCGGCAGGCGGGAGTGCCGACGCTCGAGTTCGTGGCCACGCGCGCCGACGGGGCGCTCGTGCTGGGCGCCCTTGCCCAAGCCGTGGAACGCCTCGAGCGCGACTTCGGGTCGTGGCAAATGCCGTGGGGCGACGTGAACCGTTTTCAGCGGCTGAGCGGCGACATTGGCGCCGGCTTCGACGACAGCAAGCCGAGCCTCCCCGTGCCTTTCGCCTCGGCCAACTGGGGGTCCCTGGCGGCGTACGGGCAGACCGGCGTGCGCACCACGAAGAAGTACTACGGCAACCGCGGCAACAGCTTCGTGGCAGCGGTGGAGTTTGGCCCACGGGTACGCGCCAGGAGTGTGCTCGCCGGCGGCGTGAACGCGGACCCGGCATCGCCCTACTTCTTCAATCAGGGCGAGCGCTACGCCACGGGACAGTTCAAGGACGTGAGCTTCTACCGCGCCGACGTGGAGAAGCACGCCGTGCGCACGTATCAGCCCGGGCAGTGACGCGCCCGTGAGCGGCGATTCCGAGTCTCTCCCGGCGGCCGCCGTCGATTTCGGGGCCAGCAACACCGACGTGGTGATCCACGACGGGGCCACCGTGCGGCATTGGCGTGTGCCCAGCGAAGGACATCCCAGCGATGATCGGGTGCGCGCGGTGCTTGCCCACGGCGGCGTGACGCCGGCCGATGTGCGGTGGATTGCCGTGACTGGCGGCAACCGCACGACGCTGTCGGCCACACTCGAGGGCCGCCCGGTGCATCAGGTGGCCGAGGTTCAGGCCATTGGGCGTGGCGGTCTGGCGCTGACCGGGCTCGAGCGGGCGGCGGTGGCCAGCGCCGGCTCCGGCACCGCCGTGGTGGCCGCCGGCCCCGACGAGTTTCGCCACATCAGTGGCACGGGGGTGGGCGGCGGGACCCTGGTGGGGCTGGCGCGGCTGCTCGTGGGCACCGTCGACCCGCGGGAAATCGATGCGCTCGCCCAGGCGGGTAGCGACACGGCTCTCAACCTCACCATTGGTGAGATTCTGGGGCAGGCCATCGGTTCGCTTCCCCCCGAGACGACGGCGGTGAACTTCGGCCGGGTGGCGCGTCACACGGTGGAGGCCTCACGTCAGGATACGGCAGCGGCACTCGTGAACATGGTGGGGCAGGTCATCGCGGTCATTGCCATCAACGCCGCGCGCGCCCAGCAGCTCACCGACACCGTCATTGTGGGGCACCTCACCGATCTGCCCAGCGTGCGACGGACGTTCGAGCTGGTGGGCCAGTACTATCACGCTGCCATTCACATTCCCGAGGGCGGCGGAAAGGCCACGGCGCTGGGAGCGCTGCTCACGGTGCGGGAGCAACGCCGGGAGCCGTGATCGGTCCAGGCTGAGACTGGAGGTTGACCACGGAATACGCGAACCCGGCGGATCGTACGGGAACGCCAGTGCGCGCGGGCCGTGTCTCTCCGTGAGATTCCGCGTGCTCCGTGGTGCTGCTTCCCCTCTCGGATCTTCCCCTGGACTACTGGCGTGCCGGACACAGCGCTTTCAGCGCCAGCGCGGGCACACTGCCCGGAACCGGTGCCGCATAGCCCGGGATCTTCACGATCTTCTCGCTGGCAACCCTGGTGAACTTCGCATCGCCGTAGTAGCGGTTCTCCTTCACCGCCACCGTCCCCTCGGCGCAACGTACCGCGACCACGGTACGCGAGCCGAACCACTCGCCACCGGGCGCCTTGGCGGGCTTGGCAAAGGTGGTGCGCAGGGTGGCCGTGATTTCGGTGGGCAGGCGTTTCACCGACCGTGTTTCGAGGGTCACGGCATTGTTGCCCGCGAGGCTGCCGACGGGCTTGAGCGCCTGTGCGGCAAGCGGAGTCGGTACGGCGGCGAGGGCGCCGCCGACGGCGGCGGCAAGCAGGCGGGAGTGAAGGCAGCGCCGAGGCATGGAGAACCGGTGGATGGCCAGCGTGAAGGCGAGATGCTACGATGAAGGCCGGATCGACATTCGGCAATCAGGCAACGGCTTCTGCTACGGTCGTGCCGGCTGACGAAACGGCACTCTCCTTTCCCGAACCCCAACCATGCCCTCAGCTGCTCATGCCCTCCCCGTGGTACGCCGGCTGGTAACGGCCGGCGTGATCGCCACCACCATGGCCCTCGCGCCGCGCGCGGTCCGGGCCCAACTCGCCCCGTCCTCCGCCGGTGATGCCAAGGCCGTCATGGCGGTTATCGCCCGACTGTTCGACGGCATGCGCGCAGGGGACTCGAGCATGGTGCGCTCGGTGTTCGACCCGCGCGTACGCATGATCACCGTGTCCATGCGCAACGGCGCGCGGCAGACCACGCTGGAGCAAGGCGCCGACGGCTTCGCCAAGGCCGTGGGGACTCCGCACCCGGAGGCGTGGGACGAGCGCATCGCCAACGAGCGCATCGCCATCGACGGCGATCTGGCCTCGGTGTGGGTGGACTACGGCTTCTTCGTTGGCGCGAAGTTCTCACACTGCGGCGTGGATCATTTCCTGCTGGTGCGTGGTGGCAGCGGCGCCTGGAGTATTCTCGAGCTTGCCGATACCCGTCGCACTACCGGGTGCGAACAGTGGCAGAAGGCGCGGTGACGCATCGGGGATGACCGGGGGATCGCAAGCCTGCCTCAGGGGCGCAGCTGGTCGTCCAGCCAATTGGTGCGGGCGGTCAGCCATTCCTGCATGGCCGCCATCTCACCGTTGTAGCTGCCGGTGACCACGCGGTTGGGCCACACCCAGCTGTCGAGGATGGGCCAGCGTTCGAAGTTGCGACGCTGCTCCACACTCATGTAATCCCACCGGGCGAGCATCGCCTGTCGCCAACTGGCGAACGTGCCGTCGTTGCGGATCTGCTGCCAGCGCAGCTTCACGCGCTGCACGAATGCCGGATCCTGCCACAGGCGGGCGAACCATGGTGCCGAGCGAATCTGCCAGCCGGCAACGGCGTCGGCACCGCCGTAGTTCACGTTCCCCAGCGTGATGTCGAAGTCCCACAGCGGTCCGAAGTACAGCTTCCCGCCGCGCGGCTTGGTGAGGAACGTGCTGCGGCGCAGGTTGCCGTCCACGTTCTTCACCAGTTCGTTGACGAGGAAGTAATCCACCGCCGAGGGCACGTCGATGTAGGCGGCATAGCCGGTGACCGGATCGGCGAACGACGGCCCGTACAGCGCGTTCTCGAGATCGGCGAAGTAGCCGGTGATGTATCGTTGCTGCCGCTCCCACCCCGGCTGGCGCAGCGTCTCCGGGCTCTTGGCGCACACCGGCATCCGCACGCGTGGGGTGTTCCAGCAGAAGTCCTCGCCATACAGTTCGTCCACCTCGAGCAGGTAGCCCCCGGTGATGGCCGCCGCCGACGTGTCGGCGATGCGTACCTCGGGGATGTTCACGCGGCTGGCGTCAATGCGGATGTGCTCCGTCAGCTGGTAGACGCCCTCGTACCGGCCGTTGAGTTGCAGGTGCACGAACCGCGACCGCGGCACGTAGGTCCATCCCATCCGCTGCGCGAGATCGAAGACCAGATCGTTGCGCAGCAAGGTCTTGTCGGCGTAGTTCGCCAGCAGCGCCCAATGACGATTGCTGGGCATGCCGAGCAGCTCGGCCCCCGTGGTGAGCCGCAGGCGATACGGCTTCTTGGGCATCGACCACGTGGAGTTGCCACGTCCGCGCACCTCGAGGCTGCCGTCTCGCAACAGCGCCGAGTCGGGCCCAATGAGCCGCCATGTGCCGCCCACGTACGTTTCGCGCGAGGTGATGGGCGCGCCGCCGGTGGTGACGATCTGCATGGTGGGAAAGCGCCCCACCTCCACCACGGGCGGCGGGGGCAGCGCCGGCGGTGCAGTGGGTGTATCGGCGTTGCGGCAACCAACCAGCAGCAGGACGAGCGCCAACGTGGCAGCGCGGCGGCCCTGCGCTCGGGATGAGGCCGGCGTCATGGCGGCACGCGACCGCCACGTACGTGATGGCGCGGCGGACGAGGCCGGCGCACTACCGGTTGCACGTCGGCATGGTGGGATCCGGTCCGGCGATGGCCGGTTTGTTGGGGCGGTTGGCCACCGCGCCCATGACGCTGTGCACGAAGCGTCCCAGACGCGCGGTGTGATCGTAGTCGATGTAGCGCGGCTCATCCGTATGTTGGTGGTAGTCCACGGCATAACCCAGCGACATGTACACCACCGGGATGTCCTTGCGCACGTAGTTCACCTGGTCACTGCGGCAGAACCGATTGAGCGGATTCGCAGGCACATCCCAGCTCTTGTCGATGGCCATGGGCTCCGGACTGTTGGCATTCACGGAGTCGATGATGTCGCCGAACTCCCGTGACAGACGGCGCGCTCCCAGCATCTGCACCGAATTGGGGCCGCCGTACTTCACCTGCCAGTTTCGTCCCTTTCCCACCATGTCCATGTTGTGCGCCGCGACGATCTGCGACAACGGGATGGTGGGGTGGTCGGTGAACCAGCGCGAGCCGAGCAGCCCGCCTTCCTCGCCCTGATGCGAAATGAACACGAGGGACCGCCCGGTTTTTTCCCGCGCGAACTTTTCGGCGAGTTCCAGCAGCACCACCGTGCCCGACCCGTCATCGTCGGCGCCGTTCATGATGCTGTCGCGGCGCACGGGGCGAATGCGGCGGGCGCGGGCGATGAGCGAGTCGATTTTGCGCTGCTGCTCGGCCGTGGGGGTGCACACCGGGTCATTCGAGCCCTGCCGGCGCACCACCATGTTGTACGCCCGCACGGAATCGTGGTCCACCACCACCGGATTCACGCCCACATGATCGTTGTGCGCACCAACCAGCACATACTCGCCGGCCAGCTTGGGGTCGCTGCCGGGGAGCACGGCAATGACATTGCGCGCCGGGTACGGTGAGAGACGCCACGCGTGCCGGAAATCGGCCGAAATGGGGGCACCGGTATCGCCCACCCGCAGGGCGCTCACCGGCTTGCCGAAGATCTGTTCGGCCACCGCGCGCGAAATGGTGGCCGCGGCCGGGGCATTGGCGTTGAGCGCCTGCGCCGGGCGCATGGACATGGGCTGCGCGAAGGCGGCGTCGATCTGCTGCGACGACAGGTCGTCGAGCCCGATCACGAGCACCCCCACGGCCCCCGCGCCCGTGGCTCGCGGATCGCGCAGCATGGTGGGCACCCCGCGACGTGGCGGCGGGGCACTGGGGTTCGCCCGCTGGCGTGCCTCCTCGGCAATGGCCGCATTCGCGCCGAACTTGTCGGGCACATCGGTGCAGCTCACGAAACTGGTGGGAGCCCCCACGCTGGCGGCGACCCGCTGCGAGGCCGGCGCCGCACTGAACACGATGACCTTGCCGCGCACCGCGTTCAGATCCATCATCGCGGTGGAGTCACCCCACTGGCCGGCGTAAATCGCCGGTACGCCGTCGATCTTCATGGTCGGGCCGAACCCGTTGAGCACGGACGGCACGGTGGGCACCCAATCCTTCTTCGTGGTCAGTGCGCGGCCGCCCACGGTGAGGCGCGCCGTGGCGGCGTCGAAGCCGCTGGGGCCGAAGGGCAGCGTCTGGAAGTAACTGCCACTGTCGCCGGCCGGCTTGAGGCCGAGGCGCTTGAACTCCCGCGCGATGTATTCGGTGCCCTTGTAGTTGCCCACTTCGCCCACGCGCCGACCCAGCATGGAGTCGTCGGCGAACTGATACAGCCGCGTCCGCAGGTCATTGGCGGTGATCGCCTGCTCCGTGGGGCGAGGGGCCCACGTGGCGGGGCCTTCATCGGACCAGACTCGCCCGGTCGTGCGCACGCTGGTTGCTTTCGTGGCGGCATGATCCTGAGCGGGGAGCGGCAGGCCGGCGGCCAGGGTGAGCAGCAGGACCGAGGTGAGGGAACGTGTGGAGTGCACGTGATGGCTCGGGGAGCGGGGAGCAGGGGGGCAGGGAGCCGAAGGCCAGGCGCAGGAGCCGGGCCTCCGCAGCACACTGGCAACATACGCAGCATATTCGGCACATGCTGACCCGACTGCTTCCCCGTGTGGTGCCCACGGTGCTTCTGTGGGCAACCTTCGCCGCGCCCCTGGTGGCGCAGGCTCCGTTCCGCGCCGCCGACCTCGGTGGCCTCAAGCTCCGGTCCATCGGCCCCGCGTCCATGAGTGGCCGCGTCGTGGACATGGACGTCGTGGAATCGAACCCCTACACCATGTATGTGGCCGGTGCCACTGGTGGCCTGTGGCGCACCACCGACAACGGCATCACGTGGGCGTCCATCTTCGACGCGCCGGTGCACAGCATCGGTGATGTGGCCGTGTTTCAGCCCAACCCCCAGATCCTCTGGGTGGGCACCGGCGAGCGGGCCAACCGCCAGAGCGTGGGGTGGGGTGATGGGGTGTACAAGAGCACCGACGGTGGCAGGACGTGGGTGAACATGGGGCTGCGCACGAGCATGCACATCGGGCGCATCCAGCTGCACCCCACCAACCCCGATATCGCGTGGGTGGCGGCGCAGGGCAGCGTGTGGGGTGCCGGTGGCGAGCGTGGCTTGTACAAGACCACCGATGGCGGCCGCACGTGGACGCGCACGCTGCATGTGGACGACGAGACCGGCGTCACCGACGTGGCCCTCGACTGGAACGACCCGAGCGTGCTGTATGCGGCCAGCTATCAGCGGCGGCGCAGCGCGTATGGCTTCGATGGCGGCGGTCCCGGGAGCGCGCTCTGGAAGAGCACCGACGGCGGCAACACGTGGGCGAAGCTCACGGGCCGTGGGCTGCCGGAGGGCGAGTACGGGCGCATCGGCATTGCGATCTACCGCAAGAACCCGCGCATCGTGGTGATCAGCGTGGAGCAGGGCGCGCGCTACAACGCCAGCACGGCATACATCCAGCGCAAGGCCGGCGTGTACCGCAGTGAAGACGCCGGTGCCACGTGGACGTTCATGAGCGACTGGAACCCGCGCCCCATGTACGCGAGCCAGCCCACCATCGATCCGAACGACGACCAGCGCGTCTACATGCTGAACGCGTATTCGTTCAGCGACGACGGCGGCAAGACGTTCACCGCGCCGCGCACCACCACGCATGGGGACGACCGGTTCGTCTGGGTGAACCCGAAGGACAGCCGCCACGTCATCAAACTCGACGACGGCGGCATCGGCATCAGCTACGACCGCGGGCGCACGTTCCTGTTCGTGTCGTCGCTCCCGCTGTCGCAGTTTTATCGCGTGGCGGTGGACAACGCGGTGCCGTTCAATGTGTACGGCGGTCTGCAGGACAACGGTTGCTGGGTGGGGCCGAGCGCCAGCTGGACCACCAGTGGCATTCTCAACGAGCACTGGTCGCGCCTGTGCGGCGGCGATGGATTCTTCGTGGTGCCCAACCCGAAGAACCCACGCACCGTGTACTCGGCATCGCAGTTCCTCGGGCTGCAGAAGAACGACACGCGTACCTGGCAGGTGCAGGATCTGCGCCCGGGCGACAGTACGGGTCGCATCGGCGGACGTCGCAACTGGGAAACCTGGGGCAAGCCGGGGGCCACGCAGGTGCTGGGGAACGCCATGCACCCGGCCAACTGGGATGCCCCCATCGTGATCTCGCCGCACGACACCAACACGCTGTACGTGGGCATGCAGCATCTCTTCACGTCGAAGGACGGCGGGCGCACGTGGCAGAGCCTGGGGGACATGACGACCGGCGTGGACCGCAGCACGCTGCCGCTCATGGGGCGCACGCCGAGCGAGGCCACCCTGTCGCTCGACGACGGCGTGCCGTACTTCCCTGGCGTGACGGCGCTGGCCGAATCGCCGCTGGTGAAGGGACTGCTGTACGTGGGCACCGACGACGGCCGGCTGCGGGTGTCGCGCAACGGGGGGCTGTCGTGGACCGACGCGCAGTCCAAGCTCCCCGGTTTGCCGAAGGACGCGTGGTTCGCCGGTGTGGAACCCAGCCGCCACGCGGCCGGCACGGTGTACGTGGTGGTGGACAACCACCGCAGCAATGACCTGACCAACTACGTGTACCGCAGCACCGA
>Ga0315899_10000792_pt1 | contig 37655 bp, 37 predicted proteins | sample LakEriMetagenome_2_FD_203518 | JGI IMG/M metagenome (GOLD analysis project Ga0315899, IMG submission 203518) | Freshwater fungal communities from buoy surface, Lake Erie, Ohio, United States - Buoy 4 MA112 | ecosystem: Environmental > Aquatic > Freshwater > Lake | place: USA: Lake Erie, Ohio...
ATGATGCGATCCTTCTTCCGCCGGCGGTGGAATCCGTGCAGGTGCTGCGCGGCGGCCCTGTGGAGAAAGGGCGCGGCTTCGTGCTGCATTCGCCCGACTTCCAGCTCGACGCGGCCACCCTGCCGATCGAGGGCGGCATGTGCCTCACGGCGACCATCGACATTCTGCGCGCCATGGCCAATGGCGCAGGGCCGCAAAAGGCGGTGCTGGCGCTTGGCTACGCGGGCTGGGCTGGCGGCCAGCTGGAGGATGAAATCCTGCAGAACGGCTGGCTCACCTGCCCCGCGGACGAAGAGCTTCTGTTCGACGAGGACGTGGGCGCCAAATACGACCGCGCCTTGCGCAAGCTCGGCGTCGATCCCGCCATGCTGGTGGGCGATTCCGGCCACGCGTAAATCCGCACCGCGCGCGTTGGGCGACGCATTTCAATCTGAACGAAGCCTCACTCCGCGACGGCGCGCGCTTCGCCGGGATCGGGCGCCGCGCCCACGAGCTTGCGCGCGTCGCCCGCCGTGATCGGCCGGCCGAAGGCGTAGCCCTGCGCGAATTCGCAGCCGATCTGATAAAGCTCGATCGTGTCGCTCTCGCTCTCCGCGCCCTCCGCGATCACCTCCATGCCGAGGTCGCGCGCAAGCGAGACGAGCGAGCGCAGGATGGTGGGGCGCACGCCCGCCGCGTCATGGCGCACGAAGGAGCGGCCGATCCGGATCATGTCGAAGGGCAGACGCTGTAAATAGGCGAGCGAAGAATAGCCGGAGCCGAAATCGTCGAGGATGAGGCCTGCGCCCACTTCGCGCACGCGCTGGAGAATCTGCGCGGAATATTCCGGGTTCTCCATCACGAGGTTTTCGCTCATCTCCAGTTTCAGCGAGCCTTTCAACACGCCCGAGCGCGTGATGACTCTCTTCACGTCATGCAGCAATTCGTGGCGAAGCAATTGCCGCGACGACACGTTGACGCTCGCGAAGATCGGCGGCGTGACGTCGATCGCGCGCTGCCATGCGGCGAGTTCGCGCGACGTACGCTCCAGCGCGAAGAGCGTGAGGTCGAGGATGAGCCCCGTCTCTTCCGCGATGGGGATGAAATCCACCGGGCTGAGGCGGCCGAAGCGCGGATGGTCCCAGCGCAGCAGCGCCTCGAAGCCCGCGATGGTGCGATCCTCCAGCCGCACGACGGGGCGGAAGGCGACCTTGATCTCCTGCCGGTCGATGGCGCGGCGCAGGTCCGCCTCGAGCGACAGGCGGTCGGAATGTTGCGTGCGCATGCCCGGGCGGAAGAATTCGACGCGATTGCCGCCGGCCTTTTTCGCGTGCGCCGTGGCGACCATCGCGTCTTTCAGCATGTCCTCGCGCTTGGCGTGGAGCTGGGAATCGAACAACGCGATGCCGATGGAGGCGGTGACTGCGATCTCGCGGTCGTTGAACACAATCGGCGTCAGCACGCTCTTGCGCACGGCTTCCGCAATCGCAATGAGCGATTGCGGGTCGCGCTCCGAGCGGATGATCATCGCGAATTCGTCGCTGGAGATGCGCGCCAGCGTGTCCTGCAATTGCATCAGGCGCAGCAGGCGGCGCGCGATGGTGAGCAGGATGGAATCGCCGCCGGGAATGCCGATGGCCTCATTCACGTCGCGGAAGCGGTCGATGTCGATGGCGATGACGGTGGGGCGCGAGTCGCGGTCGAACTGCGCATGGGCGATGGCCGTCTCCAGCCGGTCGAAGAAGATTTCCCGATTGGGCAGGCCGGTGAGATTGTCGTGCACGGCGTCGTGCAACATGCGCTCTTCGGCGACGCGCGTCTCCGTCACGTCGGCGAGCGTGCCGATGACGCGGATCACCTCGCCGTCGGCGCCCACCACGGGGCGCGCCTTCAGATAGTACCAGATATAATGTCCGTCAGAGGCGCGCAGGCGGAAGTCCATCGCGATGCGCCCGCGCCTTTGCTCCAGCACCGTGTCGAGGCTCGTGCGATAGCGGTCGCGGTCGAAGGGATGGAGCACGTCGAGCCAGCTCGCGGCCGGGCCTTCGAGCGAGCCGCGCCGCAGGCCGAGGCTTTGCTCGGCCTCCGGGCTCACGAAAATGCGGTCGGACGTCACGTCCCAGTCGAACACGATGTCGCCCGAGCCGATCAGCGCCAGCGCGCGCCGCTCGGAGTCCGTCACCGATCCATGGGCGAGCCCGCCGCTGGCGAACGCGTTCTGCATCACCGTGAAGCCGATCAGCATCACGATCAGAACGAGCCCGCCGATCAGCGCCGGCGAGACGAGATCGCCGGACAGCGAGCCCGTGACCGTGAAGGCCGCCGCCGTCAGCCATGCGAGCAGCAGGAACCATGTGGGGATGAGCATCACCGCGCGCTCGACGCCGTGCAGCGCGAGATAGAGAACGAGCGCGAAGCCGGCGCCCGCCACGGCGGCGAGCGAAATGCGCGCGACGCCTGCGGCCACCGGCGCGTCGAACAAAGCGAGCGCGACGAGCGCCACGAGGAACATCAGCCAGACGGAGGCGACGTGGGAGGCGCGCACGTGCCAGCGATTGAGGTTGAGATAGGCGAACAGGAAGACGAGCAAAGTGGCGGCGAGAATGGCCTCGGCGCCGGCGCGCCACACGCGGTCGGCTTCGCCCTCGATGCCGAAAATCTTGTTCCAGAATCCGAAGTCGATGCACACATAGGCGAGCACGGCCCAGGCGAGGGCGGCGGCGGCGGGGAAGATGACCGCGCCCTTCACGACGAAGACGATGGTGAGAAAGAGCGCGAGCAGGCCCGCAATGCCGATGACGATGCCCTTGTAGAGCGTGAGGTTCGTCACCTTGTCTTTGTAGGCGTCGGGCTCCCACAAATAGATCTGCGGCAGTTCGGGCGTGCGCAATTCGGCGACGTAAGTGACGGTGGCGCCCGGATCGAGCGTGAGGCGGAAGACGTCTGCGTCAGGGCTCTCCTCGCGTTCAGGCGGAAAGCCCTGACTGGCGGTGATGGCGGCGATGCGCGAGGAGCCCAGATCCGGCCAGATCACGCCCGAGCCAGACAAGCGGAAATGGGGAGCGACGATCAGCCGCTCGAATTGCTCGTTCGTGTCATTGGTGAGCGCGAACACGATCCACGAGGGCCGCGCGCCCTGTTCGCGCGCCGACACTTCGATGCGGCGCACGATGCCGTCGGAGCCCGGCGCCGTGGAGACCTGCAGGCGGTCGCCCTGGTCGGAATAGCGTTCGATGGCGCGGGTGAGGTCGATCGCCACCGCGTCGAGCGGCACGCGCACGGATTCGATGGCGCCGGCCGGCGACAGCCAGCCTGCGAGCGCAATCGTCAACGTCAGCAGGTGCAGGAACCGACGCACAATGATCCTTGGTCTCGGCGGCTTTCGGGCCGCAGCTCATTCGCCCCGCCGAAGCCCTGGACTTCGACCTTGTCGGAAGTGTGATTGGTACGGCCTGAGCTGGCTAGGGGCAAGCCGCATGAGCCTCACAGGGGCTGAAGAACGTGGTTAACGGGGCGCGCCGGGCGCCGGCGGGGGCGGATCGCTCGCCAAAAAGGCGAACAGAAGGTGATCCCGCCAGACGCCGTCGATGCGCAGATAGGCCCGGGCGTAGCCCTCCCGCTGGAATCCGCAGCGCTCCAGCAGCCGCAGCGAGACCTCGTTCTCCGGCACGCAGGCCGCCTCCACCCGGTGCAGGCGCAGGGGGCCGAAGCAATGGGCGAGGGCGGCCCGCACGGCGCGCGACATATGGCCTTTGCCGGCGTGCTCCTGTCCCATCCAATAGCCGATGGCCGCGGTCTGGGCGACGCCGCGCCGCACCTGACCGATGGTGAGCCCGCCGAGCAGCGCCCGGTCCTGCGCGCGAAACAGGAGGAAGGCGTAGGCCTCGTCGCGCTCCATCTCCTCCGCCTGCCGGCGCAGGCGGCGGCGAAAGGCGGGACGAGTCAGCTCGTCGGGCGCCCATGTGGGCTCCCATGGCGTAAGGAAATCGCGGCTGGCCGCGCGCAAGGCGGCCCATGCGTCGAAGTCGCGCATTTCCGCAGGGCGCAGATAGACGCCGTCGCCGCGCACAAGGGCGGAATCGTCCTCCCTTGCGGAGCCAAGCCCGAACAGCGCCATGCTCGCCACCTCCAGCGACCTCCGCCTGCGGCCGGCGGGACGGCGCGTCAGCGGCCGGCGCGGGCGCGTTCGCGCACGAAGCTCTCCACCACGCGCTGGTCGTTCGCCAGCACGGTGAAATGTTCGCGCGCCGACATCAATTGCGCAAGATGGGGCGGCAACGGCGCCTCGGTTCCCGCCGCCGCGCGCACGGCGGCGGAGAATTTCGCCGGATGGGCCGTGCCAAGCACGACCATGGGAACATGGGGCGCGCGCGCCAGCGCCTTGCGCGCCGCATGCACGCCGACCGCCGTGTGCGGATCGATGAGATAGCCGCATTCGGCGTGAACGCGGGCGATCTCCTTCGCCGTGCCGGTCTCGCCGGTGCGGAAGGCGTCGAACTCCGCGCGCACCTTCTCCAGCAGCGCCGGCGCAAGATCGAAGCGTCCGCTCTGGGCGAGATTGCTCATAAGGCCGCGGATCATCGCCGCGTCGCGTCCGCAGGCGTCGAACAGCAGGCGCTCGAAATTCGAGGAGACCTGAATGTCCATCGAGGGCGAGGAGGTGGGCGCGACGCCGCGCACCTCATAGGCGCCGTCATCGAGCGTGCGCGCGAGAATGTCGTTCTCATTGGTGGCGATGACGAGCCGATCCACCGGCAGGCCCATGCGCTTGGCGATGTAGCCGGCTAGGATGTCGCCGAAATTGCCCGTCGGCACGGCGAAGGAGACTGGCCTGCGCGGTCCGCCGAGCACCGCGGCGCTCGTGAAGTAATAAACCGTCTGCGCGACCACGCGCGCCCAGTTGATCGAATTGACGCCCGACAGCTTCAGCCCGTCGCGGAAGGCGTGGTTGTTGAACAGACCCTTCAGGATCGCCTGACAATCGTCGAACGTGCCTTCGAGCGCGATGGTGTGGACATTGGGCGCGTCGATGCCCGTCATCTGCCGGCGCTGCACGTCGGATACGCGCTGATGCGGATACATGATGAACACGTCGACCTGTTCGAGACCGCGGAAGGCCTCGATGGCGGCGGCGCCCGTGTCGCCCGACGTGGCGCCCACGATGGTCGCGCGTTCGCCGCGCGCCTTCAGCGCATGGTCCATCATGCGCGCGAGCAATTGCATCGCCACGTCTTTGAAGGCGAGCGTGGGGCCGTGGAAGAGTTCGAGCACGAACAGATTGTCGCCGATCTGCGCGAGCGGCGTGACGGCGGGATGGCGGAAGGTCGCATAGGCGCCTTCGAGCATGGCGCGGAAGGCGGCGGGCGCGATCTCGCCGTCCACGAAGGGGCCGATCACCTGTTCGGCGACCTGCGCATAGGTCTGGCCGGCGAAGCCTGCGATGGTCTCCTGCGACAGGGCGGGATAGGCCTGCGGCGCATAGAGGCCGCCGTCGCGGGCGAGGCCCGCCAGAAGGGCCTCGGTGAAGGACAGCGCGGGAGCTTCGCCGCGGGTGGAGACGTAACGCACGGGGATCGACCTTCCTCAAGACAGGGCGCCTGCATAGCGCAGGCGCGCGGAAAGGTCATCCCGCCCGGCGGTCGACTTTCTCGCGCCCGGCCGCGCTTTTGCGCTCGGGCGCCTTGCGGACATGGTCCAAAACATGGGCCAGCGCCTTGCGCATGACGGAGGGCAGGGCCTCGCCCTCAAGGGCGGCCTCGTCCACCCAGCGGGCGCCGTCGGGCGCGCGGGCGCGGGCTGGCAGATCGGCGGTGAAGACCGTGAGCGTCAGCGCGAAATGGGTGAAGACATGCTCCACCGCGCCCGGCAGGCGCCGCCATTCGGCAGGCAGGGGCGCAAGCGTTGGAACCTCCGGCGCGGCTGGATTGAAATCCGCGCGCCATTCCGTGCCGGGGAATTCGTCCATGCCGCCGAGCAGGCCCTTGGGCGGGCGCGTGCGCACGAGCGCCTTGCCGTCGGCGCGCCGCGCATAAAACAGCGCGCCGGCCCGCGTGGGGCGCGGCGTCTTCGCGCCCTTGCGCGGATAGGTCTCCTGCGTTCCTTGCGCGCGCGCGCCGCAGCCCGCGCTCAGCGGGCAGAGCGCGCAGGCGGGCTTGCGCGGCGTGCAGATCGTCGCGCCGAGGTCCATCATCGCCTGCGCGAAATCGCCCGCGCGCGCGTCGGGCGTGAGCGCATCGGCCTTGGCGCGGATCGCGGGCTTGGCCTGCGGCAGCGGTTCGGCGATTTCAAAAAGCCGCGTGACCACGCGCTCCACATTGCCGTCCACCACCACCGCGCGCTGATCGAAGGCGATGGCGGCGATGGCCGCCGCCGTATAGGGGCCGATGCCCGGCAGGGCGCGCAGGCCCGCCTCGTCGGAGGGAAAGCGGCCGCCGTGTTCGGCGGCGACCTTTTGCGCGCAGGCGTGCAGATTGCGCGCGCGGCTGTAATAGCCGAGGCCCGCCCATTCCTTCATCACGTCCTCGATGGGCGCGCGGGCGAGATCCTCCACCTTCGGCCAGCGTGCGAGAAAGCGCTCGTAATAGGCCTTCACCGCCTGCACGGTCGTCTGCTGCAGCATGATCTCCGACAGCCAGACCGCATAGGGGTCCGCCTGTTCGCCCGGGCGCGCGCGCCAGGGCAGGACGCGCCGGTGGCGGTCGTACCAGACGAGCAGGTCTGCTGCGGGATCGGCGCGCTTTGCGCGCGCCGGGCGGGGCGTTACCATTCCGCCTTCATAGCCCCCCGGCGGCCGGGAACAAGGCTTTCAGGGGCGGATTCACAGGTCGGATCCATTTGGCGGATTCATTTGGCGAGGGGCCTTCATGCACAACAGCCGCATTCCCGAGGACGTGGTGGAGCGGGTGACGCGCCGGCGCGGGCGCGCCCATATCCACGACGATCTCGTTCCCGCGCGCACGGCGCTGCTCGTGGTGGACATGCAGAACGCCTTCATGCCCGGCCCGCTCGCCCATGCGCCCTGCGACATGGCGCCGAAGATCGCCCCGCGCATCAACAAGCTCGCGGAGGTCGTGCGCGAAACGGGCGGGCTCGTCGTGTGGATTCAAACCGCCTGCACCGACGGCGACCGCATCGCCTGGTCCATCGCCCATGACATGGTGCGCCCTGAGCGCGCGCAGATGCGCTTTCGCGCGCTGGCGCGCGGCTCGGAGGGCTATGCGCTCTCTCCCCTGATGGATGCGCGCGCGGAGGATCTTTACGTCGAGAAGCGCCGCTACAGCGCGTTCATTCAGGGCTCGTCCGATCTCGACGCCATCCTGCGCGCGAAGGGGATCGACACGGTGCTCGTCACGGGCACGGTGACGAACGTGTGCTGCGAGTCGACCGCGCGCGACGCCATGATGCTCAATTACAAAGTGGTCATGGTGAGCGATTGCAACGCCGCCGACAACGACGAGGACCACAACGCCAGTCTGCGCGCGATCTATCTCACGTTCGGCGACGTGATGGACTCATCCATGGTCGCCGATATTTTGCGCCGGTAGGGGAAGGCGCTGATCAGGCGGCGGCGCGTACGCGCACGATGACGTCGGCGCCGAGAATCCTCATGCCGTCCGGCGCGTCCGGCAATTTCAGCACGGCGACCATCTCGTCGGGAATGTCGAGTAACTGGTCGCGGTCCTCCACGTAGAAATGGAAGTGCGGCCCGGTGTTCGTGTCATACCAGATGCGCGAGCCATAGACGGCGATCTCGCGCAGAAGGCCGGCGTCGGAGAACTGGCGCAGCGTGTTGTAAACCGTGGCGAGCGACAGATGGGTCGCGCCGCCCTTGGCTTCCTCGAACAGCATTTCCGCGGTGACGTGACGGTCGCCCTTGCCGAAGAGGAGCCAGCCAAGCGCCATGCGCTGACGCGTGGGACGCAGGCCCGCCTCGTTCAGCCGCTCGCGCACCGTGCGGAACCCGCACGCGCCCACGCCCCGACCCTCCGTCTGGGGTCCGGTCTCAACCATGGCTGGAACTGCACGCGCCATCATTCGCCTCCACAAGCCCGTTTCGGGCCTTATCGACCGCTGCCCGGCGAGACGCTCAGAGAGCCGCCCGGCTTGTTGCGATCCATTCTCAATATCTACATAGTGGAGAAGCCGAAGGCAAGTTTCCTTGATCCACGTCAAGGCGAGGGCGTGGGTCTGAAGAAAATTCGCGCCCTCCCCGGCGCCCGCGCTCTCTGCTAGCTTAAGCCCATGACCCGGACCGACCCTGAGAGCCGCGACTATCCCGCCCGCCCGATCCTGTGCGCCAGCGCGGCCGTGTTCCGCGACGGGCGCGTGCTGCTCGGCGCGCGCCGCCAGCCCCCCTACGACCGCGTGTTCAGCCTGCCGGGCGGGCTGGTGGAGACGGGGGAGACGCTGGAGGCCGCCGCTTTGCGCGAGGTGGAGGAGGAGACCGGGGTGCGCGGCGACATCCTCGCTTTCAACGGCTGGCGCGAGGTGATCAACCGCGACGAGGCCGGCCGCGTGCAGCGCCATTACGTCATCGCCTCTTTCGTGGCCCGCTGGCGGTCAGGAGAGGGCGAGGCGGGCGAGGAGCTGGGGCAGGTGATCTGGGCGGACGTCGCGCAGGCCGCCGCCCTTCCGCTCACGCCGGGCCTGCCGGACCTGCTCGCCCGCGCCTGGCGCATCGCTGCGGGGGAGCGGCCATGAGGCGGCCTCGCCGCCGGGGAGCGGCCATGAGCCGGGGCTGGGCCGCGCGTCCGGCGCTCGCGCTCGCCTGTCTGCTCGCCCTCGCCCCGCTCGCCGGAGCGCAGACGCAGACGCTGGCGCAAAGCCGCGCCCAGCCGCCGCAGGCGCCGCAAATTCTGGAGACGCCCGCCCCCTACGAGCGCCCGCTTTTGCGGCTGGCCGAAATCCTCGGCGCGCTCGCCTGGCTCACGCAGGTCTGCGGCGAGCCCGCGCCCGACCGCGCGGGCGGGGAATGGCGCGCGCGCATGGCCGCGCTTCTGGAGACGGAGGGGGCGAGCCCCGCCCGGCGGGACCGGCTGGCGGGCGCCTACAACCGCGGCTTTCGCGGCTATGAGGCGAGCCATCGCGCCTGCACGCCCAATGGCCGTCTGGCGGTGCGCCGCTTTCTGGAGGAGGGCTCGCGCATCGCGCGCGACGTGGCCAACCAATATTCCGGCTGAGGCCGGTTAACCCTTTCTTGACGCTGGCGTCGCGCGCCCGCCGCCAAGCGTCTAGTTTGCTCCCCATGACGACGCCTGCGCACACAGAATTCATGGCCGCCGAAGATCGGCGGGCCGCCCTCGCCTATGTGATCGAAGCCTTCACGGAGGCGATGCTCGCAGGGGTCGATCCCTCTAGCCTCGCCCATGTGGCGCTCGACGCCGCGCTTCAGGAGCTTGTCGGCGCGTGGGGCGAGGAGGCCACGGCGAAACTCATCGGCGAATTGCCCGAGCGCATCCGCAACGGCGAGTTCTCCTTCGCCAGCCTGCATTAAGGCGCGCGCGAGGACGCGCGCGGTCCGGATATGCGCGCCGTATAACAAAAATCAGCGCAGGGCCTGCACGAAGCGCACGGCCTCGCCGGTCGCGGGCGTGACGAGATCGCCCTCCCACATGACGCGACGGCCGCGCACGATCGTTCCCACCGGCCAGCCCGTCACCGTCTTGCCGTCGTAGGGCGTCCAGCCGCAGCGCGAGGCGATCCACGAATCGCGAATCGTTTCCACGCGCTTGAGATCGACCACGGTGAAATCCGCGTCATAGCCCGCCGCGATGCGGCCCTTGCGCGCGATCTGGAAAATGCGCGCGGGGCCGGCGCTCGTCAGGTCCACGAAACGGGCGAGCGACAGGCGCCCCGCGTTCACGTGATCGAGCATGACGGGCACGAGCGTCTGCACGCCCGTCATGCCGGACGGCGTGTCAGGATAGACGCGCCCCTTCTCCTCCAGCGTATGCGGCGCATGGTCGGAGCCCAGCACGTCGACGATCCCTTGCGCGAGCCCGCGCCAGATCCCGTCGCGATGGCGCGCCTCGCGCACGGGCGGATTCATTTGCAGCTTCGTGCCCAGCGTGTCGTAGAGGCTCGCGTCGAGCGTGAGATGGTGCGGCGTCGCCTCCGCGGTCGCGACGTCCTTGTGGGCGGCGAGGAACTCGATCTCCTCCTCCGTCGAAATGTGCAGAACGTGGATCGCCGCGCCCTTTTCGCGCGCGATGCGCACAAGGCGTTGCGTGCATTGCAAAGCGGTCGTCACGTCGCGCCAGACGATGTGCGAATTGGGGTCGCCCTTGACGCGCAGATGCTTGCGCTCGTTCAGGCGGTATTCGTCCTCCGAATGGAAGGCCGCGCGCCGGCGCGTGCGCTCAAGCACCGCCGCCACGCCGGGATCGTCCTCGACCAGAAGCGAGCCGGTGGAGGAGCCCATGAACACTTTGATGCCAGCAGATCCCGGCAGGCGCTCAAGTTCGGGAATGTCCTTCGCGTTGTCGTGCGTGCCGCCGACCCAGAAGGCGAAATCGCAATGCATGCGATGATGGCCGAGCCGCACTTTTTCGGCGAGCGTCTCAGGCGTGGTGGTGAGCGGATTGGTGTTGGGCATTTCAAACACCGCCGTCACGCCGCCCAGAACCGCGCCGCGCGAGCCCGATTCCAGATCCTCCTTGTGGGTGAGGCCCGGCTCGCGGAAATGAACCTGGCTGTCGATGACGCCCGGCAGCACGTGCAGGCCGCGGCACTCGACGCGCTCGCCGGCGCTTGCGCGCGACAAATCGCCGATGGCCGTGATCGTCCCGTCCTTCACGCCGACGTCGCGCACGCCCTCCCCATCGTGATTGACGACGGTTCCGCCGGCGAGGATGAGATCGAAAGTCTGGGTCATGCGCGACGTCTCCGCTCCGAAGGCGCTGTCGGCAAGGCCAAATGGCGCTTGCATGCCGCCGCCGCCGGCTTACCTGTAGGCGGGCGGCCGGACAAGAGATGGGGCCGGGGCATGCTTTGGCGAGGGGCGGGCGAGGTTGGCGTGATGGATCAGGGAACCGCGATCCTCGGGTCGCGCGGCTTTCTGCGGGTGGCGGGGGCGGATGCGCGAGCGTGGCTGCAAGGCCTGCTCACCAATGACGTGGAGAGCCTCGGGCCCCATGAGGCGCGGTTCTGCGCCCTTCTGTCGCCGCAGGGCAAAATCCTGTTCGATGGATTCGTCATCCCCGACGGCGACGGCCTCCTCATCGATTGCGCGGCCGATCAGGCGCAGGCCTTCGCCCGCCGTCTCGCGCTCTATCGCCTGCGGGCGCGGGTGGAGATCGCAGACCTGTCGGCGAGCCTCATGGCGCTCGCGGTCTGGGGGCAGGAGCCGCCCGGCGCGGCGCAGGGGCGCATTTATCGCGACCCGCGCGACCCTGCGCTGGGCTGGCGCATAGCCGCCCCGCCGGGCGAGCTCGCTCATTTCGAGGACGCGGGCGAAGCCGCCTATGAGGCCCATCGCATCGCCTGCGGCGCGCCGCGCGGCGGGCTCGACTTCCCATGGGGCGAGGCCTTTCCCCATGAAGCGAACATGGACCGGCTGCACGGGCTCGATTTCCGCAAGGGCTGCTACGTGGGGCAGGAAGTGGTTTCGCGCGTCGAGCATCGCGGGCTGGCGCGCAAGCGTTTCGCGCGCGTGCGCATAGACGGGCCCGCGCCGGCGCCGGGCGCGGAGATTCTCGGCGGCGAGATTTCCGTCGGCCTCATGGGCTCAAGCGCCGGCGCGACGGGCCTTGCGCTCGTGCGGCTTGATCGCGCGCAGGAGGCGCGCGCCGCCGGCCTGCCGTTGCAAGCAGGCGAAGCGCGGCTCGAATTGACCGACGATCCCGCGTGAGCGCCTGCGCCATTGCGCGCAAGCGGGACTTGCCGCAATCATAGACGATCAGGAGCGCGCTTCATGCTGGCGGAAACGGATCTCGAGTCGAAGGCGGAGGAAGTCGCCGAACTGATGGGCGTCATGTCCAATCCGCGCCGTCTGCTCATTCTGTGCAAGCTCGCCGAAGCGCAGGAGATGAACGTCTCCGCGCTTGTGGAGGCCGTTGGCCTCAGCCAGTCCGCGCTTTCCCAGCACCTCGCGCTCATGCGCGCGATGGGCCTCGTCGCGCCGCGCAAGGAAGGGCTCAACGTGCATTACCGCATCGCCGATCCGCGCGTGTTCGAGATGATGCGCGCGCTGGAGGCGATCTTCTGCCCGCAGGGCAAGCCGAAAAAGCGGTGAGGCTTTCTTCAGGCGCGCGCGGACGCGCGCGGTCCAAAGGAAGCGCAAACCGGACCGCGCGCGTCTCACGCCGCGCATTGACGCTCGCGCCTTACGGAAACAGGCGCTGCTTGGTCCATTCGCCTTCAGGCGCCGGGCGGCGGAAGACGATGCGGTCGTGCAGGCGGAAGGGCCGGTCGTGCCAGAATTCCATCTCCACCGGGCGGATGCGGTAGCCGATCCAGTGCGGCGGGCGGGGCACGTCGCCGAGGGGATATTTGAGCGCCGTGGCGGCGATCGCCTTCTCGAAGGCGAAGCGCGACTCGAGCGGGCGCGATTGCTGGCTCGCCCAGGCGCCGATGCGCGCGTCGCGCGGGCGCGAGGCGAAATAGGCGTCTGACTCCGCTCCGGTCACTTCCTCCACCGGCCCGCGCACGCGCACCTGCCGGCGCAGCGACTTCCAATGGAAATTGGCCGCAGCCTTGAAGCTCGCGTCGAGCTCGCGCCCCTTGGCGCTCTGGCGGTTCGTGTAGAAGACGAAGCCGCTCGCGTCGTAGTCCTTCATGAGAACCATGCGCAGGTTGGGCAGGCCGTCGGCGTCCACCGTGGCGAGCGCCATGGCGGAGGGATCGTTGATCTCCTTCTCACTCGCGGCTGCGAACCAGTCGTCAAAAAGGGCGAAAGGCTCGACGGCGTCGGTGAAGTCACCATGCATTAACTCATTCAATGTTCTTATCCCCTGATCGAAAACTGGATGCGGACGTGCCGGGAGCCAGCCCAATGGCGAGCGCGAATATAGAGCGGGCGACGCGCAGTGTCGCGCGCGCCGCGCGTCTGTGCCTCGTCCTCGCCGCTTTGCCGCTCGCCGGCTGCGCCACGGCCATCCCGCTCGCCTCTTTCATGGGGTCGGGGTCGGACGTGACGGGCTCCATTCCCTCGCCCTCCGCCAAGCTCTCGCCCATGCTCGACGCCGAGGACTGGCGCCGCGCCAAGGGGGCCATGGGTCTCGCGCTTGATCCGCAGGGCAATGGCGCGCCGGTGTCCTGGGACAACGCCAAGTCGGGGGCGCGGGGCTCCTTCACGCCGGTCGGCGAGGCCCGCCCGGTCGACGACCGCATCTGCCGCGCCTTTCTCGCCGACGTCGGCGGCGCCGTGCCGGTGCGCGCTCTTCAGGGCACCGCCTGCCGCGACAAATCGGGCGAGTGGACGCTGGGCGACGTGAAGCCCTGGACCGCGCAGCGCGCCGGCTGAGGGCCGTTTCCGGCTCAAGCTTCAGCGGACCGCGCTCACGAATTCGATTGCAACGGGCCGCAAGCCTCCCCAAATGTGAGGGGAGACATTTGCGGCCGGGCCATTCCGGACGGCCGCGCGACTGGGCTTAAGGACTCATGCGCGATCCCTACACCGTGCTGGGCGTGGTGAAATCGGCCTCGCCCGAGGACGTCAAGAAGGCGTATCGACGCCTCGCGAAGAAGCTGCATCCCGATCAGAACGCCTCCGACCCCAAGGCGAAAGAGAAATTCGCCGAGCTGAACGGCGCCTATGAGATCCTTGGCGACGCCGACAAGCGCGCGAAGTTCGACCGCGGCGAGATCGACGCCGAAGGCAAGCCCCGTTATGCGGGCTTCGAGGGCTTTCGCGGCGGCGGCGGCCGCGGCGCGGGCGCCGGGCAGGGCGGCGGCTGGCGGCATTTCGAATTCGACATGGGCGGCATGGGCGGAGGAATGGGCGGAGGAATGGGCGGAGGCGCGGGTGCCGGCGGGCGCGGCGGCTTCGACGCCGGAGACATGTTCGCCGATCTGTTCGGCGGGCGCCGCCAGCGCGCCCAGCGCGCGCAACAGGCTCAGGGCGAGGACATCGCCGCCACCGTGTCCGTGCCGCTCCAGCGCGCCGCCAAGGGCGGGGAGGCCCGCGTGACCTTGCCCACCGGCCGCACGCTCGACGTGAAAATCCCCCCCGGCGTCGAAGCTGGCCAGCAGATCCGCCTGCGCGGGCAGGGCCACCCTGCGGCCATGTCGGGCGGCAAGCCGGGCGACGTGATCCTGACGGTGGAGATCGCGCCCCATCCGCTCTTCAAGGTGGACGGCCGCGACCTGCGCCTCGATCTGCCGGTGACGATCTATGAGGCCGCGCTCGGCGGCCCGGTGCAGACGCCGACCCTCGACGGTCTCGTGGAAATGTCGATCCCGCCGGGATCGGTCGGCAAGACCCTGCGTCTGCGCGGCAAGGGCCTGCCGCCGGCGGGAAAGAAGCCGGCGGGCGATCTGTTCGTCACGCCGCGCGTCGCTTTGCCGGACGTGATGGACCCTGAGTTCGAGGCGCTCATGCGCCGCTGGCGCGCGGAGCGTCCCTATGATCCGCGCAAGGGCCTGTAAGTCTGACCTGCGCGCGCCGATTCTGGCGCAGGCGGATGATCCTGATCCATCCTCACGCGTGCTGCGCGCTCCTGAACTGGACGATCCCGCCTGTCGCGAGGCGCTCGCCCGTCTCGTGCGTCTGCGCCCGGCCGCGATTCTTGCGCCCTGCGCCGGCCCGCAAGACGCGCAGGCCTTTTCCGTGCGCCTCGCCGTCGCGGAAGCCGAAGCCGGCCTGCCTGACGGCGCGACGCCGCTCATCGCCAGCCTGTCGCGCGCGGCGGCTTTTCTGCGGCTGGAGGGGTGGCGCGGCGCGAGCGCGCGGCTCATCGCGCTGGCTTTCGATCCCGCGAGCCTCGCCGCCGATCTGAAACTGCCTGCTTTGCGTGAGGATGGCGCGCTCGTCGCCCCGCTCGCTCAGGCGCGCGCGATGACTGTGTTCGCCGCCGCCGCCGCAGGCCTGTCCGCGCTCGACGCGCCGTTTGCGGGCGCGCGCGACGACCAGCGCGCGCTCGCCGAAGAGGCGCGCACCGCGCGGCGCGACGGTTTTGCTGGAAAATTCGCGCGCGACGCGCACGAGGCGCGCGTCATCGAGGAGACGTTCGCGCGCGCGGGCGACTAGCCGCCCGCTTCCTTGTTGCCGGCGCCGGCGGGACGTTTGATCGGGAACAGGCGGTCGATGGCCGTGTAATCCTGATAGCCGCAGCGCGCGATGGGCTTCATCGCCACGAGGTCGATCATCCCGTCTTTCAGGTAGCGTTCGTCCACATGCAGGCCGATGGCCTGACCCAGCACGAGCGTGCGGTCCACCTCGGCGCCCGTGAAGTCCTTCAGCCGCACGACCTGCGTGACTTTGCATTCGAGCGCGCAGGGGCTCGCAGCCACGCGCGGCGCCTTCACGAGCACGCAGGGCGCGGTCTCAAGGCCGGCGTGAATGAATTCGCTGTCGCCGCGCGCGAGCGGCGCCGACGTCATGTTCATCTTCTCACGCAGATCGTAGGTCGCCATGTTCCAGACGAACTCTCCGCTGTCCTGCGCGAACGTGGCGCTGTCCTTCGCGCCTTCGCTGCAAAAGCCCACGATCGGCGGATCGGCGGAGAAGGCGTTGAAGAAGGAATAGGGCGCGAGGTTCACGAGGCCCTCGCGATTGCGCGAGGAGATCCAGCCCACCGGACGCGGCGCGATCATCGCCTTAAAGGGATCCCATGGAAAGAGCGTCTTGTCGCGGGCGTGCGGCTCAAAGAAGATCATGGCTCCCCCTTCTCAAAAACGCGTGACGACTTCGGCGAGCGCCGGGCGCGGGCGATCTTCGGGCCGCGATTGCGCGCGGCCGATGTGCACGAAGCCCGCGACTTTCTCGTCGGGCTTCACGCCAAGCGCGGCGAGCACGTCCGCGTCATAAGAAATCCACTGGGTGAGCCATGCGGAGACGAAGCCCATGGCGTTGGCCGCGAGCGTGAGGTTCATGCACACGGCGCCGGCGGAGAGCACCTGCTCCCATTCCGGGATTTTCGCATGGGGCGCGGCGGTGGAGACGACGCCCACCACCAGCGGCGCGTGCTGGAAGCGTTTGCGCTCCACGTCGAGCTGTTCGGCGCTCGCGCCGGGCGTCTTTTCAAGAAAGCGGCGGGCGAAAATCTCGCCGGCGCGCGCGCGCGCCTCGCCCTCGAACACAATGAAGCGCCAGGGCGCGAGCTTGCCATGGTCGGGCGTGCGCGCGGCGAGCATCAGCAGACGCTCGGTCTCCTGCGCGTCGGGCCCCGGACCCTGCATGGCGAGCGGGGCGACGGAGCGCCTGCGCGCGAGCAGGTCGATGGTCGCAGGGCAGGCGGAGGCGGCCGAGGAGGCGGAGAAGGCGGAGAAGGCGGAGAAGGCGGAGAAGGCTTGCGTCATCTGAGGCGTTTCCGGTTCGCGCGCAGGCGCGTCAGGCTTCGCTTTTTGCAGGCGGGCGGGCGGCGCGCAAGTGTGGGCGTCGCGTCCGGGCGCCATTGACCTGTCGCGCGGGATGGGCGAAGCCGGAGCCATGAATTCACCCGGAAAGCAGCCAGCCGGACAGCAGGGCCACGCGCGGGCGGGCGCCCGCGCCCGGACGCGGGCCATTGCGGCGGCGCTTCTCCTTCTGATCGCGCCTGCCTTCCTCTTCGGCCCCGCGCGCGCGCAGGCCCCTGTTTTCGGCCCCGGCGGCCCCGGCGCGCCGCCCTTCGGCGCGACCGCGGTTCCCCCCAATTTCGATGCGCCCGCCCAGCCGGCGGCCCCGCCCTCGGACGAGGCGGCGGACGGCTCGGGCGTTCTCAATCTCACGGCGGTTTTCGCCGGCGACAACCGGCGCGTGGGCGCCGGCCTCGTGTGGAACGTGTTTCGCGAAGGCGCGGACGGCGCCGGCGCGCTGGTCGCGCAATCGAACGAGGCCGCGCCCATCTTCGTCCTGCCGGCGGGAGATTACGTCGTGCATGTAGGCTATGGGCTGGCCGCCGCGGTGCGCCGCGTCAGCGTCGCCAACGGCAAGCCGACGTCGGACCGCGTGCCGCTCAACGCCGGCGGCCTGCGCCTGATCGGCACGATGGGCGATGCGCGCATTCCCCCTGAGCGCATCTCCGCCGCGATCTATGTTCCGGAGGGCGCCAATCCGCAGGGCAAGCTCGTCGCGCGCGACGTGCGTCCGGGCCAGCTCGTGCGCCTGCCCGAAGGCGTCTATCACATCATCTCGACCTATCTCGAAGCGCCGCCGGCGGGCATTGCGCCCGCGCCCACCAATTCCGTGGTTGAGGCGGACGTGCGCATCCAGTCGGGCCGCACGACGGAGACGACGCTGCGTCATCGCGCGGCGCAGATCACGCTGAAACTCGTCAACGTCGCAGGCGGCGAGGCGCTCGCCAACACGTCCTTCACCGTGCTCACGCCCGGCGGCGACGTGTTGCGCGAAATGATCGGCGCCTTTCCCACGCTCATTCTGGCGGAAGGCGAATATGTCGCCATCGCGCGGCGCGACGGGCGGACCTACCAGAGCACGTTCGCCGTGCGCACCGGGCGCGACCGGGACGTGGAGATCCTCGCCCGCGAGGCGGTGCGCGAATGATCGCGCGGCGCGGGCGTGATATGATGCGCGCGAGCGCTTGAGGCGGAGCCGGCCATGCAGACCTTTTTCGTCGAGATCAAATGCGCGCTGGGCAAGACCTATCAGGTCGCCAGCGCGCTTGCGGAGGCGGAGATCGCCTCCGAGATTCACTCCATCGCCGGCCATTACGACATTCTCGCCAAGTTCTATGTGCCGCAGGGCACGGACATCGGCCATTTCGTCGGCGAACACGTGCAGACGATCCCGGGCATCGTCGACACGCGCACGATCATCGCCTTCAAGGCGTTCTGAGCGGAACTCCAGCGCGAGCCTTGCGTTATTGATCCCGCGCAAGGCGGCTGCTTTCGTCCTCCGGCAAGCTGCGCGCAGGAGAAGCCCATGGTCGCCCGCCCGCTCGCCGCTCTCGTCCTCGCCTGCGCCTCCGTTGGCGCGCTCCCGGCGCAATCCGACGCCGCTGACGCGCAGCAGGGCGAACGACTCGCCCGGCGCTGGTGCGCGGAATGCCACATCGTCGCCCCCGACCAGACGCGCGCCCGCGCCGACGCGCCCTCCTTCGCCGCCATCAGCGCGACGCGGCGCGTTCCCCAGATCGAAGGCTTCCTGCGGCAAAACCACCCGCAAATGCCGGACATGTCGCTCTCGCGCGACGAGATCGCCAACCTCATCGCCTGGATGCAATCGCTGAGCCCGTCGCTCGACCCCGCGAAGCCCGCGCCGCAGAAGGATGACTTCACGCCGCCGCGCGGGGGCTGAGGCGCGCGGCGCGGCCGCGCTCACGCCGCCTATTCCAACCTGCGCCGCGCCGCGCTAAATAGCGCGCAGCTCACGCAATGCAGGGTGGTTATGAAAAAGCGCAAGGTGCTCATCAACGGCGCAGGGCTTGGCGGTCTGGCGGCGGCGTGCTGCCTGATGAAGGCGGGCCACGAGGTCGAGGTCTATGAACAGGCCGCGCAATTGGGCGAGGTCGGCGCCGGCATTCAGATCAGCGCCAATGCGCAACACGTTCTGCGCGATCTCGGCCTTGGTCCCGACATCGACCGCATCGGCGTGCGTCCGGGCGCTTATGTCTTTCGCCTGCACGATACGGGCGAAGAGATTCAGCGCTTTCCGCTCGCTGAGGAGCACGAGCGCATCAACGGCGCGCCCTACACGCAATTGCATCGCGCCGACTTCCACGAAGTGCTGGCGCGCAAGGCGCAGGAGATGCGCGCCGACGTGGTGCGCCTCAACAAGCGCGCGAGCGGCTATGTGGAGAACGCGGACGGCGTGGAGCTGCATTTCACCGACGGAACGAACGCGCGCGGCGACGTGCTTGTCGGCGCCGACGGCATTCGCTCCATTGTGCGCGCGCAAATGTCGGGCGGCTCCAATCCGGTTTACACCGGCGACGCGGCCTGGCGTCTTGTGATCCCCACCGAGAAACTCCCGCCCAATCTGCTTGAACACGTCATGTCCGTGTTCATGGGGCCGGGCGGCCATGTGGTCTGCTATTATCTGCGCGCGGGCAAGCTGCTCAACTTCGTCGGCCTCGTGGAGACCGACGATCTGGCGGAGGAATCCTGGACGACGAAGCGTCCATGGGAGCAGCTCAAATCCGATTACGCCGGCTGGCATCCGATCATCCAGACCATCATCGACACGGCCGACAAGGATCAGTGCTATCGCTGGTCCCTGTTCAACCGCGATCCGCTGATGGACTGGAGCACGAAGCGCGTGACGCTTCTGGGCGATTCCTGCCACGCGACGCTGCCCTATCTCGCGCAGGGCGCCGTGATGGCGATCGAGGACGGCGCCGTGCTCACCCGCGCGCTTGGCATGAGCGACGACATGGCTGAGGCGCTCGACATTTATCAGCGCAACCGCATTGAGCGCACGGCGCGCATCGTGCGTCAGTCCACCGCCAATCGCACGCTGTTTCATCTGCACAGCGAGGCGGAGATCCGCGCGGCCTTCGCCAAGCGCGACGAAGGCGCGGACCGCAACAAATGGCTCTATTCCTACAATCCCCTCACGGTGGATCTGGTCTGAGCCTCACGGCCCCATGAACAGGGCGGCGAGCGCGAGCGCGCCGAACGCCGCCCCCGCGAGAAAACCGAGGGTCGCCGCGATCAGGGCGGGCGCGGCGCCTGCGCCCTCCGGCGCGCGGAGGGGCTCCAGAGTCGCGCTGGTCTGAGGCGCGCGCGCAGTTTGTTGGGGACGTTGTTTCGTCTGCGGCTGCGCGAACGCCGCCCGCAGCGCGGAATCGTTGCGCCGCCAGACCGCGAGCCGGCGCGCGAGGTCAGGCCTCTCGCGCAGGGCGCGGGCGAGGCGGGGGCGGGCGTCGGCCTCGCTTTCCCCATCGAGCCATGCGCACAGGATCGCGCGGGCGCGCGCCTCCTCCGGCGGCGCGCCGTCGCCCGGCCGCTCGCCGCTCATGGCACGATCCGCAGGCGCGGGCGGGCGGCGGGGCTTTCGGCCTCCCGCGCCCGCAGCCGCAATTCGAGGTCCGCCCTCGCGCGCCCAAGCGCATCAAGGAAATCGGCGCGGCTCATGTCGAGCGCGACTGCGCCCTCGTCCCATGAAAGCCCTTCCACGACGACCAGCAGCAAGGCGAGGCGCTCCTCCGGCGGGAGGCTGGCGAGGGCGGCGCGCGCGGCCTGCGCTCCCTCTGGCGGCGGCCCTGCGCCCGCCGCCGGGGCGGCGGCGAGGCGGAGCCGTGCGGCGGGCGGGCGAAGCTCCCGGCTCGCGGCGAGGAAGCGGCGGGCGAGGAGGCCGCAGGCGCTCGCCCGGCCCGGGCGGCGCAAAGCGGCTTCGATGAGCGGCTCAAGCTCCGGCCCATCGAGCTCAAGGGCGGCTGCGAGCCGGCGCAATTGGAGGGCGCGGCCGGCGCCCGGATCGGTCGAGGCGATGTGAACGGCCATGGAGGCCTCCCCCGGGGGCGGGCCCCGGCCCTGCGGCCCCTTGAGCGGGGCTTTCGCGCCCCGCGGGCCTCTTACGCTCCCCAGCCTCTTCAGAGGGTAGGGCGGCGACGCGAGCGGACAAGCGGGCGGGCCGGCGGGGCGGCGCGCGGCCACGAACGCGGCCTTGCCATCCAGCGGTCCAGCCCTTAAACGGCGAACAAAACCGCGCCCGAGCCGGCTGCGGATCCTCCTGACGGATATGCCGATGACCATCGCCCCCCCGACCAGCGCCGTTCCCGGTATCCTTGCGGGCAAGCGCGGCCTTGTCCTCGGCGTCGCCAACAACCGCTCCATCGCCTGGGGCATCGCCAAGGCGGCCCGCGACATGGGGGCGGAGCTCGCCTTCACCTATCAGGGCGAAGCGCTGGAGAAGCGGGTGCGCCCCCTCGCGCAAAGCCTCGGCGCCCATGTGCTCGGCCATTGCGACGTGACGGACGCGGCCACGATCGACGCTGTGTTCGATGAGGCGCGCAAGCTCTGGGGCGGCATCGATTTCGTGGTCCATTGCATCGCCTTTTCCGACAAGGACGAGCTGACGGGCCGCTACGTCGACACGAGCGAGGGCAATTTCTCCCGCTCGATGCTGATCTCCTGCTATTCCTTCACCGCCGTCGCCCAGCGCGCGGAAAAGCTGATGAACGAGGGCGGTTCGCTGCTCACGCTCTCCTATTACGGCGCCGAGAAATGGATGCCCCATTATAACGTGATGGGCGTGGCGAAGGCGGCGCTTGAGGCGAGCGTGCGCTATCTGGCCGCCGACCTCGGCGAAAAGAACATCCGTGTGAACGCCATCTCCGCCGGCCCCATCAAGACGCTGGCGGCCTCCGGCATCGGCGACTTCCGCTACATCCTCAAGTGGAACGAGTATAATTCGCCGCTGCGCCGCACCGTCACCATCGAGGAGGTGGGCGAAACGGCGGCCTTCCTGCTCTCGCCCCTCTCGCGCGGGATCACGGGCGAGGTGCTGCACGTGGACGCGGGCTATCATGTCGTGGGCATGAAGAATCCTTCGGCCCCCGACATCGTGGTCGGCGGCGACAAGGATTGAGCGGCGGCCGCGCCGTGCTCAAACATCGCCTGATCTTTCTGCGCCACGGCGAGACCGACTGGAACGTCGAGGGCCGCCTGCAAGGCGGCAAGGACATTCCGCTCAACGCCAAGGGGCGCTGGCAGGCCGAACAGGCCGGACGCACGGCCCTGAAAATCCTTGGCCCCGGCGCCGTGCGCGACATTCCCTTCGTCTCCTCTCCCCTGACCCGCGCCCGCACGACCATGGAGCTGGCGCGCGCCGCCATGGGTCTGCCGCCGCAGGGCTACGCGCTTGAACCGCGCGTGAGCGAGCTCACTTTCGGCGACTGGGAGGGGCTGACCTGGCCGGATGTGCAGGCGCGCGCGCCCCAGGCGGCGGCCTGGCGCGAGGGCGAGAAGTGGACGTTCCAGCCCCCCAACGGGGAGAGCTATTCCATGCTCGCTCAACGTCTTGAACCATGGCTTGAGAGTTTGCGCGGCGAAACGCTCGTCGTGTCCCATGGCGGGGTCGCGCGCGCACTTATGGCGACGGTTGGCGGACTTGCGCCCGAGCGCGCGGCGACCGCCGACATCTGGCAGGGCCGCGTCCTGGTTTTCGCGGGCGGACGGTTCGACTGGATCTGAGCGGCGCGGCGCCGGGAACCCCCGCCGCGAGGTCACGTTCATCAACAGTTCAGCCGCTTGCGCTACAAGACGCGTCCCGCCCTTTATGGTATTCAGACCATGCAGACCGACGCTTCGAACGACGAGAGGGAGGAGCCGTTCGTTGGGTTCTCACCAGCCTTTCCGGGCGACGTGCGCCTCGCCCTGCGGCCGCGCCCGCTCACCCGCGCGGAGCGGCGATGACTGACGCTGCGGATCAAGCGCGCGAAAGCGCGCCGCATATCGTGGACGCGCATGCGGGTCGCGCCGTGCTGCGCGGCCTCGCGCACCCCGATTTGCTGCGCGACGAATTGCTGGCCGAATTGTTCGAGGCGAGCGCGCGCGACCATGCGGACTCTCTCTGCCTTGCGTGCGGAAGCGAACGCCTCACCTATGCGCAAGTCGACGAACGCGCGACCGCCTTCGCGCGCGGCCTGCGCCGCCATGGCGTGGGGCCGGGCGGCGTCGTGGGTCTGTGGATGGCGCGCGGCGTCGATCTGCTCGTCGCCCAGATCGCGGTCGCAAAGACAGGCGCCGCATGGCTGCCCTTCGACGCCGACGCGCCCTTTGAGCGCGTGCGCGAATGTCTGAGCGATTGCCGCGCGAAACTTCTGCTTGTCGGCCCTGATCATGTGACCCGCGCCGCAAGTCACGGCGGCGCGCCCGCGCCTTGTCCGGTGGTGGAGGCTCAGGCGCTCATCGATCCCCGCGACGCAAGCAAGGTGAATGCGCGCGCGCTGGGCGCCACGCCCGATCATCCCGCCTACATGATCTACACCTCCGGCTCGACGGGAAAGCCGAAGGGCATCGTCATCACCGGCGCGAACATCTGTCATTTCCTGCGCGCGGCGGTTGACGTGTACGGATTGCGCGCCGAGGACGTGGTGTTTCAGGGCGCCTCCGTCGCCTTCGATCTCTCGATGGAGGAGATCTGGGCGCCCTATCTCGTCGGCGCGCAATTGTTCGTCGCCACGCCCGCCATCATGGGCGACGCCGACCGCTTGCCTGACGTGCTCGACGAAGCCGGAGTCACCGTGCTCGACACGGTGCCCACGCTGCTCTCGCTGCTCACCCGCGACGTGCCTTCGCTGCGCATCATCATTCTGGGCGGCGAGGCCTGCCCCGCCTCGCTCGCCGATCGCTGGAGCCGGCCCAACCGCAAGATCTTCAATTCCTACGGGCCGACGGAGACGACCGTCGTCGCCACCCTGTCGGACGTGCGCCCGGGCGAGACCGTCACCATCGGCAAGCCCATTCCCAATTACACCTGCTACGTCGTCGATGAGGCGCTCAACCTGCTCGGCCCCGGGCAGGAGGGCGAATTGCTGATCGGCGGCCCCGGCGTCGCCATGGGCTATCTCGGACGTGAAGACCTGACGGCCGAGAAATTCATCGCCAATCCTTTCTCCACGGACGGCGCCGATCCCGTGCTCTATCGCTCCGGCGACGCGGTGATCCTTGACGAGAAGGGGGATCTGCTCTTCCGCGGGCGCATTGACGATCAGGTGAAGATCCGCGGCTTCCGCGTGGAGCTGGGCGAGATCGAGGCGCGCCTGTGCGCGCTGGAGGGCGTCGCGCAGGCGGCGGTGGTTTTGCGCAACGACGACGGCATGGATCAGCTCGTCGCGTTCATGACGCGCGAGGCTGGCGCCGATGCGCTCGACGTGAAGGCGCTGCGCGCGCAATTGCGCGAGACCTTGCCCGCCTATATGGCGCCTGCGCGCTACGAGACGCTCGACGCCTTGCCGCGCCTGCCGTCGGGCAAGGTCAACCGCAACGAGCTGAAGGCGCGGCCGCTGGCGGCGCCTGCGGAGGACGCCGAGGCGCAGGAGGATCCGCGCAGCGAGACGGAGGCGAAACTGCTCGCCGCCGCCAAGGCCGTCCTGCCGCCGCAGCCCATTCCGTTTGACGCGGATTTCTTCACGGACCTCGGCGGCCATTCGCTTCTGGCCGCCCGTTTCCTCGGCCTCGTGCGCCAGACGCCGGCGCTCGCCTCGCTGACCTTGCAGGACGTGTACGCCGCGCGCAGCCTGCGCGCCATGGCGGCCCTGCTCGACGGGCGCGCGGTGGACATGGGCCCGCCGCGCGATCTCTCCTTTGCGCCGCCGCCGCTCATGCGCCGCTTCCTGTGCGGGCTCGCGCAGGCGCTCTGCCTGCCGTTCATCATCGGCCTGCTCACCGCCCAATGGCTGGGCGTGTTCATCAGCTACATGCTGCTGAGCGATCCGGAGGCGACGTTCTGGCAGGACGCCGCCATGCTCATCGGCGTCTATGTCATCATCAACACAACGACGATCCTGCTCACCATCGCGATCAAATGGGTCGTGATCGGCCGCGTGAAGCCGGGGCGCTACCCGTTGTGGGGCGTCTATTACTTCCGCCTCTGGTTCGTGCAGCGCTGCGTCGGCCTCGCCCATATGAAATGGTTTCAGGGCTCGCCGATCCTCGTGCTTTATCTGCGCGCCATGGGCGCGAAGATCGGCCGCGACGTGGTGATCGGCGATCTCGACGTGGGCGCGCCCGATCTGGTGACCATCGGCGATTACGCCTGCCTCGGCGGCAAGGTGAAACTCTCCAACGCCCATGTGGAGGGCGACGAACTCATCATCGCGCCGCTCCGCATCGGCGCCGACGCCTATGTCGGCACGTCGTGCGTGATTGAGGGCGACGTGACCATCGGCGAAGGCGCGGAATTGCGCGACCTCACCTCGATTCCCGCCCATGTCCATGTCGGCGCCGGCGAGATCTGGGACGGATCGCCGGGCAAGAAAGTCGGCATGGTGGACGCGCAGGAGCTTCCGGCGCAGGCGCAGGCGGGCGGCCTCGCGCGCGCCTGCGCGCTCGTCTTTTATTTCGCCATGCTGCTTCTTGTGCCGGGGCTCGGCCTGTTGCCGATTTTCCCCGCCTTCTGGGTGTTCGATCGCGTGGACGAAGCGATCGGCGTGGTGGATCGCTCGCTCTATCTCGCCTCGGTGCCGTTGATGGCCTGGCCGATGTCCTTCGCCCTCGTCATCTTCACGGTCTGCTTCATCGCGGCGATCCGCTGGAGCGTTTTGCCGCGCGTGCGCAGCGGCGCCTATTCGATTCACTCCTGGTTCTATCTGCGCAAATGGACCGTGGCGCTCGCCACTGAGATCACGCTGGAGACGCTCTCCTCGCTCTACGCCACCGTCTATATGCGCAATTGGTATCGCCTCATGGGCGCGCGCATCGGCAAGGACGCAGAAATCTCCACTAATCTCGCCGGCCGCTATGATCTCGTGGAGATCGGCGAGAAGAATTTCATCGCCGACGAAGTGGTGCTCGGCGATGAGGACGTGCGCCGCGGCTACATGACGCTCGATCAGGTGCGCACCGGCCCGCGCGTTTTCGTGGGCAATGACGCGGTTGTCCCGCTGGGCGCTGAAATTCCCGCAGGCGCGCTCATCGGCATCAAGTCCAAGCCGCCGGGGAACGACGAATTGTCGCCCGGCGACACCTGGTTCGGCTCGCCGCCGATCAAACTTCCCGTGCGCCAGAAGTTTGAGGGGCTGGGCGCCAACTGGACCTATGAGCCGCCTCCCTGGAAGAAATTTTTGCGCGCCTCATTCGAGGCCGTGCATATCTCCCTGCCCACCATGCTGTTCGTCACCTGCGGCACGCTCGCCGTGGAGGTCATGGCGCCCGCGCTCCTCTCTGGCCGCTACCTCGTCGCGCTCGGCTGGTTCCTCATCCTGTCGCTTGCGATCTCGCTGTTCATGACGAGCGTCGTCATTGCTGTGAAATGGATCACCATGGGCCGCTACGAGCCCGTGGTGAAGCCTATGTGGTCGTTCTGGGCCATGCGCACGGAGGCGGTGGCCGTTCTGTACTGGGGCCTCGCGGGCAAGGTGCTGCTCGAACATCTGCGCGGCACGCCCTTCCTGCCGTGGATCCTGCGCCTGTTCGGCGTGAAGTCGGGCAGGGGCGTGTGGATGGACTCCACCGACGTCACCGAATTCGATTGCGTCCGCATCGGCGATTACTGCGCGATCAACACGCTTTCCGCGCTCCAGACCCATCTTTACGAAGACCGCGTGATGAAGGTGGGCCGCGTCCATCTGGGGACCGGCGTCACCGTGGGCGCTGGCGCCACCGTGCTCTACGACACAAGCGTGGGCGACTGGGCGCGGCTTGGCCCGCTCACCGTCGTGATGAAGGGCGAGTCCATCCCGCCCAATACGGAATGGATCGGCGCGCCGGCGGAGCCTTTCATCGCCCCGCATCCGCATCCCCATGGGGCTGAGGCGGCCGGGGCGGGCGCGGGCGCAGCGGAGGCCGCAGGCCGTTCGGCCGCCTGATTTGACCGGCGCCGCCGCCGCCCCTATCAAGTCGGGCTCGCGCTTGCAGGCGCGCGTTCGCGGATCGAGCCATGTCGCACAACACATTCGGCCACCTGTTTCGTTTCACGACGTTTGGCGAAAGCCACGGGCCGCTGATCGGCTGCGTCGTGGACGGCTGCCCGCCTTTGCTGGAGCTGAGCGAAGCCGACATCCAGACCTATCTGGACAAGCGCCGGCCGGGTCAGTCGCGTTTCACCACCCAGCGGCAGGAGCCCGATCAGGTGCGCATCGTCTCCGGCGTGATGACGGACGAGGCGAGCGGCAAACAGATGACGACGGGAACCTCCATCGGGCTCATCATCGAGAACGTGGACCAGCGCTCGAAGGACTACGGCGAGATCCGTCACCAATATCGTCCCGGCCACGCCGATTATGTTTATGATGAGAAATACGGCCTGCGCGATTATCGCGGCGGCGGCCGTTCGTCGGCGCGCGAGACCGCCATGCGCGTCGCCGCCGGCGCCATTGCGCGCAAGGTCATTCCCGGCGTGACGATCCGCGGCGCGCTTGTGCAGATGGGTCCGCACAAGATCGACCGCGCCGCGTGGAGCTGGGAGGAAGTGGATCGCAATCCCTTCTTCTGCCCGGACGCGAAGGCGGCGGAGCGTTTCGCCGATTATCTCGACGGCGTGCGCAAGGCGGGCTCTTCCTGCGGCGCCGTGATTGAGCTTGTGGCTGAAGGCGCGCCGGCAGGCTGGGGCGCGCCGCTCTACGGCAAGCTCGACGCGGAGCTCGCCTCCGCGCTCATGTCGATCAACGCGGTGAAGGGCGTCGAGATTGGCGAGGGCATGGCTGCCGCCGCGCTCTCGGGCGAGGAGAACGCTGACGAGATGCGTCTGGGCAACGACGGCGCGCCGCTGTTCCTGTCCAACCATGCGGGCGGAATCGTCGGCGGCCTCTCCACAGGCCAGCCCATCGTCGCGCGCTTCGCGGTGAAGCCGACGTCCTCCATTCTCACGCCGCGCCGCTCGGTGGATCGTTTCGGCGCCGAGGTGGACATTCGCACCAAGGGCCGGCACGACCCCTGCGTGGGCATTCGCGCCGTGCCCGTGGGCGAGGCGATGATGGCCGTGGTGCTCGCCGACGCCTATATGCGTCATCGCGGGCAGGTGGGCGAGGCAGGCGCGCGCTGGCCGTTCCCGCGCTGAGGCGAGGCGATGTTCGACAAATACATGTTCGCACTGGGGCGCGGCGTGCGCGGCGTGATGCAGGCGCTCGACGAGAGCAAGGGCGAGACGCCCGCCGATCCCGCTGAGGCTGCGCGCGACGTCACGCCGCGGCCGGCGCAGGTGGATGCGCCGTTCACGCCTGTCGCGCTGACGTTGGGGCCGACCACGCGGCTCATGGGCGTCGTCAACGTCACGCCGGATTCCTTCTCCGACGGCGGCCTGCATTTCGACGTGGGCCGCGCCATAGCCCATGGCGAGAAGCTCAGCGCTGAGGGCGCGCATCTTCTCGACGTGGGCGGCGAGTCGACGCGGCCCGGCGCTGCGCCGGTGGACGCGCAGGAGGAGGCGGCGCGCGTGCTTCCTGTGGTGCGCGCGCTCGCGCGCGCGACGGGCCTGCCCATCTCCATCGACACGATGAAAGCCGCCGTGGCGTCGGCCGCCATTGAAGCGGGCGCGCGGGTGGTTAATGATGTGTGGGGCTTCCAGCGCGATCCCGACATGGCGCGCGTCGTCGCGCAGGCGGGCGTGCATTGCGTGTTGATGCACAATCGCGCGAGCGAGGATCCGGCGGTGGATATTTTCGCCGATTGCGTCGCCTTTCTGCGCCGCTCCGTCGATCTTGCGCTGGAGGCGGGCGTGGCGCGCGACAAGATCATCATTGATCCCGGCGTGGGTTTTGCGCGCACGCACGCGCAGAGTTTCGAGCTTATTCGCCGGCTTGGCGAATTGCGCGCGACATTTGGCCTGCCTGTCCTGCTCGGCGCCTCGCGCAAGCGCTGCATCGGCGCGGCCACGGGTCAGGCGGTCGCCGCCGAGCGCGTGGCGGGTTCGGTCGCCGCGCATCTTTATGGCGCGCTGCACGGCGCCGACGTCGTGCGCGCGCACGACGTGGCGGCCCATGCGCAGGCGCTCGCCGTTTTGTCAGCCATCGAGGGGCGCGTCGCATGAGCATGAAGGGTCGCGTCGTCATCGAACAGCTTGAGGTGCACGCCTATCACGGCTGGCACGCGCATGAGGAGAAGTTCGGCCAGCCGTTCACGGTGGACATCGAGCTTGAGGCCGACATCAGCCGCGAGGCGGACAGCGACGATCTGCATCACGCGATCGACTACGCCGCCGTGGTGCAGGCGACGCGCACATTGTTCGTCGAGAACCGTTACAAGCTCGTCGAGGCCGCCGCCGCCGCGCTTGCGCGCGGCCTGCTTGCGCAATTCGCGCGCGTGGAGGCGGTGCATGTGCGCGTGCGCAAGCTGAAGCCGCCTATTCCTGAGCGCCTCGCCGCTGTCGGCGTCGATCTGCGCTTGTCACGCGCGGATATCGCGTGAGCCTGAAGGCGGGCGAGGCCATCCTTGCGCTCGGCGGCAATCTCGGCGCGCCAGCGCAGGCCTTCGCCGACGCGCTTGCGCAAATGGAGGCGGGCGGCCATGTGCGCGTCGTCGCGCATTCGCGCGTGTGGCGCACGCCGCCCTGGGGCAAGACTGACCAGCCGGACTTCCTCAACATGGCGGCGCGCGTGGAGACCGATCTCTCGCCGCACGCTTTGCTCGATCTGTGTCTTGATCTCGAACGCCGCGCCGGGCGGGTGCGCGCGGAGCGCTGGGGCCCGCGCACGCTCGACCTTGACGTGATCGCCTTCGCCGATGCGCGCATCTGCGATGAGCGGCTCGTTCTGCCTCATCCGCGCGCCCGTGAGCGGGCTTTCGTGCTCGCGCCGCTCGCTGAAATCGCGCCGGCGCTTCTGCTGAACGACGTGCGCGCGGACGTCCTTGCGGCGCAGGCCGATCTCGCCGGACTTGCTGTGGACGAGGCGGCGAGCCGAACGCTGGACCGCGCGCGTCCCCGCGCGCATGTCAAGCGCTGAAGCGCATCCTCACTTGCCCTTGCGCAGCTCCGGCGCGGTGTTGACGACCGCATGGAGATTGCGCGCGAAAGCCACCGCTTTGCCGATGTCGATGGCGGTGGCGCCGTGGGCGTAATCCTTCACCGCCTGAACGGCGGGGGCGGGCGCCTTCATGAGCCGCGCGACGAGCGCCTCGCCGGCGCTGGCGAGGTCCGCGTCGGGCACGACGTCGCTCACCGCGCCGATGGTGAGCGCATGGCGCGCGTCGATCTCTTTCGAGGTCCACACGAGATACATGAGCGGCTTGAGCGCGATGCGGTCCACCAGCGATGACATGACCATCGTCGGCATGATGTTGTGGTTGAACTCAGTGATTGCGAAGGTCGCGCTTTGCGCGGCGATGGTGATGTCGGACACGCAGGCGAGCGCGCAGCCGAAGCCATGGGCGCGACCCTGCACCAGCGAGATCACCGGCGCCTTCGAATGGCGCACGGCGCCGTAGAGGCGAAACACGATGTCGTGGTTCTCGCGCAGCGCGATGGCCTCCGGCCCCTTCATGGGAATGCGCCCGCTCATCGCGCGGCCGGTGCAGAAATCCGGCCCGTTCGCGCGCACGACGATGAGACGAACCTTGTCGTGTTCCGCCTCGAATATGTCGCCCAGCGCGAGGATTTGCCCATCCTCCATGCCGTTGCCGCGCTCGGGGCAATCGAGCATGATCTCCAGCAGGCCGTCGGTCTTCTTGACGATGAGCCCGTCCGCCATGGTTCTCTCCCTGTGATTGTTTCCGCCGGACCCTAGCCGCAGGCCAGCCTCCGCGCAAACAGCGCGCGAAAACGCTCTTGTGCGCGCTCCGGTCCTCCGGTTTAAGGAACGAAACAAAACGCGAAGGGATCGGACATGAGCAAGGACGGGACGGGACGGGGCGAGGCTTTTGGAACCGCGCGCTTCGAGGGCAAGGACGCGCTCCAGAAACCAGCCAATGGCGAGCTCGCCTGGGCCTCCGACGCCATGGCCGACATGCTGCGCAGGCTCGACCTGCGCTACGTCGCGCTCACGCCGGGCGCGAGCTATCGCGGCCTGCACGATTCGCTTGTGAATTATCTCGGCAACCGCGATCCGCAGATGATGGTCTGCCTGCATGAGGAGCATGCGGTGGGCATCGCGCAGGGCTATGCGAAAGTCACCGAGCGGCCGATGGGCGTGGCGCTGCACTCCAACGTCGGCCTCATGCATGCGACCATGGCGATTTTCAACGCCTGGTGCGCGCGCAATCCTATGGTCATCCTCGGCGCGACCGGCCCCGGCGACGCCGACGTGCGCCGCCCGTGGATCGACTGGATCCATACCGCGAAGGATCAGGGCGCGCTGATCCGCCATTATACGAAGTGGGACGACGAGCCGCGCTCCGCGCAGGCGAGCGTTGAATCGATCCTGCGCGCCTGGCAGATCGCGGCGACGCCGCCCTATGGCCCGACCTATGTCTGCCTCGACGTCGGCCTGCAGGAATCCAAGCTCGAATCCGAGATCAAATTCCCCGCGCTGGAACGTTTCCAGCCCGGCGTTCCGCCTGCGCCTTCCGCTGAAGCCGTGGAGGAGGCCGCGCGCCTGCTCGTCAACGCGAAGAAGCCCGTCATTCTCATGGGCCGCGTGTCGCGCAGCATCGACGACTGGAACGCGCGCGTGGCGCTCGCCGAGGCATTGGGCGCCGCCGTGCTCACCGACATGAAGACCGGCGCGGCCTTCCCCACCGAACATCCTTTGCATGTGTGCGAGCCGCGCTTTCGTCCCTCGCCCGCGACCGCCGCGATCACGAAGGAGGCGGACGTCATCCTCTCCCTCGACTGGATCGACTTGCGCGGTCATTTCATCCAGACGCTCGGCAAGGACGCCGACGTCGCGGCGAAAGTCATTCACTGCACGGTGGACGATTATCTGCACAACGGCTGGAGCATGGATTATTTCGGCCTGCCGCCGGCGGATCTGAAAATCCTCGCCACCGCCGATCAGCTCGTACGTCCCTTGCTTGACGCCGTGCGTCGTCTGCGCGGCGCGCAGGAGAAGGCCGCGCCGAAATTCCCCGCGCGCGTTGCGCCCAAACTGCCCGCCCCGCGCAGCGAAGGCGTGATGGGCCTGCGCGATCTCGCCCTCGTCGTGCGCGAATTCTGCGACGCGCGCGATGTGACCATGGCGGGCTTCGCGCTCGGCTGGCCGGCGGATACGGTGAGCTTCCGCCATCCGCTCGATTATGTGGGCTTCGACGGCGGCGGCGGCGTGGGCTCGGGTCCGTCGAACGCCATCGGCACCGCGCTCGCCGTGAAGGGCACGAGCCGCTTCCCGATGACGGTGGTGGGCGACGGCGATTTCGCCATGGGCTGCAACGCCATCTGGACTGCGTGCCACATGGGCATTCCGCTGCTCGTCGTCATCGCCAACAACCGCGTGTATTACAACGACGTCGCCCATCAGGAGCGCATGGCGAACGTGCGCGGCCGGCCGGTCGAAAATAAATTCGTCGGTCAGGAAATGGTCCATCCGGCGATTGATCTCGTCGGCCTTGCGCGCGCGCAAGGCGCTGTGGGCGAGACGGCGATGGATGCGAACGAATTCCGCGCGGCGCTCCAGCGCGGCGAAGCTGCGGTGCGCGCGGGCGCGGTCTATGTGATCGACGCGCGCGTGGACGTTGGCGCGCCCGGCGAAGGCAATCGCGGGCACACCTCCGGCCGCAAGGACTAAGCGCGTCATCAGTCGACGAGGGTGAGGGTAAGCGCGCCGATGAGTTCGGCGCGCCGCGCCAGCGCCTCCGCCAGCGCGCGCTGCGTTTCTTCGCGCGTGCTGGCGTTTGAGCCCATGGCGACAAGACCGCCGATGGCGAGCGCGAAAGCGGCGATCATCTGCACCGGATCGAAGCGCAGGGCCCCGGCGAACAAGGCGAGGGTCCACAGGCCGCCGGCGGCGCTCGCCGCGCGCCCCAGCGCGATGAGCTTCGCGCAGGCGGCCGCCTTCTCCGCAAGCGACTCGATGCGCGCCTCAAGGCGCTCGATCTCCTCGCGCGTCTCCGCTGCGCTCATAGCCGCGGCCCGCAATTGCGAAACACGGTGTCCTGTTTGAGGTAGTCCGCGAGGCTCATGTCTTCGATGCGGGCGAGCACGCGCCCGGTGCGCGCGTAGCTCGCGTAGAAGGCGCGCTGGCGCGGGCCCTGCGCGCCTTCCTCGATCACCTCGCCGCACACGCGCCCCAGGTCGCCGCGCTGCGGCGGAAAATGGAGCAGGGGCCGCACCTGCGCGCGGGCGGGGTCGAGAACTTGCGCGCGCACGGCCTCCGTCACGGCGGCCTCCAGCGTGGCGGACAGGGGCGCGCGCGCGATGTCGCCGGGCGTCTGCCCGCCGACAGGTGCGGCTGGCCCGAGGATTGCTAGCGCTATCAGTGCGGCGCGCGGCGCGCGCAGGGTCCAGACGGCCATAGACCCGGTTGTGCCAGAAAGCGGAGAGAAGCGAAATCAGGGCGAACGGGAATCGCCTTAAGTCGGATGGCGGGGCGAGCCAGAAGATCGGGAGGAACCCGCCTCTGCGGAGCGCCGTTCCGGCGGCCAAGAGGGTGCTTGGTGCGCGAAAGCGCGCTTTTCCCCCTGTGGATAGCTCAGCGGACCAATTCCCCGAAAAGCTGGAATTCAACGTGGCGCGCGGCGAATAACAAAGCCTCGCCATGGGTTTGCTTGAGCGCAAGCGACATTTTGGCAACTGCGCGGCGCGAATAAGGCGTCTTGGCCTTATGTAACCGTCCCGGCAATATGCCCGAGGGTACCTCCTCATCATCCCCTATTGCCGGCACTCGTGCGGGCGACTCAGAGGGATAAGCACAGCTTGTGTCTCTGAAGAGACAAGGGGCTTCTGGAGGTAAACAATGAATTTCACGAAGGGAATCCTGCTCGGTTCCGGCGCCGCCCTGTTCGCGGTCGCTGGCGCTCAGGCGGCTGATCTGCCGAGCCGCAAGTCGGCTCCGGTTGAGTATGTGAAGGTTTGCTCGGCCTATGGCGCCGGCTTCTTCTTCATCCCCGGCACCGACACCTGCCTCAAGGTCGGCGGTTATGTCCGTATCGAGTACGACAACCGTCAGGACGCCACTGTCGGCGCCACCGGTCTCAACGCTTCGACGGCTGGCTGGTACACCCGCGGCACGATCTCGACCGACGCCCGCACGTCGACCCCCTACGGCACCGTGCAGGCCTACATCCAGGCGCGCGCCGTGCAGTCCGGCTCGGGCACGATGAACCAGGACACCCATGGTTCGATCGAAGCCGCTTACATCCGCTTCGCCGGCTTCACCTTCGGCCAGGCTCGTCAGCCCTACGCGTTCATGAGCTCCTGGGGCTACATGAGCAACTGGTGGACCGGCTGGCCGAACGGCGTTCGTCAGATCTCCTACACGCATACGTTCGGCGGCGGCCTCTCGGCTACCGTGAGCGTGCAGGACGCCAACAGCAACGCGTCTGGACATGGTTATAACCGTGCTACGGACGCGCAGGCTTGGGACAACAATGGTCCGGTCTACATCGCTGCTCTGAACTATGACCAGTCGTGGGGCCGCCTGCAGGCCATGGGCGCCTGGACGCGTGAGCAGTCGACCATCGCCGCCATCGGCGGTGACGGCTATGCGGTCGGCGTGGGCGCGGCGTTCAACCTGCCGATGCTCGGCAAGGGCGACTCGATCGAGTTCACCGCGAACTATTGGGACGGTCTCGTCAAGCTCGGCATCGGCAACACTAACCTGCAGACCCCCTCGTCGGGTTCGTGGGGCCCGGTCTCTCCGCTGCCGTCGATCAACGTCGCCACGTCGGCGGGCTGGAGCGTTGGCACTCAGCTGCAGCACTACTGGACGCCGCAATGGCGCACGGTCGTGTTCGGCGCTTACGCCGACATGGACCTGAACAACGGCACGACGGACACGGCCACCGCCACCAGCGCGGGCGCCCAGCTCGTGTGGTCGCCGGTTCGCCAGTTCGACATCGGCGTGCAGGCTCTGTACGTCCGCGCCGAGCGCAAGAGCGCGATCGCTGCGAACAACACCAGCAACGACAACATCGGCATGAAGCTGCGCGTCGAGCGCCGCTTCTGATCGTTTCGATCTAGAAACAGGGAAGGGGCGGCCGAAAGGCCGCCCCTTTTCTTTTTGGCGGAGCCGCGCGGGATGCGGCTTGCAAGATGCGGCTTGCAAGATGCGGCTCGCAAGAATGCGCGCCGCCCCTGATCCCCGCGCGCGCCGGCCTCGTAAGAGGGCCATGCGCAAAATCCTCAAGATCTTTCATTCGCTGGCGTCCTGCGGCCTCATCGGGGGCCTGATCGCCTATGGGCTCCTCCTGCTGCGCGCGCCGCAGGACAGCGCCCGCCAATTCGCCGACATGCGCCTGAACATCGCCGCCCTGTGCGATTACGTGCTCGTTCCCTCGCTGGGAATCGCGCTCGTCACGGGCCTCGTGGCCATGATCGTGCATCGCCCCTTTCAGGACCTGCGCTGGGTCTGGCTGAAAGCCGTCCTGGGTCTGGCCCTGTTCGAATCGGTCCTCGCGGTCACCCAGTCCAAGGCCGGATACGCCGCGATCTTCGCCGAACGCATCGCGCAAGGCGCCGATGTCGTCGAAGCGCGCGAACGGCTCGCCGAGGCGCTGGCCTCTGAATGGACGACGCTGGGCGCCATCACCGCCCTTTGCGTGGCGCAGGTGGTTGTCGGCGTCTGGCGGCCCGCCCTGAAACGCGCGTCCGCGCGCAAGGCGGCGCAGGGCGCGGCGGCCTGACGACGGTTTCGCGCTCGCCCGCGCGCCAAAGAAAAAGGCCGCAGCTTTGAGGCTGCGGCCGTCTTCGCGTCAGGCCGGCGAACCGGCGCTGGATCAGGCGAGGTCGAAGCGGTCGGCGTTCATCACCTTCGTCCAGGCGGCGATGAAATCGTCCACGAACTTCGTCTTCGCATCGTCCTGCGCATAGACTTCCGCCAGCGCGCGCAATTGCGAATTGGAGCCGAAGACCAGATCCACGCGCGTGGCGGTCCATTTCACGGCGCCGGTCGCGCGGTCGCGGCCCTCGAACGTCTCCTGCTTGTCGGAGGTCGGGGTCCATTGCGTGTTCATGTCCACGAGGTTCACGAAGAAATCATTCGTGAGCGCGCCGGGACGATCCGTGAGCACGCCATGCCGCGCGCCCCCGACATTGGCGTCGAGCGCGCGCAGGCCGCCGACGAGCGCCGTCATTTCGGGCGCGCTCAGCGTCAGCAATTGCGCCTTGTCCACCAAAAGCTCCTCCGGCGACGCGCTGAAGGCGGTCTTCTGGTAATTGCGGAACCCGTCGGCGACGGGCTCCAGCGGCGCGAAGGACTCGACGTCCGTCTGCTCCTGCGAGGCGTCGGTGCGTCCGGGCGTGAAGGGAACCTCCACGTCATGGCCGGCCGCCTTCGCCGCCTGTTCGATGGCTGCGGCGCCGCCGAGCACGATCAGATCGGCGAGCGAGACCTTCTTGGCCCCGCCTTGCGCCGCGTTGAACGCGGTGCGCACGCCGTCGATGGCCGCCAGCGCGCGGGCGAGCTGCGCCGGCTCGTTGGCCTCCCAATCCTTCTGCGGGCTGAGGCGGATGCGCGCGCCATTGGCGCCGCCGCGCTTGTCCGAGCCGCGGAACGTGGAGGCCGAGGCCCAGGCCGTCGCGACCAGTTCGCGCGTGGAGAGGCCGCAGGCCAGCAGATCGGCCTTCAGCTTGCGGATGTCCTGCGCGTCGATCAGCGGATGGTCGAGCGCGGGCAGGGGGTCCTGCCAGATCAGCGTTTCGGCGGGAACCTCCGGGCCGAGATAACGCACGCGCGGGCCCATGTCGCGATGGGTCAGCTTGAACCATGCGCGCGCGAAAGCGTCCGCGAAAGCGGCCGGGTCCTTGTGGAAGCGGCGCGAGATCGGCTCGTAGATCGGATCGAAGCGCAGCGAGAGATCCGCCGTCGTCATCATCGGGCGATGTTTCTTCGCGGGATCATGCGCGTCGGGGATCATGTCCTTCTCCGCGACGTCTTTCGCATGCCATTGCCACGCGCCGGCGGGGCTCTTCGTCAATTCCCATTCATAGCCGAAGAGCATGTCGAAATAGCCGTTGTCCCAGGTCGTGGGATTGGGCTTCCACGCGCCTTCGATGCCGCTCGTGGTCGTGTGGACGCCCTTGCCCGAGCCGAAGGAATTGATCCAGCCAAACCCCATGGCCTCGATGGGCCCGGCTTCGGGCTCAGGCCCCACGAGGGCGGCGTCGCCCGCGCCATGCGCCTTGCCGAACGTATGGCCGCCGGCGACGAGCGCCACGGTCTCTTCGTCGTTCATCGCCATGCGCGCGAAGGTCTCGCGCACGTCGCGGCCGGAGGCGACGGGATCAGGCTGGCCGTTGGGCCCTTCGGGATTGACGTAGATGAGGCCCATCTGCACGGCGGCGAGCGGGTTCTCGAGCTGGCGGTCGCCGGCGTAGCGCTTGTCGCCCAGCCAGGTCTCCTCCGCGCCCCAATAAATGTCCTCTTCGGGCGCCCAGACGTCCGCGCGTCCGCCGCCGAAGCCGAACGTTTTGAAGCCCATGGTTTCGAGCCCGACGTTGCCGGCCAGAATCATCAGGTCGGCCCAGGAGATCCGCGCGCCGTATTTGCGCTTGATCGGCCACAGGAGACGCCGCGCCTTGTCGAGATTGCCGTTGTCCGGCCAGCTGTTGAGCGGTGCGAAACGCTGCGTGCCGTTGCCCGCGCCGCCGCGCCCGTCGGCCGTGCGGTAGGTGCCGGCGCTATGCCAGGCCATGCGGATGAAGAGCGGGCCGTAATGGCCCCAGTCGGCGGGCCACCAGCTCTGCGAATCCGTCATCAGCGCGCGCAGGTCCGCTTTCAGCGCGGCGTAATCGAGCTTCTGGAATTCCTTCGCGTAATTGAAGGAGGCGCCCATCGGATCGGATGCGGGATGGCGCTGATGCAGGACGTTGAGGTTCAACTGGTTGGGCCACCAGTCGCGGTTCGAGCGCATCGAGAATTTCGGGCCCGAATGCGCGCCGTGCATCA
>Ga0315899_10000793_pt1 | contig 37618 bp, 24 predicted proteins | sample LakEriMetagenome_2_FD_203518 | JGI IMG/M metagenome (GOLD analysis project Ga0315899, IMG submission 203518) | Freshwater fungal communities from buoy surface, Lake Erie, Ohio, United States - Buoy 4 MA112 | ecosystem: Environmental > Aquatic > Freshwater > Lake | place: USA: Lake Erie, Ohio...
TGAATTGGTTTGGACAGTTTACATCGGTGGAAACGGCGATGACTATACTCAAGATCTTGCCATCGATAGCTTCGGTGACATTTATATTGTGGGAAAAACCAGTTCTAGCGTAGTCCCCTTCGCCTCCCAATTACAACCAAACTATGGTGGTGGAACCTTTGACGGTTTCTTGACTAAGATATCGTCAACCGGAGAGGTCAATAAATTCACCTACTTGGGCGGGTCTGGCACAGATGAAATCAAAGACTTGACATTCGACCGAGACGGAAATCTCTGCATATGCGGAAGCACTGCCGGAGTAGAAATCTTATCGTCTATCACAACAATGCCTTATTTCGGTGGAGTATCAGACGCCTTCGTTACATGCATCAATGAAAACTTCGAGCTCAATTGGGCCGAATATATTGGTGGCGCAGGTGCTGACCTTTTCAACACAATTGCCTTGGATACAGCAGGCAATGTGGTTGTAGGTGGAAACACGAATTCAGGTCCAATCGCATTCCTCGACAACTCGGGTGTGCTGGCTCCAAACAATACGGATGCTATGCTCATGAGCTTTTCACCGGTTGGTACCCTGCTTTGGTCTCAGTTCGTTACCGGATCAGGCGCAGAAAGTGTGAAGGATATTCACGTTGACCTTTTCGGTAACATCTACGTTGGCGGCACAACGGAATCGGCGAACATTACGGTTCAGGATGCATTCCAAGAACAACTCGCTGGTGGTATAGACATGTTCATTTCAAAATACAACACCCTAGGTGAAATGCAGTGGCAATCTTACATGGGCGGAGCAAGCCATGACTGGTTCGGACACATGGCCAGCGATCGCTTCGGAAAAATTATGATTGCAGGTTTTACTAATTCAGCCGCCTTCGGGGAAGAAGTTAACTACGGAACAACGGATGCGTTTTATGCTCGCCTAAGCGATTGCAACAATCCCGACGTAGTAATCCACACAATTGATGATACAACATTCTGCTACGGAGGTGAATCGCTCTTTACAGCTTGCGGTGCATCCAATTATGCTTGGATGAATAGCGATACTCTTTTGCTCACAACCGTTGATACAACTGACATTGTTTACGTGAAAGGCTACAATACCGAAGGTTGCTGGGGTATGTCGAATCGTGTACAAGTAACTGCACTTGAAGTACCGGAAGTCATCATCGAACCCATGGGCCCAACTACATTCTGCGGTGCCGGTGAAGTAGAACTACTCGCTATTTGTGACGTAGAAGCTATGCTTACCTGGAATGATCCTGCGCAAACAGAAGGAGAAATGGTTTTGGCCGATACTGCTAGAACATATGTAGTAACAGCCGAGGGTATCAACGGATGCCGTGGTAACGCTTCGGTCGCTATCGAATTCATTGAATTACCTCAAGCATCCATGACAGTTGCACAAAACTCCGTTTGTATCTCGGGAACACCTGTTAATCTGCTCGGCTTGCCGGAGGGTGGTTTCTTCGTTGGTGAAGGAGTTGTAGGTAATACGTTTGATCCCGGTCTTGCCGGAGGTGGAACACACGAATTGCAATATGTTATTCTCGACAAAAACGGTTGCGAAGGATCATCATCGTCAGCTAGCATAGAAGTTATGTTCTTCCCAACAGTAATATTCGTAGCCAACGACAGTGTTTGCACCTTTGATGAGCCATTCCAGTTGATTGGCGAACCACTCGGAGGTACCTTCGAAGGAGATGGTGTATTGGGAGATTCCTTCTACCCTGCTCTTCCCGGAACCGGTGGTCAAAACATTACATACACCTTCGTGGATAACCAAGGTTGTATAAACGTTGCCAATCAAGTAATTTTCGTAGATCCCTGCTTAGTGAGCTCAGTTGAAGATGTAGAGGGCACAATCTTCAGTGTATATCCCAATCCGGCAGAGAACTTCTTCATCGTTGATAGCCCTGACAACAACCAATTCAGCGCAACATTGATGAGTGTTTCTGGTCAACAAATTGAAAGTCTCAGCGGTTTCAATCAGTTACGCATTCCAACCGAGCACCTTCCTGCCGGCTGCTACTTTGTGAAAATCAACGGAACTGAAAGTACGTCCATCATCCAGCTGATGATTCAACATTAGAACCTAAACTAGAACAATAAACCTAACTTTAGCAAGGGGCCCTTCGGGGCCCTTTTGCGTTAAATACACTTGAAGTAATCGAACGGCTCCAGACAGGAGTCGCAGCGGTAAAGAGACTTGCAGGCCGTTGAGCCGAACTGCGAAAGCATATTGGTGTGGGTGGATCCGCAACGCGGGCATTTCACATCGCGAAGGCGCCCCATTAGAAGCCCTTTATCGGCACTGCCCTTTTGCGGAGGAGCAATACCCTCCATGCGAAGCTTCTCACGAGCCTCGTCGGTCATCCAGTCGGTTGTCCAAGCAGGCGATAGAATCGTACTTATCTCGTACTTCGTTACGCCATACTCCTCAAGCACCTCGGCTATATCTTGCTCAATTGTGCGCATGGCCGGGCAACCGCTATAGGTAGGCGTAATGACTACGTGAACCAAGTCTTGTGTGCAAGATACCTCTCTGACTATTCCCAACTCAACGACGTTCAAGACAGGAATTTCAGGATCGCTCACCTCGGTAAGCCAACTCCAAACATCGTGTGTGTCAGGTACTTTATTCATACTACCATTTGGCACCCGGGTATGCCCTTTGCAAAAATTGTAGTTCTGCAAGCAAATAACCCATATGTTCTGTATGGCGGCCACTGCGGCCACCGAAGTGATACCATGCTTCAGTAGGAACAGTTAAACGTGCCTCAGCGAATAAGGCGTTCAAACGATCGGTCCAGACAGTTTTCAAAGCATCACGGGTTATGCCCCAACCCTCCTTGGAGGCAATTACATCCAACTCATCATCACGGAATAATTCACCGAGATAAGGCCAAAGACCGGACACTGCCTGTTGCATGCGACTATGACTTTCCGGAGTTCCATCACCCAAGCGAAGCATCCAATCTGTCGCATGTTGCACATGGTACTTCACTTCCTTGATGGATTTTTCGGCAAAACCGGATAGAAAAACGTCTGAGCTTCCTTTCAAATGCTCGAGAAAAAGCAGATAGAATGAGCTGTAGTAATACTGACGTGCTATCGTAGTGGCATAATCACCATTGGGCAATTCCATCAACAGCGCATTCGAATATTCCGACTCCATGCGCGTGAGTGCAATTGCATCTTCGTCACGACCGTCTTCCGTCAATGAAGCCAAATGCTTATATATGTTTGTGGACTGGCCAATATAATCAAGAGCAATATTAGATAGCGCGATATCTTCTTCTAATATAGGACCATGGCCGCACCATTCGCTGAGTCGCTGCCCTAATATAAGAGTGTCATCAGCCATTCTCAGCAAGTAAGTATAATACACCTGATTATTCATTTCAACTATTCAGTATTATATTCAACATCACATGTGCCCCACTTCAGGAGGTATTTCGTAGAAGGTCGGATGACGATACACCTTGTCATTGGCTGGCTCGTAAAGAAAGTCCTTATCGGCCGGCGACGAAGCAACAATATCTTGACTTCTTACAACCCAAATACTTACGCCTTCCATTCTTCGAGTATAAACATCCCGGGCATTCTCAATAGCCATTTTAGCATCGGCTGCATGTAAACTACCGGCGTGCTTATGCGCCAAACCATTCTTGCTGCGAATGAAAACTTCCCAAAGTGGCCAATTCTTATTATTCATGAGAGTAAATTCTTGGACGCGCAAGGTAGCAACATAACTCTTGAATTTCCGCAACGCAGACTCACAAAAATCCGACAAAGGTGATTGAATCATTTGTGCCCAAACGAATGAACATTTGTCTTACTTTAGTTCAACTAATCCAATAATCAACCATGAAAAAACTTCTATTCACGCTTGGTACAATCCTTCTTTCGGGTTCACTCCTTGCCCAAACATTTAATGATGATTTTGAATCCTACACGCTGGGCTCCATGATCGCCGCCACCAGTGATACCTGGGAAACCTGGACCAGTCCGAATGGTGGCGCAGATGATGTGGCGGTAACTAATAACGAGGCTCACAGTGGTTCTCAGTCGCTCTACTTCAGCTCAACTGCAGCCAATGGCGGTCCTGCCGACGTAGTTCTCCCCTTTCCGGAGGAAATAAATGTGGGACAGTTCAATCTGGACATGTGGTTTTACATCAACCCAGGAGCGGGCGCATACTTTAATCTTCAAGAAACCGGAGTTATTGGTACCTCTTGGGCTGCCGATGTATATTTCGTAGACGGCACAGCACAGTTCACCTCGGGTGGATCTCTATTGCTTGAATGTGAATACCCGGAAGGCAGTTGGTTCCAGCTGGGGATGCACAATGACATGAGCACCAATACATGGGATATTCTCATCAATGGAAACAGCCAGGGAACATATGCGAATAGTGCAACTCAAATCGCAAGTATGGACATATTCCCACTTCAGGGAAATCAATTCTATGTTGATGATGTATCCTACTCATTCGAGCCTTATACCCTGGGTAATACCAATGGAGCAGCGGTTTCCATCAATAACATCAACTCTGGTCTTGCTGGTCAGCAGGCCACTCCCTCTGTTACAATCCGAAACCTCGGAACGCAAGCCATTACTTCTTTCGATTTGAATCTAGCCTATAACGGTTCAAACCTGAGTGAAACCATTTCAGGTGTAAACATTCCTTCGCTGGCATTCTACACTGTAGATTTTTCTCAAAGCCTAACCCTTGCGGCCGGATTAAATCCTGCCTCAGCGACAATTTCAAACATCAATGGCGCAGCGTCTGATGACGATGCCACAGACGACACAAAAACAATCGATATCAATCCGATAGTTCCTGCACCTTATAAAGCTGTTGTTGCTGAGGAAGCAACCGGTACTTGGTGCCCATGGTGTGTAAGAGGAACTGTCTTTATGGAAGAATTAAGCAACCGCTATGATGGTTACTTCATTGGAATTGCAGTTCACAACGAAGACCCTATGGTTGTAACAAACTACGACAGTGCCATAGGTGGTTATATAAGCGGCTATCCAAGCGGTTTGGTAGATCGAGGCACAGAATACGACCCATCGCAATTTGAAATTCCATTCCTGGAAAGAATTCAGGTAAGCCCTAAGGCAATAATTGAAAATGGCGCCAGCTTCGACGCGGCAAGCGGTGTCCTTTCCATCAGCGCTTCAACGACCTTCCTTGAAAACGTTACAGGCGACTATCGCATAGCATGTGTAATCACGGAAGATGGTCTATCAGGCACAACGTCTGATTGGGCTCAGGCAAACGCCTATGCAGGAGGTTCAAATGGCGATATGGGTGGTTACGAAAACTTACCCAACCCGGTGCCCGCTGCACAAATGGTTTATGATCACGTTGCCCGCTTTATAAGCCCTTCGTTTACTGGACAACCGAACGCCTTTGCAGGTGCTCAAATGAGCGGTAATACGACCACTCACAATTTCACCGCCGATGTCCCCGACAGTTGGAACTTAAGCAATATCCACATCATTTGTATGGTGATCGGACCTGATGGAGTCATCGACAATGCAACATCCACAACATTTTCGGAAGCAGAAACCAATGGCTTCCTTGCTGGAAATCTTGTGCTCGGCACAACAGAATTGCATTCTTTTGAAAATGGCATAACCCTTTTCCCCAACCCCGCCTCAGATCGTTTAATGGTTAAGATTGATCAGCAAAGCAATCAGCAGACAACACTTCGCCTTACAGACGCTTACGGGAAAACAATCGAGGAAAGAGCTTACAATAACTTGTCGAGCAAGACTATATTCCCCATCGAACTGGACGGATTGTCTCAGGGTATGTACTTCATTCAGGTCATCCAGAATGACAGAACATTCACAAAGTCGTTTATCAAAGAATAACGGAACGGTATTTAATTAAGAAGGCCCACCTAGGTGGGCCTTCTTTGTTATCGTTATGCAGCTTCAGTAGCTTGCCGGAGTTCCTGCTTTCGCGCGTATTCCATGGCCGCCTCACGCACCCAAGCGCCTTCTTCATGAGCCTTGTTGCGCGTTTGTAAACGCTGCTTGTTACAAGGGCCATTACCCTTAACTACCTCATTGAATTCCGTCCAGTCAATTTCACCAAAATCATAGTGACCGGTAGATTCATTCCATTTCAAATCTTTATCGGGAATGGTCAGCCCCAAGTATTCAGCTTGAGGCACCGTCATATCCACAAACTTCTGACGCAACTCGTCGTTGCCGTGGCGCTTGATTTTCCAAGCCATGTTTTGTCCACTATGGGCCGAAGCCGCATCGCTTGGTCCAAACATCATAAGCGATGGCCACCACCAGCGATTGAATGCCTCTTGAGCCATTCTCTTCTGTGCATCGTTGCCGTTTTTAGCCAGAGCAATCATAATCTCATAGCCCTGACGCTGATGGAAACTTTCCTCTTTGCAAATGCGAACCATGGCGCGGCTGTATGGGCCGTAGCTTGTGCGCTGCAGAGAAACCTGATTCACAATGGCAGCGCCGTCGACCAGCCAACCAATAGCACCGATGTCCGCCCAGGAAACCGTAGGATAATTGAAAATAGAAGAGTACTTGGCTTTACCACTCAGCAATTCTTCTATCAACGTATCACGATCCACCCCAAGCGTTTCACATGCGCTGTAGAGGTATAGTCCGTGCCCTGCTTCATCTTGTACTTTGGAAATCAATATGGCCTTGCGTCGTAACGACGGAGCCCGTGTTATCCAATTGCCTTCGGGCAACATACCTACGACCTCGCTGTGCGCATGCTGCGCAATCTGGCGAACCAGCGTTTTGCGATAACCGTCCGGCATCCAATCCTTCGCCTCAATCTTGTTTTCAGCATCTACATAGTTCTGAAAACGTTCGAGCAATGCTTGATTTTCCATAACTGACATTTCTTAAGAATGCACAAGATTAAGGTAAATTCAAATGAACATCACATCTATTTTTGCGGGCACCAGAAAAATCATGAGACCCAAATTTCACCCGCTAACGGTAATCGATGTTCGCCGCGAAACCAAGGATTGCATATCCATTGCTTTCGAAGTCCCACAGGAACTCAAGGAAAACTATCAATTCCGACAAGGTCAATACCTCACTCTGCGCGAAACCGTTAACGGCGAAGACATCCGTCGCTCCTACTCTATCTGCAGCGGTGTAAACGAACCGGAACTGCGCGTGGCCATCAAAGAAGTACCCCACGGTAAATTTTCGACATGGGCAAACCGTGAACTTCAGAAAGGGCACGTAATGCAGGTAATGACACCCATGGGAACATTTGGAACTGAAATCGAACCCGGTCAAAAGAAAAAATATTTGCTGGTAGCAGCAGGAAGCGGCATTACGCCGGTTTTCTCGATTGCAAAAAGTGTATTGGCGACCGAACCTGAAAGTGAGGTAATTCTATTATTCGGTAACCGCTACTTCCAGTCAATCATTTTCCGTGAGCAACTCGAAGACCTGAAAGACCGATACTTGGGGCGTTTCAGAGTGTTTCATGTACTCAGCGCAGAACCGAATGACGTGGATCTTTTTTCGGGCAGAATTGACAAGGCAAAACTCGAGGGATTCGCCAAGGGCTTCATTCATATGGACACCATCCATGAAGTCTTCGTTTGCGGCCCTGAGCCATTAATTCGACTCGTAAAGGAGTTTTCTATTGAACGCGGAATAACAGAGGAAAACATTCACTTCGAATTATTCGGAACCCCCAACCCGACAGCCGGTGGTAATATCGAAAAGCCAGCTGAGCCCGCTGCAGAATCCGGAAAACGCTGTGCAGTTACGTTAGTTTTTGACGGTCAGGAAAACAACTTCTTCATGCCGATGGATGGGACAGCAATTCTCGATGCTGCACAATCAAGCGGCATGGACATTCCATTTAGTTGCAAAGGTGGAATGTGCTGCACATGCCGAGCGCACGTATCAGAGGGTGCAGCTACTATGAAAGTCAACTATGCCCTTGAACCCGGCGAAGTCGAATCAGGCTATGTACTCACTTGCCAGGCGGTACCTACCAGTGAGCACATAACCGTCGATTTCGATCGTCACTAATTCAATCAGCTTCCTGCTTGCGCTGCACTAACGGCAGCACCTGCATTCAAGTTTCCGTAACCACGACTTCCATTCGGGTTCGGATAGTATTGTGAAGTCGTGAGTAAATGGTTGTAAACCTGCTCACGCGTGAAATTCGGATTCACCGACCACACCATGGCAGCAACTCCTGAAGCCATCGCCGTCGCAGATGAACTTCCGCCAATATACTTCGCCGCATTCCCGGAAGTATTCAACGAAAGTGTATTACGTGAACTGTTTGTTGAGCGTTCCATCGTCATCGTAAAATCAACCTGCGACCCATCGTGGCAAGAAGCACATGTGCCAAAGTTTTCCTTTACTCCGGTAATGGCAACACATCGAGAAAGAGCAGCAGGGTAAACAACTCCCCACCAGCTCGTCCAGCTGTAAGAAGTTCCTGCAGCAGCCATCATCATTTTGCCGGCACCCCAGGCGTAATTCACGCCGTCTTCAATCACACTGCTGTAGAAAGGCGTCCCGATAGACATGCTGATCACCTTTACATCCGCTCTATTACCCATTTTAACCAAGGCATTCTTCAAGCCTGTTCGTTCTACCGAACGGTCGAGAACTACATCCTCACATCCTCTTATGAAATGTAAATTGGCCTTGTATGCTACACCTGTCGTCGCGCCCAAATTATTGCGCGCACCTACAGCCAAACCACTCATAGCGGTTCCATGCGAGCAACTTGAATAAGCGCTGCTGCCAAACGTAAAATCAGTAGTTACTGAGCGGCCTACATTGCTATCGCCGTTGTTAAAATCAGAACCCAACAACGATTGCGAAGAGCTCAATCCTGCATCGATTACACCGATGGTTATACCCTGTCCCTGGGCTGTATTCCACGCAGCGGGTATGTTCATCAAACCAAAGTTCCAGGGCAAAATAGCATTAGGTGTTGTTGTGGTATAGTCAGCAGAGTTCAATGCGTAAGTGCTCACAGAACATCCTGACGTTGAACGCTCCTCGGTCATCAAATCAGCGTGAGCATAATCCAAAGGCTCTATGTAGCGCACATTCTTTAGGTTGCGCAGGGCAGTAAGAACATGGCGATCAGAGAGCTTCAGGGTGATAATTGGAAGAATGGGATCATCCTCCACCAAAATAGCACGCCATTCCGATTCAAGTCCGCGCTGAGCCAATTCGCTTTGTATAAAAGCAATCAAAGCGTCATGCACTTCTTTCCATGCGCCTTGCTGAATACGAACCCGGTAGATAGTGTTTTCCAATCCCACGTATTCAGCAGGCTGATATCCAATAGCAACTGTTTGATCTCCATATTGAATGGCACTCCAAAGCATCTTGAAGTCAGCTTGTTCCCAGCGAAAATCACCGTTGGCAGTGTATAGCTCCTTGACATAATCATCCACCTTCTGTTTCGAAAAGGGTTCACCCTGGGGAACCTGCACGAGAGCTTCTCGCTTCACAAGTTTACCGGATAATCCTTGCGTGTCGGCTACTATCTGATCTTCACTGGTTGGAGAACAGCTTGTGAAGATCGACGCAGCAAGAACTGCTAATGAAAAGACAAAATGCTTCATGGTTGTTAAGATTTGAGTCGAATGTAAACGATTATTCCATGCGTTCTGCGGATAGCAAGTCAATTTTCAACTGAATTTCAAACATTTGAACTTGGACAACCTTGTGTTGTTAATTCGCCACATGGATTCATTAAGCCAAATTGTGTTGGGCGCAGCAGTGGGTGAAGTACTGCTCGGTAAAAAATTAGGCAACAAAGCACAGCTTCTGGGAGCTATTGGAGGCACACTTCCCGACCTCGACGTATTGCTCAATCCATTGTTTAGCGATGAAATCACCAAGCTTCAAATTCACAGAGGCTATTCGCACGCTTTAGTCATTCATTTGCTTTTGTCCTTTCCTCTCGCAAAGTGGTGTCATGCAAAATGGAAAGACCTACTATCCTTTCGCCGTTGGTACATCTTCTGGGCTTCTGTTCTTATTACCCACGCGCTGCTCGATTGCTGCACGACCTACGGCACTCAGCTGCTTCTGCCTTTTACTGATTATCTCGTAGGTTTCAATAATATTTCGGTGGTAGACCCATTATGGACAATTCCATTCCTACTTCTAATGCTCGTCCCCTTGTTTCTCCATCGAGAAAACCCCAATCGCATTCGGTGGGCTGCTGCAGCTTGCTCATATGCAGGGTTGTATATGCTGCTAACGTTCTATCACAAATACACCGTTCACTCCCATTTCGAAAGTCAACTTAAGGCGAGTAACATTTCTTATCACACGGTGAAAACAACCCCTACCATGTTCAATAACATACTCTGGTCGGGCATCGCCGTGTCGCAAGACACCCTGTATTTTGGTGAGTACTCCTTGCTTCAAAAAGATCCAATCGTAGAATGGGTTGCCTATCCAATCCATCATGAACTGATCGAAAATCATCCGGATCAGCGCATCATGAAGGTCCTACAATGGTTCGGGCAGGGAGCCTATTTGGCCACACCCTATAACGACGGCATTGATTTCTTCACAGCCAAATGGGGTCGCTCAGACTTTACACAAACGGAACCGCATAAGGCATTTGTTTTTCACTGGAGAATCGAACCATGTGAAGATGGTTGGTGTGCCGACCAAATAATGCCGGAATGGAAAAAGGACGATTTCAACCGAGCGTTTGGAACGCTATGGAGTCGCATACTCGACAAGCCAAAAGCTGTTTCGCAAATGCAGTAGTTGGTGTTATTTTCGCGACTCCCAAAAGTGACGTAACATGAGCGCAGAAATACCCAGCAAATACGACCCGATTTTAACCGAAGATAAATGGTATGGCTACTGGATGGAGCACAAGCTTTTCAAGAGCGTGCCCGATGGTCGTGAGCCCTACACCATTGTAATTCCTCCGCCAAACGTCACCGGCGTGTTGCACATGGGGCACATGCTCAACAACACCATTCAGGATTTGTTGGTTCGCCGTGCACGCATGCAAGGTAAAAACGCCTGTTGGGTTCCTGGCACCGACCACGCTTCTATTGCGACAGAAGCCAAAGTGGTTCAGAAACTCCGTGCGGAAGGCATTAAAAAAAGTGATCTCTCCCGCGAAAAGTTCTTGGAGCACGCATGGGAATGGACGCACAAACATGGCGGTATCATTCTCGAACAATTGAAGAAACTAGGAGCAAGCTGCGACTGGGATCGCACTCGCTTCACCATGGACGAGAAATACTACGAGAGCGTAGTGGATACGTTCATTGATCTCTACAAAAAAGGGAAGATTTATCGCGGTGAACGCATGATTAACTGGGATCCCGCAGCGCTCACCGCTTTATCTGATGAGGAAGTAATTTACCGCGAAGTCAACTCGAAGTTATACCACGTGCGTTATCAAATTGTGGGCAGCAACGAATACATCACCATCGCGACCACACGTCCCGAAACCATTTTGGGTGACACTGCAGTTTGTGTGAATCCGAAAGACGAACGCTACAAACATCTTCACGGCAAAAAGGCGATAGTTCCATTGGTCAATCGCGAAGTTCCCGTGATAGCGGATGAATATGTGGAAATGGAATTCGGAACAGGATGCTTGAAGGTTACGCCTGCTCATGACATGAACGACTTTATGCTCGGCGAAAAATACAAGTTGGAAATCATCAATATGATGAACGACAACGGTACAATCAGTGAGGCCGGTCAACTCTATGTGGGGATGGATCGCTTTGACGTTCGCAAGCAGATCGCAGAAGACCTTCAGAACTCCGGCAACCTGGTGAAGGTGGAAGACCTCATCAATAAAGTAGGATTCAGTGAGCGCAGCGACGCTGTGGTAGAGCCCCGTCTTTCACTGCAATGGTTTGTGGATATGAAGGATTTGAGCAAGCCTGCGCTCGACCACGTCATGAACGACGACATCAAGTTTTTCCCACCAAAGTTCAAGAACAGCTACCGCAACTGGATGGAAAACATCAAAGACTGGTGTATCTCAAGACAGCTGTGGTGGGGACATCGCATTCCGGCCTGGTATGCACCCGATGGCCAATTCGAAGTAGCCAAAACAAAAGAAGAGGCACTGCAGCAATTTGCTCAAAAAGGAATTGCGGTAGACGCCGAATCCATTCGTCAAGAAGAAGATGTGCTCGACACTTGGTTCTCCTCTTGGTTGTGGCCTATTAGTGTTTTTGATGGCTTTTATTCTGACGAAGAGGTCAACTACTACTACCCGACCAACGATCTGGTAACAGCACCTGAAATCATGTTCTTCTGGGTGGCACGTATGATTATTGCCGGATACGAATACCGCAACGACTTGCCCTTCCGTAACGTGTACTACACAGGTATCGTGCGCGACAAGCAAGGACGCAAGATGTCGAAGTCACTGGGTAACTCACCCGATCCATTAGACCTCATGAAGAAATTCGGAGCCGATGGGGTGCGTGTAGGGATGCTTCTTTCATCGCCCGCGGGTAACGACTTACTATTCGACGAATCACTGTGTGAACAAGGTCGCAACTTCGCCAATAAAATCTGGAATGCTTTCCGTTTGGTAAAAGGGTGGGAAGAAAAGATTGACAGCAATCTGAGCCAATCGCCCGCCGCTAAAACAGCGATAGAATGGATGCGAAGTAAATTCAACCACACACTTGCATCCTTAAACGATGACTACGACAAGTTCCGCATCAATGAAGCGTTGATGACGACATATAAGTTGGTATGGGATGATTTCTGTGCATGGTACCTTGAGATGGTGAAACCACCTTATGGTCAGGGCATGGATGCTGCAACCTACGAGGCGTCCGTTGATATTCTCGAGAATTTACTCAGTGTTTTGCATCCTTTCATGCCATTCCTTTCCGAAGAAATATGGCATTATTTAAAGCCACGCACCGAAGGAAGTTCGATTTGCGTTGGGCAATGGCCAAAAGTTGGAGAAGTAGACAATCACATTCTATCTTCATTTGACAAAATGTCGGAGGTTGTAATTGGTATTCGTAATCTTCGTAAAGAAAAAAATATTCCGAATAAAGAATCAGTAGAACTGATTGTGCGCGCTAACCAAGAGCCTGATAAAGCATTCGATTCGGTTGTAAAGCACCTGTGCAACATTGAATCAACAACCTATACTTCCGATAAACCAACCGGCTGCTTTTCATTCGTGACTGCATCAGCAGAATACTTCATTCCTTTCACACAGCAAGTTGATGTGGAAGAAGAAAAGAAAAAAATTGAGGCTGAGTTAACCTATGTAAGAGGTTTTCTGAAATCAGTTGAGTCGAAGTTGAATAATGAGCGATTCGTCAATAATGCACCACCGGCTGTATTGGAAAGTGAAAGAAAAAAGCAGAGTGATTCGTTGGCGAAAATTCAAATGATGGAAGAACAGTTGAAGGCGCTTAATTAACGCGGCATCGTAAACTCGAAAGTTGTTCCTTTCCCCAATTCGGAGAAAAAACGAATAGAGCCACCTATGCGGCTAACCAGCTTTTTAACGGTGGCAAGTCCGATTCCATTTCCGCGTTTGCCAAATCGATCAGACGAAGAAGCTGTCTCAAAAAGCTCGAAAAGCTTATCGTGGAAACGGCTATCGATGCCGGCACCATTATCGGCAACAACTACACGATAACCTTCCTTATTCTCTTCAACTTCCAATCTGACGATTGTTTTGGATTTATCGCTATACTTAATAGCGTTACCTACTAGGTTGAGCAAGACCTGCAACAAAACAGGGCCATGAGTATTAATTGCATCCGGTTGAATAAAAAACTGCAACTCCACAGCGGAATCGCCACCGAACAAGTTCATTACCTGCGAAATCAACTCCTCTCTTTTGATCGGTGAAGCCATTTCCTGGTAGGCACTATCCAAGCGGTAGTAATCAAGAAGACCGTTAATGAGTGAAGAAAGCTGTTGAGATGAGCCCCGAATTGCATTGAGCATGCGAACACCTTCTTGCTGAAGCATTTCGCTATGACTATCAATGAGGACATCGGTCAGGGAGGAAATTCCATTCAAAGGAGACTTCAAATCATGCGCTGCGATAAACGCAAATTGCTCAAGCTCACGATTCTTCTCCTCCAGGTTACCAAGCGTTCTCTCCAACGCCATTTTACTGCGTCGAAGCTCTAGCAAAGCCATCACTTGTTCTGCCAATGCATTGAGTGCATTAAGCTGACTTTCTGTTAAAGTCTTAGGCTCACTATCCAAAACGCAGAGTGTTCCCAATGACAATCCATCTTCATTGACAAGTGGTACGCCAGCGTAAAAGGCCAAATGCGGATCTCCTGTTACCAGGGGATTATCATGAAAACGATTATCCAATCGCGCATCCGGAACTACAAGAGTTTTTCGGGGTTCATGAATAGCGTGGGCACAAAACGCCAACTCGCGAGCTGTCTCAGACACATCCAAGCCTACACGCGCCTTGAACCATTGTCTGTCCTCATCAACCAGTGAAATGAGAGACATTTTACAGCCACAAATTTGAGACGCAATAGCAGTTAGTTGATCGTACTCCTTCTCTGATAACGTATCTAGAACCCCATAGCTTCGTAGAGCTTTGATGCGTTCTGATTCGTTATGTGGTTTCTCCGGAATAATCATACTTTCAACAATCGCGGTTTTTCCAAAAGTAGACTATTCTGCCATGCTTCAACTTGACAAATATCAATAAAAAAAGGGCCGCAATTGCAGCCCTTTTCCTATAATAAAATTCGATTAGTCTACCATCAGCTTGAGTGTGCGTGAGTGGCCATCCGAATGCAAGGAAATCAAATAAGCACCAGTCGCCAAATCTCTCGTGTCGATGTTGATGCGCTGCGCTCCGGGTGCAGACGCACGCGGCTTCCAGCTGCTGATAACACGACCACTAAGATCCGTCAATGCGATATTCAGATTTTCTGCACCGCGATCAACATAAGTGAGCACTGTGTTGTCATCGGCCGGATTAGGATAAACCATAGCTCCGAAGAAGTCTGCGTCCTGTTCGTTCAAACCAACCGTTCCGGTCATATTGATATCATCAATGAACAGATTGTTTGGGAACTCACCGGCACGGAAGTTAAACTTCATTCTGAAACCTTCAGTAAGGTAAGTATTCGGAATAGTGAATGATTCTTCTCTCCACTGAGTTGCATTGGTGGGGAAGAAAGGAATACTCACACTACCCGCTGTAACTAAATCCAACCCGCTCAAACTTACACGTGGTATAGTTGACCAAGTTTGTCCGCAGTCATTCGAAATGAAAACCTCAAACACATCCGAAATTCCAGCGAGATCCGTGCTCTGCGTGGCGTATGCATATTTGAAAGATACGGCAGCTCCGGAAACCAAATCCAAATTGCATGACGGCGTAACCAACTCGTCAAAGTCATATCCACCCTCATCAATATTCGTTACCGACATATCGTATGCGTTCAGATAAGCACTGTTGTTATTGGAGAAGCCTGCCTGTGTTGTTCGGTCCCAAACAGAAACGTTACTATCAAAATTACCTGGGACATAAAAATTCACGAATCCCCAGTAATCATCGAAACCATCTGAAAATAATGGACCACCTGTTTCCGTCCAAGATGGTGCAATTACTACGCATTGCTGCATCGTTTTGGTAGTTGAACCCTGCGCATTAGTAACAGTCAACGTTACTGTCTTTCTACCTTCAGAAGTAAACTCTACTGATGGGTTAGCAGCGCTGCTAGTGGCAGGATTGCCATCTTGAAATGTCCATGCATACGTTTCTACTTCACCGTTAGTACTGTTATCAACGAAGTCGATTTCCTCGTTCACACAAGCAAACTTGGTTACAGGATAAAAATCCGCAACAGGAGCACAAGTCAAAGGACTATCGCCCGTGCCTGTAAGCGCTTTATTTGCTTCTGTCCAAAGCGTGCTGCGTCCTGAGATAGCAGCATTCAAAGCAAGTCTCATACGCTCCTTTTGTCCATTGGTGAACATGTGAGAGCAATAAGAATAATCCATGAAATTCTGTACGTTTTCAACGACTCCAAATGTTCCTACCAGCTCAACGTCGTCTATTGAAAACGATCCGGCCAAATCTTCTGCATTAAAGGCATACACGCGGAACGTCACCGGACCGGTTAACGCGGTAAAAGAGGCTCCACCAAGAGTCACCTTGGCACCATTCACAGCAATTGCAGTGTCATTGGCAAAGAAAAATGTGTTGGCCGGATTCGGATTTGAAAGCACCACCAAATTTGCATTTGCAGGAGCAACAGAAGCTGGAATATTGCTTCCATAATTATTCATGCTAGAGCGCACAGCGAAGGCTCGTGGACCGTTGGCACCTCGAGCAGCTTTGAAACGCATCTCGGTTAACGTCATTGCGCTGCCGGGACGCGGTGTAACAGTGAATTCATAATACTTTGAAGTATTGATGGCACCGGTCATATCTGAGTAAGATGTAGCGCCACTCACAGCACCTTCCTCCCAGCCGGTGAATGAGAACTGGGCATCGAGATTCGGATTGACCGATACTCCGTTAGCCTCAAAACGGGTGAGTTGCAAACGTGTGAAACTCTCTTCGCCAATCAGCAACATCACGGGATCTGTAGGATCTGTTGTACCTCCAAATCCACCAACCACATCGTTGAAGTTATAAATTGGATTAGAAATAGCAGTGGAGCTGCACGAGAAGTCTTTTAAATCGTTGCAGTCATCATGTCCTTCAGTAACAGGAGTGTCCGAAACACCGTCATCACCACATTCAACCTCCGGATCGTTCGTGCTTCCCCATGGGTGCGCCAAATCGAGATAGTGACCAACCTCGTGTGTCAACGCTCTAGAAGCGAAATCAGAACCCGTTCCAATACTACCTATATAGTTGTGGCGAATGATAATACCATCAGCCAAGGCAGACTGTCCGTCGATAACAGAGGATGGGTACTGACTGTAACCTGCCACACCGTTCTCCATATTGGCCACCGTCCAAACATTAAGGTAGCGTTCGCGCGGCCACTGATTCAATTTAGAGCCATTGTCACCTACGTAAGTTTCAATTGAGCGGATGCGCTCGATACCATTGGTGCAGTTGCCCAAAAAGTCTTTTGTAGCGAGTCGGAACTCAAGCTTCACATTTGCTACAATGGTGTCGAAACCATTCACCACGACAATGGTGTCAGAGTTCAATTTGTTATAATCTCGATTGAGGATTTCCATTTGGTCGAGAATCTGAGCATCCGAAATATTCTCTGGACCTTCCATGTGCAACACGTGGAATACTACAGGAATGACGAGAACCGCCTCGGTCTCTCCATCACGAGTGTTGCGCCATTCAATCATTTCCTCGCGCATTAATCGGTCGTAATTATCCTGAGCCTGCACCAAGAAAGGATTGCGGGCACGCTCTCTGTTGTTCATCAGGTCGGTACCGCAACGATACTGAGCCATTGCAGTAAGGGTGGTTACAAGTCCCAAACCTAGCGTAAGTAAGCTTTTTCTCATGTCAATTTCTGAAATTTAGAAGTCACAAATATAAACGCGATGTGAAATGCTCAAAATTTACTTATAACGAGCTTCATAACACTATTACAGGCTAGAATCAAACAACCCTACATAGATGCGGCTCCAGAAATTGACAACAAAGCCAAAAATGACCATATTTGGCCCCGTGCGCATGCAAAGTCTAGCATACCTTCTTATTATCCTGGTGCTATACCAGGTAGGCGCCGCTTGGACCATCTACTCTGCCGCGATTTGGATTCACAAGAAAAACAAGGAATTTCGCCTTTCGGACACAACCCGTTGGGAAACATTTTCACTCTCTCAAACAGAATACGAAACGCTTCTGATAGAGGAAGACGAAATCGAAATGAACGGTAAGCTCTACGACATTGTTAGACGGAAACAATGCGCTAACCGCATCGAAATTGTTGTAGTTGCGGACCAAGCCGAAAACAAAATGAAGAGAACTCTCAAAGCCTTGCAGAAGGAAGGAACAGGTTGGTCCGAACTTACCAAGCGCGCACAAGCATTCGGCATGTCTGTTTTCTGTCCTGAAAAAAGCCTGAATGTCGATATTCGACCTTTTGTGATTACTACAGTATCCTACTTCACTTACTCAGAAAATCATTTCCAGAAAGGAGTACTCGGTATTTTGGACCAGCCCCCGGCCGCTTGATGAGTCTCAGCCCCATTGACTCTGGGGCAAAAAGTCTTAGTTACTCATCCAAAAATCCAAATGAAAAAGATACTTATCCTTGTTGGGATAGTGTCGCATTCTTGTGGCATCGCCTATCTGCATGCTCAAAGCGATACGATTCCTGAACAACTTCAACTAAACGAAATAGTAATTTCCTACAACAAAACAGAAGAGCGCAAGAATAAAATCCCACAAGTCATTGAGCTCATCGATGCGAAAACAATAGCACGCTCACAAGCCCAGACAGCAGCCGATCTCATCGCTCAAAACGGCTCCGTGCTCGTTCAAAAAAGTCAGCAGGGTGGCGGAAGTCCTATCATAAGGGGCTTTGAAGCTAGTCGCATTCTTCTAGTTGTTGACGGAGTGCGCATGAACAATCTGATATACAGATCCGGTCACCTTCAAAACATCATGACCATTGACAACATAAGTCTGGAAAGAGCTGAAATACTCTTCGGCCCATCATCGACTCAATATGGATCCGATGCATTGGGGGGCACAATTCACTTGTTTACCAAAAAACCGATTTTAAGCAGCGACGACAATCAATTCACACAAATAGGACTTCGCACCCGTTACTCAACGGTCAATCAGGAATCGACCACAGGGCTCGACATCAACCTTGGATGGAAGCGGTTTGCAAGTCGAACCATTGTATCGTTTTCGCGCTTCGGTGATCTGCGCAATGGCAAGAATGCCAATCCTCTCTTCGACGGAAATTACATCGCTCGTGAAAACTACATCGACAGCAACTTTGACAAGCCTGGTACTTATGGAGTCGACAGCATACTAACGAATGAAAACCCGAACCTGCAAGTAAGATCGGGATATAACCAGTACAACTTGTTGCAAAAATTCCTCTTCCGCCAAAATGATCGTGTTTCTCATCAATTGAATTTGCAGTACTCCAATTCATCCAACTTACCCAGGTATGACCGCCTCACAGATATATCAAGTGGCGCTCTCAAATGGAGCGAATGGTATTATGGTCCGCAAGAGCGACTGATGATGAGCTACGATCTCGACATAAAAAGCGAAGGACATTTCTTCAGTGAGTATCGGTTCAACATCAATCAGCAATTTGTGGAAGAAAGCAGGCACCAGCGTCGCTATCGCAAAGCAGGTTTACAAAGCAGAGTGGAGAATGTGGCCGTTTCAGGATTCAACTTTTTCGCTCAGCACAAAAGCGAAAAACACGAGATGCAATTGGGTGCAGACGGTCAACTGAATGGCCTTAAAAGCACAGCGAATGAAGTTGACATCTACACCGGTGAATCAAGCAATTTGGACACCCGTTACCCCGACGGAACGAATTCAATGACTCAGGCAGGAGTTTATCTCACCCACCTCTGGAAGTTAAACAAGAAAACGAACCTGACTGACGGGCTGCGCGTTGGCTACAGCTCCTTAAAAACTGCTATGGTCGACACCACCTTCTTCAAATTCCCATTCAACACCATTGAACAGAAAACTCCAACATACAGCGGCAGCATAGGTTTGGTGCATAATGCCTCAGAAAAGTTGAAATTTTCAATGCTTATCTCAAGCGCATTCCGAGTTCCAAACATCGATGACCTAGCCAAAATATTCGAGTCAACACCGGGAAGCATTATTGTACCCAACGACAACATCAAACCTGAAAAAACAACCACCTACGAAGTGGGCATTTCCCGAGTTTTCGGTTCTGCTCTGCGCTGGGATAATACGGTTTACTATACCAAATTCATGGACGCTATTCAGACCGCACCGTTTTCTTACAATGGTTCGGATAGCATTGTATATGATGGTGAACTAAGCCGAGTGCTGGCCTCTCAAAACGTAGGAAAAGCCTACATCTATGGATTCAGCTCCCATATGAAAACAGCCTCCTTTAGTGGCTTCTCCTTTCTTGCATCAGCTAATTTTACCTATGGCCGCATTCAAACAGAGGAAGGAGAAATTCCATTGGACCATATCTCACCTTTCATGGCGAAGTTTTCAGCTATGTATGAAAGAAACAGTCTGTTTGCGGAAGCATATACCCTCTACAATGGGGCAAAAAAGCTAAATGATTATTCTGACAGCGGAGAAGACAACCTGAATTACGCTACGGCAGAAGGCATGCCCGCTTGGTATACGCTCAACGCGCGAGTGGGCTATACCTTCAAGGATTACTTCACCATTCAGGGCGGCGTAGAAAACATAATGGACATTAACTACCGCGTTTTTGCAAGCGGCATTAATGCTCCCGGGAGAAACTTCTACGTTTCAGCAAAATTCAATTATTAATTCACAATCGAAAGCCCAAAGAAAGGGGGTGTTCGCCCCCCCTTTTTCATAGTATGCATTTCGTGTGAAGGAGGCGACACACCCTTAACTTTGCGTAGTTCAATTTGCAGAGATGACAACAAGTGTGATGAAAAAAAAGAGCGAATTCATAAATCGCGAAATTTCTTGGTTAGCATTCAATGATCGCGTGCTAAGTGAGGCAGATAATGCAAACGTACCACTCATAGAGCGCATGCGCTTTCTAGGTATATTCTCCAACAATTTGGATGAGTTCTTTAGAGTGCGAGTTGCAACACTGCGCCGAGCGATGGGAGTCTCTAAAAAACCAATTGACCCCATGGATTTCGACCCGGAAGAAACCCTTCAGGAAATCCAGGAGATCATCAATGCGCAACAAGAAAAATTTGACCACTCCTTTCACGTTGTGACAGAGCTGCTTGATAAATCGGGGGTGTGCCTCGTTAATGAAAAACAAATTCTGAAAGAACATGTAGCCTTCCTGAACCACTATTATACTGATAAAATTAAACCCCATTTAATCCCCGTAATACTTCATCATCGCATACCCTTTCCTCAGCTCACTGACGCCAGTATCTATCTGATATGCGAACTCAATAAAAAGGGCGCCACCCATGGATCAACTCACGCGCTTATTGAAATATCGTCAAAGCTTCCTCGTTTCGTTGAGTTACCGGCAATAAAAGACAAACGATATGTCATTTTCATTGATGATCTGATTCGCTACTTCCTGAAAGACCTATTTCAATCCCTTCATTTTTCAAAAGCGGAAGCGTGGGCCATTAAGACCACACGCGACGCCGAGCTCGACATCGATGACGACCTTTCCAAAGGCCTGATTGAGAAGATGTCGCGAAGTGTCACACAGCGAAAAAAAGGTGAGTATGTCCGTTTGAATTACGATAATTCAATACCTCATCATGTTCTCGACTTAGTATTGAAAAGAGCCAAGATTAAAAATATCGAAAACATCTCACCCGGGGGGCGATATCACAATAAAAGAGACCTCATGAGCTTCCCTGACATGGGAAGAGCAGATTTGTGCTGGCCTACAAGAACTGCTGTCGAGCATCCGGCCATTACAGGAGATTTGGGCTTTTTCGAAGCCATCAAAAACAAGGACATTCTTCTTCACTTTCCATATCATTCTTTTCAATACACAATCGATTTCCTCAGACAAGCCGCTATCGATCCGGAAGTAAAAACGATACGCATCACGCTCTATCGCGTTTCAAAAAATTCACAAGTTGTGAATGCACTCATCAATGCGGCCCGCAATGGGAAACGCGTTACCGCTTTGGTGGAATTACAGGCCAGGTTTGACGAGGAGCACAACATCAAAGTAACGCGCCAGTTGACAGAAGCCGGTGTTCGAGTCATACCGGGTGTTCAAGGACTCAAGGTGCACAGCAAGTTAATTCTGATTTCCAGAAAAGAGGCCGGTAAAACAGTGCGCTATGTGTATGCAGGAACGGGTAATTTTAGTGAACGCACATCGACTGTTTATACAGACCACGCTTTGCTTACATCACACAAAGAGATCGGTGATGAAGTAAGAAAGCTATTCGAGTTTTTCGAAAGCAACTACATCCGAAGTTTGCATAGGCATTTGATTGTTTCACCTTTCAACACCCGCAGAAGACTGTTGGATTTAATCAACACCGAGATTGAATTCGCGGAAAAAGGAATGCCCGCATTTATAACATTGAAGTTAAACAATCTTGTAGATGCATCGATGATTCGAAAACTCTACGAAGCATCGCAAGCCGGAGTTAAGGTGAACCTTATCATCCGAGGAATCTGCTCACTTATTCCAAACCTGGAAGGAAAAAGCGAGAACATACGTTTAGTGAATATAATTGGTCGCTACTTGGAGCATAGTCGTGTATTGGTTTTCGGCAACGGAGGAAAACCATTGTACTTTATCTCCAGCGCCGACTGGATGGTTCGTAACATTGATCACCGAATAGAAGCTACCATTCCCATTTATGACACCGGTATCCAACAGGAGTTGCAAAAAATGCTGGATATTCAACTTTCAAAAAGTGATCATCGTAAGAAAAAAATATCCGGAGCAGAGCCGGCAGATGTGCAAGACATGGCCTTTGACTATGTTTACTCAATCGCCCTAAAACCCCAACTCAAAAAGACTAAAAAGTGAAATTAGCCGCGATAGATATCGGGAGTAATGCGATTCGTTTGCTCATTGAAGAAGTTCGACAATTCAATGGTGAAATCCGAATTGATAAAGTTTCATTGACACGCGTTCCTGTAAGGCTTGGTGAGGATGTTTTTACAACAGGCAAAATATCAGATGAGCGTATACGGCAGTTGGTAAAAACTATGCGCGCCTTTTGGTACATCATGGATGTTCACCAGGTAGAAATGTTTCGTGCCTGTGCTACATCAGCCATGCGAGAAGCAAAAAATCGCAAGGCTGTAATTGCAACAGTCGAACGAGAGGCTAATTTCAAGATCGAAATACTAAGTGGCGAAGAAGAGGCGAATTTGATCTTTAGTAACTATTTCTCCCAAAATCTCAACAACAAGAATAACTATTTATTTATCGACGTGGGGGGTGGAAGCACGGAGCTCACTGTCATTAAAAAAGGTAAGAGAGTAAAAGGTGAATCATTCGACCTCGGAACAGTACGCGCACTTACAGGCTCCAACGATAAGACCACATGGAAGCAAGTTGAAAAGTGGCTCGCGACCAATGCGGATAAGGCAGGAAGTTCCATCGCCATAGGAACCGGCGGCAACGTAAACACCATGTTCAAGCTTCAGGGTAAAAAACCAAACGAGTTGATTTCGGCAATGGAGATTAAAACCTTGTACAAACAGCTAGGCTCAGTTAGTCTGGATGAGCGCATTTTCAACTTTAAACTTCGGCCCGACCGAGCGGATGTAATCATTCCAGCATGCGAAATTTACCTGCGAATAATGGATCTAGCTGGTATCAAGCACATGATTGTGCCTAAAATCGGATTATCAGACGGCATGATTCTTCACATGGCTGAACAACTAAAAATGGATATTCCCTAGCAGTGTAGATAGGACTTGCATAAATTCGCATCCACCCTTTCGTTTTTGAACACATCGCTTTATGAAAAGACTATTTCTCCTCGCATTTGCTCTGCTGTTTCAGGCTTCATATATAGTTGCTCAGATTTATGGCGACCCACTAGTTACTTGGGACTTCGCTGATGGCATACCCACCGATTGGGAGGTTGGAGTAACCAGTACAAATGGCGTTGCTCAATGGGAGTATCGTGGTCCAAACACGGTCCCTAATTTCAATGAGGGTGCACGCGGATCATGCTCCGCGATTGCTGTTCCCATCAGTTCACAATCACAGAGTAATGGGTTTGTCATTTTCGATGGCAACTATTGGGACGATCCGGGAACGGCCTGCGGAGCCGGTTTCGGAACAGGAGCAGATCCAGCGCCTCATACAGCTTGGCTCATTACAAACGCAGTTGATTTGACCGGCATTAATTCAGCAGTTCTTACATTTCAGCAACAATACAGGCACTTTCAAGCCACAACAACTGTCCATGTCTCCACCGATAATGGCGAAAGCTGGACTGAAATTATTTCGAACCCGGGTGTTCAGTCACCCAGCTCAGAGTGGAAAACAATCAATATTTCTCAGTGGGCGGCAAACCAGCCCAACGTGAAGTTCAAGTTCCAGTATGAAGGAACCTATTATTGGTGGCTGTTGGACGACATCAATATTTATCAACCCAATGACAATGACATACAAATAACCAAGGTCCAATACACGAACAATCAACTTGTGGATGGTCTTACGACTCTAACTGACTTAGAGTATCACCAATACCCGCTAAGTATGCTACCCGCATTAAAATTCAAGTCAGATGTTTTGAATGTGGGCGGCTTTGCACAAACAGGGGTGCGCCTCAACACAATAGTCATAAAAGATAATACAACAGAGGTTTACAATCAAAGCAATGCAGCGACCACACTAGACGTATCTGCCAGCGCAAACCTCAGTATAATTGGAACCTTTACACCGTCTACCGGCATAGGGGATTACAAAATGCTGTACACCATTCTACAGGACTCCATAGACGACTCACCTGAAAACAACCGAGACAGCCTCGATTTCGAAATCACAACTTTCACATACGGAAAGGATGAAGGCACTATGCAAGACGCATACTTGCCATCAGAATTTTACGATTTGTATCAGGTTTCATGTGGTAATTTCTTTGAGAACAAAGGCACGACCAGATACTGTCACACAGTGCAAGTAGGAGTTGCTGAAGGCACCGCCGTTGGAAAGGAAATAAGGGGCGTAGTTTACAATCAGTCACTTGACACCCTCATCGGCTATACTGAGCCCTACATTGTAAATTATGGCGATTTGAATGAACCCGGAGAGGAGAGAATGATTTTTTTGGACTTTGAAACTCCCTTTGAACTAGAAGTGGACAGCATATACTTTGTAGCTGTAGAGGAGCTCGATTCCATTTTACCGTTTTATGTGGGGCGCAGCGGAAAAAGCTTTGGTGAATCATCCCTGATACGCTACGACAACATAAACGCATCCATCGTGAGTAACAAATCTTTCATGGTGCGACTCACCATCTTACCCTTCAATCAAAATCCTGGTTGCACCGATATTCAAGCAATCAACTATGAACTAAACGCGCTGATCAATGATGGATCCTGTGATTATACAGGTTGCACCAACGAAGACGCCGACAACTACGATATAGACTCCAATTTCGACGATGGTTCATGTGTGGTTGGTGGCTGTATTGACAGCGCTGCTTCCAATTTCAATCCGTTCGCAACATATCAGAACATCGATTGCATCTACAGGGGTTGCACAACAGCTATCGCTCTTAACTACAATCCACAAGCAAATGAAGATGATGGCTCTTGCGAATTCCTTTCAGCACAAATCAACATACCCACTTTAAGTGGATGCCCTCCATTTCAGCTTCTTGTGTCAAACAACAATGAATTCAATCCTGAAGGAGAATGTTCATATTCTATCGACGGACTGGAAGTATATAATCTGTGCTCTTCAGAATTCGATTATTCATTCGAAGAACCCGGAATCTATGAGTTGACATATTCAATTTCAATCGGGAATGCAATCGATGATACGACTCTCTTCATTGAGGTTCTGGCGCCTTCGGCAGTTCCTGCAGTAGACTACAATGAGATAACACACCAACTTGAATGCAGCAACTGCAATGACTCTCAAATTGCTTGGTATTTCAACAGCACTCTGGTTAATCAGGGGGCATCCACCTCGTTCAATACCGAAATAGACGGTATCACTCAGAATGGCAATTACCAGTTAATCACCACAAATACGCTTGGCTGCAGTACATCTTCGCCAATTATTTCAGTGGTCCAACCTCACCTGTCTTCAAGCGTCAGTGAAGGATGTGTTCCACTTACCGTTTACTTCAACAACCTTACTGACACCATTGAAGGTCTGACATGCACGCTTAACACCGGTGTGAGTGTCATCGAAAATTTCACAGAACAAGTAGAGGTTACCTATGAATCGGCTGCCAATTACACTCCAACGCTCGAGTGCTCAACAAGCCTTGCCACCGGATTACTGGAGGCAAGTGTAAGTGTTTTCGCCGTGGAGTTGCCTATCCTGGTAATCAATGAAGCAACACAGACTGTAGAATGTGTCAATGCATCTTCATTCAGCGATTTCAATTGGAATATCGACGGTATTATTTCTAATGGAGCAACTAGTCAGCCATTGGGCGGGCTTGTTTATCAATTGCAGGCCTATAATGCTTTCGGTTGCGGAGGTAGCAACTTACTCATCGTAAATTCGGTTGAAGAAGTTGCTGCTTCACGTATAGAAGTATTCCCTAACCCAGCCAACGAAAAAATTCAGGTTTACACCCATCAGACAGGGAATCTGCGAGTGCTGGACGCATTCGGCAAAATGGTTAGAGACATCCCCTCGGTCGGCACGCATATGACCTTAGATATACAAGACTTACCCTCCGGTATTTACTACGTTCAATGCTTGGGCGATGAGCACGTTCAAACCGTCAAACTCGAAATTCGGCACTAAACGATTTTGGCACAGTTTTCGGTAATGCGGCAGAGGGCTGTTAAAGTTTAGTTAAGTCAAAAGCTGCTCAACATAACTTCTCACTACATTTGAATCAAGCTAACCAATCAATAAAAAAAGTAATTCGATGAAAAAAGTTTTTCTCACGCTCGCAATCGCTCTAGGGGCGTTCGCATTTGCCTCAGCACAGACACCCGTTGCATCCGGTCCTTCTATCCTAGTTGATAAGGAAGTGCACGATTACGGTGATATTCCATTCTCAGGCGATGGAACATGCGAGTTCAAAGTAACCAATTCAGGTACAGAGCCGCTTATTTTGAGCAAGTGCAAAGGTTCATGCGGATGCACGGTTCCTAAATGTGACCCTAATCCAATTCTTCCAGGTGAAAGCTCCGTAATCACGGTTAAGTATGACACAAAGCGTCCTGGCCCAATCAACAAATCAGTTACCATCAACTCAAACGCTACCAACGAACCTGTTAAAGTGGTTCGCATCAAAGGCAATGTTGGTCCTGATCCAAACGCTGCACCAAGCGGTGCTCCTGAGAAGGCTCCTGCTGGTGCTCCAGCCGGTGGCAATCAGTAATAAAGAAATTGTAAAACTTCCGTCCCCAGGACGGAAGTTTTTTTTTACCCATAAAAATTACTCCTATGAAAAAGTTAGTACTCAGTCTTTCATTTGCTTTTGGTTTGGCCATTAGCGCCTTTGCTCAACCTGAGCTGGTTACCGGTCCTGTTATCACATTGGACAAGGAAACGCACGACTATGGCGATATTGCTTTTGACAGCAATGGCGCATGTCAATTCAAGGTAACGAATACAGGTAACGAACCCCTTATTCTTTCGCACTGCCAAGGCTCATGCGGATGCACTGTTCCTAAATGTGATCCAAATCCTATAGCGCCCGGCGCTTCTTCATTCATCGATGTGAAGTATGATACCAAGCGTACAGGCCCATTTCAGAAATCTGTAACCATCAACTCGAATGCTGTAAATGGAGCATCGAAAGTTGTTACTATCAAAGGAAATGTGGGTGCAGATCCCGGATTAGCTCCTACCGGTGCTCCTGAAAAAGCTCCTGCAGGTGCTCCTGTCAAGGAGTAAAAAGAAATCCGATACAAAATAAAAAAGGGGGCTTCGGCCCCCTTTTTTTATTCTCAATTGAGCTTGTACTACATTTTCTGCACACGAACAGACTGATTCGATTCGTCTGATTTGATTTTTACCGTGTAAATTCCATTCGTCAATGAGCTCATATCCAAAACAACTTGTGCTGTATTCGGATAGACTTCCATCACTCTCTTGCCCAATAAGTCATAAACCTCGATTGAACGAATTGTTTCGGAAACCGACAGGTTGATATTAAACAAACCGGCTGAAGGGTTGGGATAAATACGAACCGAGGTCTGACGCTCAACAACATTGTTTGGATCACATGGGCTACCAGCCAAACCGAGCGCGCACATGATGCGAGGTGCTGAGTAGCCTTGGATAGTATCCAAGTATGTCATTCCCTTTGTTTCTGACATATCAGGATTCGTCGCCAAACCGTTTAAGTTATTCGGATTATCTGCTGTCCACCATTCCCATGGCGCACTGTCGGCCTCAAATCCAGCCGGACGGTTGAGCGGATAAAGTCCAGAGAAACCGTTGTTGTATGCGTTTGCCTGCGTTGTATACACATCGCCCAGATTATCAGCCCCGGCAAACGAAGCGTTCAAACCGAAGGCATCAGCCATTTCTTGTACGTGATAGCTACCACTTACTTCTACTACCGGAAGGTTGAAACCAGGCACAATTACAGTACCGATGTTATATGGTGCAAAAAGGTCTGAAGGCGCATGAAACGAAATCATTGGAACATCCTCTGCTGTAACCCAAGAGCTATCGCCGCAGGCACCACCCATATTAACCATCACATTAAAATCGGATGAATAACCTGTATGGTTAGGATAGCAAAGCGTATCGCCATCAAGAGGGTTAATTCCAACTGATGTTCCGTTGATATCACCATTGATTTCTTCTATTACCATAGGCACAGTAATGAAATTACCCGACCCTGGCGGAACTTCTACTTCACGCGTGAACTTCGGAATAGCAATATCCGCATATTCATTGATGGTGGCCGCAGCAAAGGCAATATAACCGCCGGTACCTTGTCCCCAAACGCAAATGCGAGAAGGATCGATACCGTATGGGTTAGCGTTTTCAGCTTCTGATTTGCGGAAGTAGCGAATTGCCGTGCGACAATCCTGCACACCACGGTAAGCGGCATTGATAAGTGTATTCACGCGCTCCTCTTGCGTAGTTGCAACCGGATTCCAGCCTAAGCGGTAATCGCAAGATGCTACCACGTAACCCATGCGAGCCAAACGTGTGCACATCTCAACAACATTCAAATCGGTCTTGGTGCCACTCGGGCTGCCGTTCTGGGGAGTTGGCAAGAAGTTTCCGGTGTGGAAATACAAAATCACAGGACGATTTGTTTCAGTATCACCCGATGGAGAGTAAACGTCCATCTCCAGAGGTTGAGGAACAGCCTGCCCCAATTGTGCGTAGGCAATAACGGTGGCGTTAACGCCATAAATAACGTCCGATTGAACATCAACATCAGTGAACACCTCGCTGAGGTAGCGCTGGGCCGATGAACCGGAATACACTAGCATGGCCAAGGCCAAAAAGCATGTAGAAATTTTGTTCATGGTTAAAAGATTAATTGTTTGTCAAATTGCATGGCAATCTACAACAATCTAAGAAACCTGAACTTTCAGCGCTCATACTTATAAACAGTACAATTGGAATATCACTTCTTCGCCCATTCGTATTGAATAGCTACAAATGCAAGGCGACCAATGAGAGGACCGCCATATGCCTCGATATGCAAATTATTGAGAAGGTTGGAACAACCAACTTTGAAGTTGAGTCCGGATTTTTTGAGCGTGTAATTCACCTGAGCGTCAACAACAGCAAAACCCGGTACCGGTCCCGTGAACTGCGGCGAACCTTCCCAAAAATATTGATCGACCCATTTGTAATTCATCGCATAACCCCACGTGTTTCCTGCCTTATTCGGCCATAACTCGCGGCCATTCACCCCCACATTAAACTTGTGCAAAGGCGTATTAAAGGCAGGAATAATGGGATCATCTTCTACCTTTTTTGCTAGTTTGTTGTAGGAGTAATTGAAGGAAAAAGCGTGTTGCTTCCAGTAATAGTAATTGACTCCAAGATTAGCGCCTTGAGTTGTAACGTCATTGGTACTATTGGCCGCATATCGATATACCCGGATTTGGGATAAATTCTGTATTTGTCCGTTCGTATCAAAAGGGGCATCAATGCCAATGCGATAGCCGATAAAGTGCTTGTAAAAAGTAGTAAAGGCAGAAACATCCAAAAACACGCGCTCACCCAACGTTGCTCGATATCCGACTTCCATGGACTGGGCTTGCTCCGGTCGGATAGGGTCTATGTTAAAATAATCGAGTGAAGAAGCCTTCTGTGTATCGCGCCAGTCGCTGAACGATTGAATGGTTATCAAACTATCCACCCCTTCCAGATTTCCGCGCAATATTGCAGGTCCTACGTTCAAATTCAGATACTGATCGGTTAGCGTCGGATTTCGAACTGCACTGGTGAATGATACGCGCAGGAAATGATTTGATCGAGGTGAATACACCAGGGAGGCGGCGGGCGAAAGCACCGCGTCAAAATTCTGGTTCTTATCGGCACGGAGCGTGGCGCTCGCTATCCATTTGTCACTGAATTTCTTTTCCGCACCCACATAAAATCCATACTGGTGGTTAGTGAATTTATTTTTAGTGTAGGTCGTATCGAAGCCACTTGTTGCGTCACCCGTAATCAACTCTGAAAGTGTATCGATGAAAATAGTTCCATCCGAATCCGGCGTATATAATCGTGCACTGAAACCAGCCCTCAATTCATCCAGTTTCATGAAAGACCACTGGTACTCGCCCTGCACTTGGTACAATGCCGAACGATCATAGAATTTCGTTCCGCGCTCAGAATCGTTGTTTTTTGAAGAGGTTATTCTATTGAATGCGTTGTTGAATTGTTCGGTTCCGGGTGCATAGTAACCCAAGGTATCCATGGGTATGTTGGCGTTTCCGCTATTGGTCAGGTCTTCCACCCAACGATGCCATTGAGCAAGCGAATCCTGATAGGTGTTCATCCATTGCGTATTGCTGTATGGCAAATAGAATTGCAAATAATAAGGGTCTTCCTGGGCACCGGGCCAGTCCGGATTGAACTGCAACTCAGGATAGCCCAATGCATTCATACGAGGAATAACCTTTTGCTGCCAGTATTTCATGTAGACGGAGGCCCAATCTTCATTTGATCTTGCATCCTCTTGAAGTCGCTTCGCTGTGAAGTAAGGGTCATAGCTGTCGCCTGCGTCTTCGTGCGTGGCATATGCACGTAGGAAATACTTGTTGTTCTTTCGCAATTCCACGCGGTTTTGATAGAAGAGAATATTGCGCAAACTGAATCGGTTGTCTCCCTGGTAAACGGTCGTTCCTTGCCCAATGTTTGACTGTAGAATAATTTCCGGTGATTCATAATCGAGCTCCGGCTTTAGACGAAAATGAGCAGCTGCGCTCACTTTCAGGTTTTCCGTATTGTAGTCAACCAGATCCTCCTCGCGGTAACCTGTTCTATAGAATGTGCCTACACCCCTATATTGCTGCGAAGATGGAGACGCCGTCGAATAGTCATTGGCCGGAAAGTACTCGTCGCCATAGATATTCACAGCATCAAATCGACCGGGATTTTCAGTACCATTAGAGGCCCCGTATATAGGAGTATAGTTATTGGCTTCCCAATCCTGTGCGTTCAGGTAAAGCACATTCAATTTATAGGCAAACCAAGGGTGGTTATTGCTATTTCGAAAAACGTCGGCCCAGCGCACGCTTGGTTGAAACATGCTCCTCTCTCCTACTTTCAAGTTCACGGAAAGTCCAGGCGTTAAAAACGGATTCTTTGTTTCCATGCTAATCACACCATTAAACGCACCCGGACCATAGTAAGCGCTGCTCGCACCCTGCACTACTTCGACCGCTTTAACATCCAGGTCGGGCGCTCCGAGAAAATTCCCCAGCGAAAAATTCAACCCGGGCGACTGGTTGTCGACACCATCAATAATTTGCAGGACTCGCACAGGCGAGGTGCTGTTGAATCCGCGGGTATTGATGATTCGGAAACCGAGACTTGCTGATGCTATGTCTACCCCCTTCAATGCTGCAAGACCTTCATAAAAGTTCCCTGTTGGGACTTCTTTGATGGCAATGGCGTCCATGCTTTCAACGGTTAAAGGATTCAATTTTTGACGCTCCAAGATTCGATCGGACACGATTGTTACATCGCTCAATAAACTTTCATTGGATGATAATCCCACATCCAAAGGTTTTTCGTTTGAGCTGATAACTAACTCCTGAGGAGTAAAACCAACCAACGACAAACGCACTGTCGCAGGAAGCTGCATAATCATGAATGTAAAATTACCATCCAAATCAGTGGTCGTTCCATTGCCGCTTACTATGTCACCCACAACAACTCCTATAAGCGGTTCACCCGTTATTAGATCATATACACGACCCTTTATTTCAAATTCTCCGGTTACGGATTCATTGTCGCCAACTGATTCTTCCGAAGACAATTTCGGCTGCGACTCGAGCAGAGAAGAAGTAATCGGGGATGTTACAATTTGCTGTTTTTTATTCTTACCATTTAATTGAAATAGTTCACCTGAAATACTTCCATTCAAAATGGCCATGTTGGTAAACCGCACTTCATACTGAACTTTACTAATGGGACTATTTTGATTAACCCAGATGAATTTCAACGTTTGATCTGTTACCTCTGTAATTGCACCCGCTGCCTCCTTTATGGAAATTTGACACTTTTCAGGTAAAACTTCTAGAATCCGGATCGCATCTGCACTTTTAACCTTTTCAAGATTAAGAGTGACCAAAAACGCGGATTCATCAACTAGAACTATAGAACGAGAGTAAGGTGGATTCTCTGTTTGAGAATAGAGGGCTCCATTGAGAAGAAGGACTTGAATAAAAATCCCAAAAACTATTATTGAACGAGCCATTTATTATGATTAGCGATTATTCCCAACTAAGAACAGGTGTAATAGTTTCAAATGTAAAGGTTTCAGCGGCTTAGATCACAAACATGGTCCTGCCACTGGGCATTCTATCAAAAACTAAGGTTATGAAAAACAAAGTTCCCTTGCTCTGTCATACACATCTTCAGCCGATGGCTTGCTAAAATAGTCACCATCGCTGCCATAGGCCGGCAAGTGTGGTTGTGCCGACAGCGTTTGGGGTTGCGCATCCAAATAGCGATAGCCACCCTGGACATTGATGACCTCATTCAGCATAAAGCCTGTAGCACCACCCGGCACATCTTCGTCGACGAAGAGAATGCGATTGGTTTTCTTAAGCGACTCTACGATACTGTGATGACGATCGAACGGCAATAATGTCCGCACATCGATTACCTCGGCTTGCACTCCACTTTCAGCAAGCATTTGAGCCGCCTGCAGACAGATATGTATAGTAGATCCGTATGAAACAATTGTGATGTCGCTTCCCTCGCGCACAATTTCCGGCACGCCTAGTGGAATTCGGAATTCTCCGATATTGGTAGGCATAGGTTCCTTGGATCGATAACCGTTCAGGCATTCTACTACCAGAGCAGGTTCCTGAGCGGCTAGCAATGTGTTGTACATGCCCGCTGCCTGCGTCATATTGCGAGGCACACATACATGCATACCACGCACACTGCTTATGATGGCAGCCATAGGACTTCCTGCATGCCACACACCCTCCAGGCGGTGACCACGGGTTGATATGATGAGAGGCGCTCGTTGACCGCCGCGTGTACGCCAGTGCACAGTAGCCAGATCATCGCGCATGATTTGCAATGCGTAATAGAGATAATCGAGGTATTGAATTTCGGCGATAGGACGAAGGCCTCTCATGGCCATACCTATTCCCTGACCAATGATGGTAGCCTCGCGAATTCCCGTATCACTTACTCGCAGATCGCCATATTTTTCTTGCAGACCTTCTGCAGTTTGATTCACGCCACCAATCTTACCAACGTCTTCACCGAATATGAGAGTCTCAGGCTTGTTCCGTAAAACATAATCCCAATTGTCGCGAATGATTACTCGACCATCGACCATTTCAGGTTGTGCCTCATACTGCGGTGCAACCGGGGTTACTGATAATGCCGATGAGTTTGAATCGCTGTATAATTGTCCGGAATAGCGCTCAGCGCATTTATCGCGCAATGCTTGCAGTGCTGACTCGAGTTGCGCAGCACCGGCAGTATTTGCATTGAGGCGCAAAGCCTTCTTACCCGCCACGAATGCATCCTTTCGAATGGGGTCGAGTGACTTACGGAGCTCTGTAGCTATCGAAACAGCACTTTCAGTGCCGAGCGATTCGATCACCGCAACACAATTTGATATGTCGGTATCTACATCGGCGCGATAGGCATTCCAAGCTTTTTTCTGTTCATCACGAACGAGCTTGCGCGCAGCTTCACGGATTTCATCCAATTCCTTTTCGTTGGCAGAGCCATCGGTTATGATGAACTTTTTGAATTGCTCCAGGCAATCGTACTGTTCATACCAAGCAAGTAATTCCTTGGATTTATAGCGTTCGTGCGAACCACTTGTGCTGTGACCTTGCGGTTGTGTTATTTCCTCCACGTGCACTAAAACAGGCACATGATTTTCGCGGCAGTAGCTAACCGCCTTTTCATATGTCATGAGAAGCTCCGGGTAATTCCATCCCTTCGCTTTAAAAATCTTGATTCCGTTGGTGGTGGTTGTTTTCTCGAAGCCCTTCAGTGCTTCAGAAATACTTTCTTTAACGGTTTGGAATTTCTTGGGAACTGAAATTCCCCAGCCATCGTCCCACACACTCATACACATGGGTACACCCAATACGGCTGCAGCATTCATGCTTTCCCAAAACAAGCCCTCGCTTGTAGAAGCATCGCCTATTGTTCCAAAAGCAACCTCGTTCCCTTTGTTACTGAACTGTGTGAAGCCATCCAGTTCAGAAAGGTTGCGATACAGTTTTGAAGCCTGAGCCAACCCCACCAAACGAGGCATCTGCCCTGCCGTTGGTGAAATATCTGCTGAGGAGTTTTTTAATGACGCAACATTTTTCCAAGAACCATCTTCATTCAGAAAACGGGTAGCGTAATGCCCGCCCATTTGTCGGCCGCCACTCGCCGGCTCGTGCTCCACATCGGTATGCGCATACAATGCAGCGAAATATTGTTGCACGGTAAGCTCCTCGATGGCCATCATGAGAGTCTGGTCGCGGTAGTAACCGCTTCGCCAGTCGCCCGGTTTGAACTGCTTGGCCAGCGCAATCTGCGCCAATTCCTTTCCGTCGCCGAAGATTCCAAATTTGGCTTTACCTGTGAGCACTTCCTTTCTACCCAACAATGATGCTTCGCGCGAAATACACGCTAAGCGATAATCATCGAGCATACGTTGACGGATTTTCTCTTCGGTGAGAATATAGTCGGGCGTTTCAAACGTTTTGGACATGGCGCGAAGATAATGAGTACAGACCCCTTGGCGGAAATATCAGAGTGCTATGAAAGCGTGTTTTTTTCGGATCGCAGCTAAATCGACTGCAATTTGTGCAGCCACAGCTGCATTATTGAGAACCAGTTGTTTATTGGCCACTTGACTGACACCACTTGTGATTTCATTCAATTGCTTCAAGAGAAAAGGAGTTAATTCCTTTCCGCTTATGCCCTGGCGGTCAGCCTCTGCTATAGCCCTTTCAATAGCCGGTTCTATTTTCTCTCGCATTATTTCGAATTGCTCGGGAATTGGATTGGCAACGAGCACTCCACCTTTGAGATTCATACGATGCTTTTCATGTATGAAAGCAGCGATTTCGGTTGTCGTATTCAATGAAAAGTGCAATTGCAATCCTGAGTTGCGCGAATAAAAAGCAGGGAACTCGTTTGTTTGATATCCAATGATGGGCACACCGGCCGTTTCGAGATACTCGAGTGTTTTAGGCAAATCAAGTATAGCCTTGGCGCCTGCGCTAACTACGGCAACGCTGGTTTGAGCGAATTCAGGTAAATCGGCCGAAACATCCCAGGTCGATTCCGCACCCCGGTGTACGCCACCGATTCCACCTGTGGCAAAAACTTGGATGCCGGCCATTTCCGCTAAAATCATAGTGGCTGCGACAGTTGTAGCGCCGTTCAAACCTTGAGTAATCGCGAAAGGAATATCACGACGGCTGCATTTCATTACGTTCGACGCTTGAGCAAAACGCTCCAGAGCAGTTGCGTCCAGGCCAATGCAAATTTTTCCATGCAAGATGGCAATTGTAGCAGGGACTGCACCATTCTTTCTAACGATTTCTTCTACTTCCCGAGCCACTGCCAGATTATCCGGAAACGGCATACCATGAGAAATAATGGTACTTTCCAGAGCTACAACGGGCTTATGCTCAATAAGCGCTGCATGCACCTCTTCCGATATCGCAAATTCGTTCATCCAGCTCATTGTTCTAATCGTTTAAATCGGATTGGGCGCGTTGATAATTCAAGACATTCATATACTCATTGAGCAGCGTCTTGAAATCATTATTGGAAGCATCAGAAATCGCTTTGTGTATAACAGCAATACTCTCCAGCAGCTGCTCTTCCGGGATGGGGTCTTCCAGACTCTCCAGCAAAGTAAGGCATTCAAATGTGAGGGCATAATCACCTGAGGCTGCTAAATCACTTATCTGACTAACGGCATCAACAGGTTGTAGACCGGTACTCCACATAAAACCGACGATGTCCTTGTGGGTATGTTTCCATTGTGGGTTGGCCAAGGCCTGCAGAAAGTATGTTTCCACATTCGAAACCTTCAGCGAGCCCAACATGTCGGCAACGCGCATACGCAACGATTCCGGCGCATTGGATGCGTAAAAAGCGAGCAAGGGCTCTACCAATGCAGCAGATCCCTCCTCCTCGCAAAGACCAATTGCTTTAGCTACCAATATATCGTCGCCGCTGAATAAGTCGTTACGGATAGCGTCGAGCTTGCGTTGTTGTGCAGTTGACATGGGTTTTATTTGTTGCAAATGTAGTCTGAAGCCCAAGCCAGAAAATGAATTGAGCGTTGGTATTCCGTTGATTTTTTTTGTGTAAACTTGCAAACGAACATTAATAAATACTTCAAAAACATGAAACACCTCATTACCGCAATACTCGTATGCGCAAGCACCATTCTGTTTGCTCAATCAACCGCCAACGTGGATGTCACCATTAATGGTCAAACAACTCGCGAACAGCTTGCTCAAATGCGCAAGGACCTTCAATTGCAAGGAATCGTTTTCAATTACGCCCCTCAATTCGACAACGAGCGTCGCCTGATTGCCTTAAAGTATAAATTCTCTACAAACGAGAATGTACTTATCGGTGAAGGAGAGCACGACACACTTCAGCAAACCGGAGCTAACGTAACAATACACGTCAACCCGAGCACGAAGTTCTATTCAGAAGAAAAAAATGCATCCCCCCACAAATAAGGAGTTTAGAAAAAACATAAAAAAAGCCGCTGTGAGCGGCTTTTTTTTTATACGAATAATTGACGCACACGGTCCCAATCCTGTTCCTTCGCTGCTCGCAACTTCATCCATTCGCTTTCCTCCACGTGTAATGGTCGATGACACAGAAACTTCCAAATAGGTTCAACGTGTCTGATGTATCGCTTGGAGTCTTCTGCGAAAAACATTTCCTGAAACTTATCGATGATGAATTCCACCGCTTGAGCTGATGGGTGCAACATATCGGCATTATAAAAACGATAGTCGCGCAGTTCATCCATCATGATTTCGTAGGCGGGGAAGTAATGCACTCGTTTATTTGCGGCTGCCAGTTGGCTGGCAGCGAGGATTAAATGAGCCTTTGACAATTGATTGCCATGCGCACCATCGCGCCAGTATCGGACGGGACTTACCGAAATTATAACT
>Ga0315899_10000795_pt1 | contig 37505 bp, 19 predicted proteins | sample LakEriMetagenome_2_FD_203518 | JGI IMG/M metagenome (GOLD analysis project Ga0315899, IMG submission 203518) | Freshwater fungal communities from buoy surface, Lake Erie, Ohio, United States - Buoy 4 MA112 | ecosystem: Environmental > Aquatic > Freshwater > Lake | place: USA: Lake Erie, Ohio...
CGCTGTGATAGTCTGAATTTTGTCGTAAGAGGCGCCGATTTTTTTCAGCAAGGGCACGACGACCCCCTCTTGATCCTGCAAAAGCGCGTCGAGAAGGTGCAATGGATCCAACTCCGGATTCCCCTGCGACGCGGCTTTGGATTGAGCCGCAACAATGGCCTCTTGGGCTTTGATCGTCAATTTATCCATCCGGAAAGTCATAGAGCACCTCTCATTTGGTTTCTTAGTGAAACGGTTTAGTTGGCAGTTCCAACTGCGTTTCCCCACTCATCGCAAATCCCGGACCAATCCCAACTTGGTTTCTTTTCTTGAGGGAAATTGTTTGGACGAATACAGTCCAGTTAGATATCTTTTGAACCCATAAAATCGATCGAAACGGCATTTTGTGTTCAACTCTGCCGCGATGAAAACTTAACATACAAAGTCACCAAGCTGACACACCAGGAGATGATTGATGAGAAGAAGGCATGTTTTGGCTTCCCTGTTGGGAGGAGGATGCGTCGCTGGTATTTCGCTCACCCCCGCCTTCCAACGAGCCATCATCGCGCAAGATGAATCAAACCAATCGCTGGACACGATCACCGCTGAACAGGTGGACAAAGCGAGTTGGATTGTTGATGCCAAGCTCACAGCCGAGCAATGCGAAGAAGTTGCCAAAGAGCTAACCACGCGATTGCGAAATCTCAAACCTCTTCGAGAGAACCCTCCTCTCGAGGATGTACCCATGCCGCTTGCTTTCGTACCCTCTTTTTTCATCCCATCTACAAACACTCATCAGGCCGAAAAGGAAACAGGATCCACCGACTGGAAAAAATCGGTAGAGTTACCAGAGTTCAAAGAGATCAGCGATATCGCTGAATGGTCTATTCCACAAATCGCACTCGCAATACGAACAGGCACATTCTCCTGCGCACAAGTGACTAGTTTTTACTTGGATCGTCTAAAGGCCGCAAATGAAAAACTCCTCTGTGTTGTGACCTTTAACGACAAGGCACTTGATGCAGCCGCACGCATGGACGAAGAACTGAAGCAGGGAAAGGATCGAGGAGTTCTTCACGGTATACCCTGGGGAGCTAAAGATATCATAGCGGTCCCTGGTATGCCAACGACATGGGGTGTCGGCAGTTATGAAAAACGGGAATGGCAAACTCCCGCAACCGTATACGATAAACTTGAAAAGGCTGGTGCGGTGTTGCTCGCCAAGCTTAGCGTTGGAACTATGGCCATGGGAGATGAATGGTTCCGGGGGACTACGAAAAATCCATGGAACATCAAGCAAGGCTCGTCTGGTTCCTCAGCGGGAAGCGCTTCTGCTGTTGCGGCGAGACTATGCCCTTTTGCTATAGGGTCGGAAACGCTTGGTAGCATTGTTTCCCCAACGCGCGTCTGCGCAACGAGTGGTTTAAGACCAACTTTTGGGCGAGTCAGCCGAGCCGGATGCATGACTCTCGCATGGTCTATGGACAAAATCGGTCCCATCGCGAATCGAGTTGAAGATCTCGCAATTGTCTTCCAGGAGTTGTTAGGATCCGACCAACGTGATCCAACCGTAGTGGAAAGACCATTCGATTGGCCTAAATCCCTAACATTAAAGGACCTAAAGATAGGCATCACCGATCGGCTATCCCGCTCAGAAAGATTTGTTGCCGATTGGCTGAAGGAGCAAGGCGCGGAGCTGGTAACCATCAAATTTGAAAAGGGGGCAACAACAGCCATGCTCGACGCCTTGTCAGCCGAAGCGGCCTCCGTGCATGACAAACTATTCAGATCGGTATCCCAAGATAGCGAACTAGGCAAATGGGGGCCTACCTATCGTGAGGCCCAATGGGTGCGGGCCATCGATTATTTGCACGGGATGAGACAGCGAGTGGAATTGATTCAGGATGCAGAGAGGCAGCTTGCCAGTGTCGATTTACTGGTCGGTGATGGGAATCTTGCCAGGATGAACCTAACCGGGCATCCTAGTTTGGTGGTTGCGTACGGGGTCGAGCCCCAGCGACGGCCTGCTGATGGCGAGACGGAAAAGCCGGTTGAAGAGATTGCTCCTGAATATGACATGGGCGGAAGACGTCGACCCAGTACGGTTGTTCTTACAAGCAAGATGTTTCGTGAAGCCACGTTGCTTGCTGTTGGGATGCTCATCCAAGCGGCCCATCCGTTTGAAAAGAACGCTTAAGCGAAAGGAACCAAGCGAACCGAGCTGTTACATAAAAGCTTGGCCAATCGCGGGGTCTCAGAATCAATTACCCCCAGCGAAGCCGCTTGTTCAAGGCTCCAGTCAGGATCTATATGGCAGCTTTTCAGTAAGATAACTTGTGATGCCTGCCACTGGAGTGCCAGGAGAACGGCCAGAGCATCCGTTGTAGTGTTCCAGTTTAACTCTGGGTGCCATGCTGGCGGGATTTGATTCAATCGAGATTGCGAATAAAACGAAGAAACATTGACCCATTTCGCGTGCTGGCTTGGAGCCTGACACCAAAGGTCGAAGGCTTCGTCGGTTTCAATAATGCCGTTGAGAGGCAGGAGTTGATGTGCGACTTCGCAAGTGGAATCGAGAAGCGACACACAATTCCAATGCAGGGACGACTGTTCGAGGCGAGGATAAAGCTTATGAAGCGTCCGAACACCCTCGACAATATCACCACCACCGACGATTATCGAAACGGCCTGGAATTGATAGGGTGCAATGGTTTGTTTAAGACGTTCAATCCACGACGTATGAGAGTATAGTACAGATCCACCAAGCTTGATCACTATCCGCGAAAACGACAATTCCCGAACCTTTCTTGTAGTTGACGTTGGAGCGCTGTATTGTGACTAGGGCAAGCTCAATCTGCCGATTCGTCCATCAGAGCCACTGGCCCAAATGGCCCCAGATGGGGTCGCGGCAACAGAGTGAAAACCGATTTCGCTCAATGGTTCCCACTGGCGATTCTCTTTGATAATGTCTGTACCCGTCGGTCCTACTGCTAGCCAGCTCTTTTGGCTAGGAATGGGAATAACGCACGAACGAAAACCGCGAGGCCACGAACTCGGCTTCTTCCAAGTTACCCCACGATCACTTGAGAATGCAGCGACGAGGACACTGTTATCAGGCTGCTGGTAATCCCCACCGACAAGCCATCCTGACGTTCCATTTAGACCTATCGAAAAAATGCCACTCGAGGGGCCACTTTTTATCGAAGCGATATCCAACGACTCCCACTGCCAGTTGCTTACACTACCGATTTGGAAATTGGGTATCGAACAATGAATGAGTCTTGCGTTTCCATTTCTCCCCCCAAGTCCGATCCAGACGCGATCGTCATAGAGAGCAATGCTACTGTTGCTCGCTGCAAAACCAGCCTCTCCGGTGTCGACAACGGGGCATCGATCTGGTGGCAGTACTTTCCAACTGGAACCACCATCAGCGGTAATAAAGATCTCTAATCTACCTTGAACTGGGTCGCCAAAAGCGATTCCATGCTGACCGTCGGCAAATTTCATACCGTTGATAAACGACTCCGCAAAGTTGCTCTGAAAAACGATTTGCCAAGTGACACCGCCATCCATGGTTTTTGCAATACACGCCGGTTGGCCGGCAGTCGCGACGATGCAGCGCTGCGAATCCCAAGCATAGATTGCTCGAAAGTCGCTTTGTTCAAGTCGCTGAACCTTGCAAGGCGTCGCGGTAGCACCGCGATTCGAAAGCTTAAGTACGGCTCCACCATTGCCGCAGGCCCACGCTGACTCATCGTTTATCGGATAAATTCCACGCAAGCTAGGGCGTGGTTCATGCTCAAAAACCTGCCAATCTTGCCCCCGAAGCAAGCCGACGGAAGGTATGAAAATCGCACAAAATAGAACCAAGGCAGCCAGACGACGGGTATAAACAAAAAAAAATCTAAGCGATAGCATCAACAACTCCCAGGGGATAAGCGTAGCGTATCTTACCTGACTCCTCGTTTATGCCAAACGGATTATTGCGAATCCCAAGGTTGGAACTTTCTTTATGGCGTCGACCAATCGCTTAAGATTCGATCATAAATTCCCAGCTCTGCGGTCAGAATGGTACACTCAGGACCCGTGACGATTTACAATACAGAGCTGATCGACAGATCAAAAATGGCCGTCCTATCCTCCCAGCTTCCCCACCCAAGCTTACCGATGCATAAACATATTGCCGTTTCGTTTTTGCTAGTCCCACTTTTTCATTTTTCTGGGATCGTGGGAAGCGATAAGTCCCAAGCCAACGAAAATGAAAAGATAAAATTCAATCGCGACATCAGACCCATTTTGAGTCAAGCCTGTTTTCGATGCCATGGCTTCGACGAGAAGACGCGCGAGGCAGGTCTTCGATTGGATACACGCGATGGCGCTACCTCCAAACTGGACGGGGAGCGAACTCCGATCACTCCGGGTAGCCTCGCAACCAGTGAGGCATGGGCGAGGATCATTTCTGAGGACCCGGATTTGGCGATGCCCCCCAAGGCATCCACTCGACAACTATCCGATTCCGAAAAGGATTTGATTAAACGTTGGATCGAACAAGGGGCGGAGTACGAAAATCACTGGTCGTTTGAACCGATCGCTTCCAAAGCAGACAATCACGACATTGATTACTACTTGGACCAATCCATCACCTCTGCGGGTTTGAATTCGAATCCATCAACGGACGCTATCTCGTTGATCCGACGCGCCGCTTTCACACTAACTGGACTACCCCCCACCTCAGAACAAGTGGAACGATTTGCGCAGAATCCCACCCAAGATCAATATGCCAAACTGGTGGACGAGTTCCTCAGCAGCCCACACTACGGGGAAGAGATGGCAAAACATTGGCTCGATGTTGCGAGATATGGCGATACCCATGGTTTGCATTTGGACAACGAACGAACAATGTGGGCCTACCGCGATTGGGTTATCGATGCCTTCAATGAAAACCTTCCCTACGATCAATTTACAATCGAGCAGCTGGCAGGTGATTTGCTGCCGAACCCTACGCAAAAACAATTAGTTGCTACCGGGTTCAATCGATGCAACGTGACAACGAGTGAAGGGGGTGCAATCAACGAGGAGTTCCTATACCGCTACGCAGTCGATAGAACAAGCACCACAGTTCAAGCATGGCTAGGATTAACAGGTGGCTGCGCCGTATGCCATGACCACAAATACGATCCTTTAACGACCAAAGAGTTTTACTCGCTTTACTCGTTTTTCTACAGTGCAGCAGACCCAGCCATGGATGGGAATATTAACGACACGCAACCGTTTCTCAAGTTAACTTCGGTGGAACAAAAGACGAAGCTTGAAGAACTCCGAGCTACGGAATCACGTCTTCGAAAGGAACTGCTCGAATTGGCAAATGACCCGGTGCGCCGTGCCGATTTACAGATTGGAAAGAGGATTATGGCGAAGGGTTCAAACGGTTCTGGCACAGTATCGCGATCGGAGCTTTGGATCAACGATTTAATGCCTTTGGGAATTAACGCCAGGAATACATCTCGAAATGAGGAAACATGGGTGAGTGCTAAGGACGCGCCTATGGGGGAACGATACATCAGGCAAGCCTTTGGCGATAAATTTGAACAGTTCATTTCCGGAGGTTGGATTGCAAGGGATGTACCGAAAGATGGAACGTTTAGTTTCTGGGTTAGACCGGATCGATACGAATCTCCCGAAGCGATTTACGTTATGCTCAAGGTCGATAACAAATCCTATAGGTGGGTATGGGCAAACAGCTTGGATCAAGGGAGACTTTTGGGAGGAAATGAAAAATCAATCGTTGGTGAGATGCCTAAGCCAGGTGTTTGGACACAATTAACGGTTTCGCTAAAGGATCTACCTGCGACCGCGGCCTTGCAAGAACTTCAGTTCGGTTTGTTTGGTGGCGTTGCCGATTGGGATGGCTTTGTCTCTACAGGTCGCCATGAATCTAATAACCAGGAAAAGCCATGGACCACTTGGTGGAAGAAGCAAGCGGGACAATCGCTGCCGCTAGCTGACGGCGAGCTAAACAAAGCCATAAAAGAAGGCCCTGACAGTGAAGTGGGTAAACAAAAGGAGCCCGAAGTCGCGTCCTATTTCTATGCTTTTATTAGTGACGAGACATCCACCGAGCTATTAGCAAAGCGAAACGAATGGGAACAAACGAGAGTATCGATAGCCACGATTGAGAGCGAGATTCCGGGGACTTTTGTTTTTAAAGATGTGGGTAACCCTCGACAAGCACACGTGATGACGAGGGGGCAATATGACCAGAAAGGTGACGCTGTAGAGCCAAATACCCCATCCTTTCTGCCTCCCCTGCCACGAGACAACAACTCTCGCCCCACCCGTCTAGACTTAGCCAAATGGTTGGTGGCAAAAAACAATCCACTTACGGCACGGGTTGCCGTCAACCGATTGTGGCAGCAAGTTTTCGGCGTCGGCTTGGTAAAGACCAGCGATGACTTTGGTACTCAAGGAGCTCCGCCGTCTCATCCGGAGTTACTGGATACATTGGCCGCTGAATTTATGGAAACAGGCTGGGATATAAAGAGACTTGTCAAAAAGATGGTTTTGACCAACGCGTTCCAGCGATCTGCGGTTGTTGATGAAAGCAAATTAAAAATCGATCCTGAAAATCGTCTTTTAGCCAGAGGTCCGCGTATCCGATTAGATGCGGAACAAATACGGGATAACGTTTTAGCGTCGGCTGGTATTCTGAATCGAGAGCTAGGAGGTTCCGGTTTTAAGGGTTACCAGCCGCCAGGTATCTGGGAACCGGTAGGCTATGGAGACTCCAACACCCGGTATTACGTTCAGGATCATGGGGCCGATATCTACCGTCGTAGCGTATATGCGTTTTTCAAAAGGACAGCTCCCCCTCCGTTTATGAGCAATTTCGATGCACCGAACCGTGAACAGTTTTGCAGTCGACGAGAACGCAGCAACACTCCCCTGCAGGCTTTACAATTGATGAATGATATCCAGTACATTGAGGCAGCACGCCACCTTTCGGAAACCGTCATTCAGAAAAATCTTGGAAGTGATCGAGAACGCATCCAATTCGTTATGAAACAAGCCTTGTCGAGAGAATGCACGGATAGTGAGCTTGAACGATTACAATCTGCCTACGAAGCCTTCCGACAGAGGTTTAACGAACAACCAGATGATGCTGTGCGTCTGTTGAGAGTAGGAGAGCAACCCTCCAATCCCAAACTCAACCCCGGCGAGGTCGCATCTCTTTGCTTGATCATCAATTTGGTTTTCAATTTAGACGAATTCGTGAACCGTAACTAAGCCTTCATAGTGCCAACACCTCGGTGAAACGACTTCAAATTGGATCTCGATCCGCAGCAATCTATGGCTTTTTATAGGTTTTTGAGTTATTCTAAGTGAATGAATTCTGAAACTATTGCTGAGCAACTCCTCCGAATCGTTTATGCGGAGGGTTATCGACCAATGAAGCCAAAGGGGCTTCACAAGACTTTGAAATTGCCTGAGGAAGCCTACCGAGAATTGCGGCGTGCCATCAAAAAATTGGTTCGCGAAGGGCGAGTCGTTTTTGGCTCAAATCATCTTGTATTGAAACCCAGCACCCTGGTTCGACAGGAGCCTAGCGCTGCCGTCCAGAAAAAGACATCCGTTGATCGGACGGAAAAACCAAAGACCAAAATTGTGGAGTTTCCCGAAAGCGCAGAGCTTGAGATAACAGCGGACATCGAGGTCGACGAGAGCGATGAGCAGGCACTGGACGTAATAACTACGGACCCCGTAGCTTCAGACGGGCAGCCCCGAGGGCGATCCAAGGAGTTGATCGGAGTGTTTCGAGTTGCACCAACTCGGCAGTTTGGCTTCGTCAAGCTTCCAAGAATGGCGGGAACAGAGGGAGACGAGGAGGTATTTATCCCTCCCCGGTTGACCAAGAGTGCTATGGATGGAGACACGGTTAAGATTCGTGTGACCGAGCGATCTGGTGATCGAACCGTTGGCAAGGTGGTCGAGATCGTTACTCGAGGACGACGCGAGTTTGCCGGCACGTTTCAATATCTAGATTCACAGGCGGTTGTATGGTTGGATGGAGCTAACCTAGGTCATCCCGTCAACATCGGTGACGTTCGTGGTTTACCGGTTGAAGAAAACGACAAGATCATCGTTGAGCTAGTCCGCTTCCCAGATTTCTTTCAACCTGGTGAAGCGGTCATCATGAAAGTGTTGGGGAGCAATAAGAACCCAGCTGTCGACACATCTGCCGTGATGTACCAATTTGGATTGCCCGAGGAGTTCCCTGAAAATGCAGTTGAGGTGGCACGCGTTCAAGCCGATTTGTTCGACGACAATGTCATTCCCGAGGGACGAGAAGATCTAACCCGCATCACAACGGTCACAATCGATCCGTTTGACGCACGCGATTTCGATGACGCGATTTCGCTTGCTAAAAATGAAAAGGGGAATTGGGAGTTACAGGTTCACATTGCCGACGTATCACATTTTGTTCCAGTCGGCAGTGCGTTGGATGTCGAAGCGCAGCGAAGAGCCACCAGCGTTTACCTCCCCGATCGAGTTATTCCAATGATTCCTGAGATCATCAGCAATCATTTGGCGTCATTGCAGCCAGACAAAAATCGTTTGGCCAAGACTGTTTTCATAGAGTATAGCCCGGACGGAGTAATCCTCCACAAACGAGTCTTCAACAGCGTGATTCGAAATCACTATCGATTCAACTATGAACAGATCGATCATTTTCTTGCCAATCGCGACGAGTGGCGTGCCAAGCTAACTCCAGAGATCTTTTCAGTCGTTGAGCAAATGCACGAACTCGCCATGTTGTTGAGGCGGCGGCGAAACGAAAATGGATCGTTGGAACTCGTTTTGCCGGAAGTGAAGATCGATCTCGACAAGTCGGGAAAGGTTAAGGGGGCCCATCTCGTACATCACACCGAAAGCCATCAAGTCATTGAGGAGTTTATGTTGGCCGCCAACGAAGCGGTCGCGTCATGGCTCGATGAGCTCGAGCTACCCTTCTTGCGTCGTGCGCATGCCCCTCCGAATAGGTTGAAGCTTAGACAGCTCAACCAGTTCGTGAATTCACTAGGAATAGAATCGGAAGATCTAGAAAGTAGGTTCGAAATTCAGAGGGTAGTGAATAGTGTTCGAGGATTACCCACGGAATACGCCGTCAATTTTGCGATCCTCAAAAGTATGTCCAAAGCGGTTTATCAAGCGGCCTTTGAAAGACACTATGCTCTCAACATCGCACATTACTGTCACTTTACGAGCCCCATCAGACGATATCCCGATTTGGTTGTTCATCGAATCGTGCAAAAGTTGATAACTGGGCAACCGGCAAAAGAAGACGAGCAAGTGCTCGAGCGTTTGGGAGAGCACTGCAGCGCGATGGAGCAGAACGCCGAGGCAGCGGAACGAGAATTGATAAAAGTTAAACTCCTTCATTTTCTGTCTAAGAAAAAAGGGGAGCTTCTGAGTGGTGTTATCGCAGGCGTAAAGGCAAATGGGCTCACGGTCCGAGCAATCGAAATCCCAATTGACGGTTTTATTAAAACCGAAGACTTGCCGCAGGATCGATATCGATTCGATCGAGACACTCATTCCCTGGAAGGATTCCGTGGAGGCAATCGCTATCGCTTGGGAGATGAAGTGATTGTTCGGATTAAATCGATTGACATGGTTCAGCGGCAGTTGTTGTTCGAATTAGAAAAAGTTTCTCGATCGCTACCTCTTCCTGCGACAAGGAAGAGATCGGAACGGTTAAACAGAGTTCGAGACAAATCATCACGAGGCACGAAACACAGCAAAAAGAAGCGAAAACGGGATAGGTAAACGACGTTTGCCCCCCGGGTCAACAATCTGAGTGGGGCTCGATTGTTCCATGCCGGATTGGTTTAGGTTGTTTCGGGCAGGCGTTTTGATACCAGTTAATTTGAGCTATAATCCGAGAGCTCATTCTGACTTGCGAACCTGATCTGAGATCATTTCCGTTCGGTATTCCGTCAGAGACTCATTCCGCTTTTCCGAATCGTTCAATGCAAAATCAGTATCTTTGCGGTTTTGATCTTGGTGGCACCAAGATGCTAAGTGTGGTGTTGGATAACGAGAATCGGATCGTGTCCCGCAAGCGGAAAAAGACCAAGGGGAACGATGGTCCCAACGCAATAGTGGAACGCATCTGCGAGCTTGTTCGAGAGACCTTTGAGGAAGCAGGGCTTTCCACTGATCAAATGGTGTCGCTAGGGGTTGGCTGCCCCGGTCCGGTCAATATGGACAAGGGGGTGGTCAACGTCGCAGTGAACCTCGGCTGGAAAAATGTTCCGTTAGCGACGATGCTCGAAGAGAAGTTAGGTTGTCCCGTTTCCGTGCTGAATGATGTCGATGCGGGTGTATATGGAGAATACTCGCTTGGGGCGGGCCAAGGTGCGCAGAGTGTTGTCGGGATTTTTCCCGGCACCGGTATTGGTGGCGGTTTTGTTTATGAAGGGAAGATCCTTCGAAGTAAGCGTTCGTCAGTAATGGAAATTGGACATACCAAGATTTCGTCCTCGAATCGCAATAGCGGGGTCGAGATGACAGGTACCTTGGAGAGTGAAGCGAGTCGATTGGCCATTGCAGCCGAATGTGCGAAGCTTGCTTATCGAGGAGAGGCACCGTACTTGTTTAAGCAAGTCGGTACGGACCTTTCTAAAATTCGCAGCAAAGTTCTCGCGGAGTCGATTCGCGAGGGAGACAAAGCTGTTGAGAACATCGTACGTCGTGCAGCTCAGATGGTAGGGTACGGAGTGGTGAACATTGTGCATATGCTTTGCCCAGAAGTGATTGTTCTGGGGGGAGGCCTAGTAGAGGCATTGCAGGACATTTATCTTGAGGAAGTCAACAAGACCGCAAAGAAGAATATTCTGCAATGTTACAGCGGTATGTTCGAGATCAGGATGGCCAAACTTGGGGATGATGCGGGTGCGATGGGTGCAGCTTTGTGGGGCGGGCTAAAAAAAGGGATGCCGATTACGGTTGCGGAGAGTGCTAGCAATTCTGATTCTGGATTGACCCTGCCGAGCTAAATAGCGATACTCCCGGTGAGGAGTTTCCTATTTTACACAAACTGTCCATGTCTTCATCTCACACTGAATCCGATATCGAAGGGTACTGTCTTGCTACAGCTATGCGAGCGAAAGGTGCGTCGCGGCATTTATTAGCTCTATCGAGCGATGAGAAGAATCGATGGCTACGACTTTCGGCAGAGAGAATCCGGCAAAACGTTGATTCCATTTTATCAGCCAATGAAATCGATCTACAACAAGCCGTCCACGGGGGGCTCACCGATGCGCAAAAAGATCGACTCAAATTAGATCATAAGCGAATTCTCCAGATTGCTGCAGGGATCGCCGAGGTTGCGGAGCTACCAGATCCAGTAAATGAATTACTAGAGGAGTCGATTCGACCGAGTGGCATAACGGTCCGGAAAGTAAGAGTGCCCTTGGGCGTGGTATTTTTCATATACGAATCGCGACCTAATGTAACGGCTGATGCAGCTGCTATTGCTGTTAAGAGTGGCAATGCCATAATTCTTCGTGGTGGCAAGGAAGCGGCCAATAGTTCGCGAGCCATGGTTGAAATCCTTCGTGACGCAGCCTCCGAGATAGGAATTCCTACGGATGCCATTCAGTTGATTGAGACGAATGACCGAACTGCTGTGGGGCATTTACTTCAACTGGATGAGTTCATCGATCTCGTTATACCACGAGGAGGTGAAGGCCTGATTCGGCGAGTTGTTTCCGAGGCGAAGATGCCTGTTTTGAAACACTACGATGGCAACTGCCATGTATACGTTGACGCCGCAGCGGACTTGAGCAAGGCACTTCAAATTGTTGAAAATTCCAAATGTCAGCGCATGGGTGTTTGCAATGCCATGGAGTCTCTCGTCGTGCATCAGTCGATTGCGTCTCGATTCTTGCCTCAATTGCAGCGGCATTTACAGCCTTATCACATCGAGTATAGGGCAGACGAAAAAGCGATGACCATACTTAGCGATGGCAAGATGGCCAGCGAAAGCGACTGGAGCAAAGAATACTTGGGCCCAATAATGAGTGTTAAAGTGGTAGACAGCCTCGACGATGCCATTGAACACATCAATCGATATGGCTCTAAACATACAGATGCCATAGTGACCGAGAATCCCGAAGCCGCACGCAAATTTCAACGAGAGATCGACTCTTCAGCTGTTGTCCTGAACGCATCAACGAGGTTTAATGATGGCGGGCAACTCGGACTTGGGGCTGAAATTGGGATAAGCACAGACAAATTTCATGCGCGTGGGCCTTGTGGATTAAAAGAGCTAACGACTTACAAGTATATAGTCGTTGGCGATGGCCATATTCGGACGTAGATCAAAACCGAAAGCAAGGGGAGGGATATCCGAATGTCAGACGATGTATTGAGCCGAAACGACGTCGAAGACTTGTTAAAGGCGTTGGATACTAGCGGAGCGCCTCCTGCACCACCTCAAGCAGACAAGAAAAAGGCCGAGGTCAAAAAGCCAGCGGCTCCCAAGGTTCGGATTTTAGCTTATGACTTCAAGCGACCCGAACGGGTTGGCAAGGAGCAAATGCGTGCCTTGCAGTCCTTGCACGACGGGTTCTCCCGTAACCTGGGCGCTTCGTTATCAGCCGTTTTGCGAACGATGGTTGAGGTACGATTGATAAGCGTAGATCAATTAACCTATAGCGAGTTCGTCTATAGCCTAACCATCCCCACATGCTTTAATCTTCTTAAGCCATTACCCTTAGAGGGGAACTGGGTCTTAGACATCAGCCCTGGTCTATTGTTTCCGATCATCGATCGACTTTTGGGTGGCGGCGCAACCAATGATTCATCCCTCAAACGCCCTTTATCGGATATTGAACTACGACTTGCAAGTCGGATTACGAGTGTATTTCTGCGAGAACTTCATGCCGCATGGGTCAATATCGTTGATCTGAAGATCGAGGTCGAGCGAGTCGAGAGCAACCCACAGTTAGTTCAGATTGTTCCCCCGAACGAAGTGGTCGTCATGGTCAGCTTTGAGCTTTCGATTGGGCAAGTACGGGGCATGATTAATTTATGTATTCCGTACAATACCATTGAGCGAGTTAATGCCAAACTAACGAGCAATAGCTGGATAGGTTACGCATCGTCTCGTACCTCGGATAACTCTATTCAGCAACTTACAGAACGTTTAGATGGTTCAAACGCGGAAGTTATTGTGACACTGGCGCGATCAACGATAAAAACAACAGACCTCTTTGATCTAGAAATAGGCGATATCATCACCACTGAAAAAGACACCAAGGAACCGCTCGAAGTCGAGATATCGAACCGCATAAAGTTCCTTGCAAGTGCAGGCGCATACAAAGGCCGCAAAGCAATTCAGATCCAGGCTGTAATCGAGAAAAAATAACCCCCCCGGGCGCTACGACGATTCCACTCTAGAAGTTCTCACTGTGCGTTAACGTCTTGTTCGTTGTTTCTGTCAACGCGAAGTGTTTGAGTTGCTCTCCTGCTCGAAAGTTCCCAACTCGTCAATTTTTTTTCGAGCTACACACTAGTCCGTGGATTCACATATCCGGCACATCGATTCGTAATCCAACAAAAAGTAGGGACTTTCGTGATTTCACTCATGTCCCAGGACTCTTATGATTTGATACAAAAACCAAACAAAGAGAAAAATCGCGACATTAAAACGCCACCAATGGGATAAAATACCCCTAAACAGCCAGTTACGTCTTCGCCGTTGAGGTCAAGAGCGATACTGAAAAAATCTGGTTAAAAATTTGTTGTTTTTCTCAGGGGACACCGTTACATTGCAGAAATTCGTTGTTTCTGTCATATTCTTGGAGGTATATCTTGAGAGAGTTTTCTAGCAAGAATGGTAAATTAAAGCGCTCCGTATCATCAATTCAAACCCGACAAAGCTTGCGTAAGCAGTTGTTTGAAACGCTCGAATCACGTCATTTATTGGCAGCCGATCTCTTTAATTTAACTGCTCCAGCAGCGTCCGTGTCGCCATCCTCACTCGTGGAGAAACTAGATTTCGCACGTGGCGCAGAAGTAGCCACTCATTTTTACAGTGCAGGCGATCAGAAGATTGGAATGACAGTTGCCGGTGATCGTCTCGCGATTGCGATGAAGCCAACCGTTATTTCCAAAGAGTTTGGCGAGGTAATCTATTCCTACCGATTAGATCAAACCCGACCGCTGCTAGGAACTAGCTTTGGGGTTTTTTCTACAGGTCAGGAGTATGACGCTGAGTTGGTGGAGGCGCTAGTTCGATCTGGATTGACTGATCGAGTGGTACAGGTTTTTGAGTCCGTGGAATCCGGTTCCGAAATGGTCCTACTGGATGAGGTAATCGTCGATTTACCAGAGGGGGTAACGCCGGAAGATTACTTCTCGGACTCCCGATTCGCGAGCTACACTCGCTTGGCAGGCACACCAGATCAGTATGTTGCCAAGATAGCAGGAAAATTTGGTGCTGAGGCACTTGATGTCATCGCCGAGCTTCAGCGAGAAGAAAGAACGGATTGGGTTGCACCTAATTTCCATCAGGCATGGCAGAGGTTCTTTCAGCCCAACGATCCGCGTTTTGCAAACCTATGGACCATGCACCACACGGGACAGACCTTGCCCGGAGGTGTAGCCGGCTTGGCTGGTACGGACGTCAGCATGTTAGGAGCATGGGATGTCAAAGCTGGGTCCAATAGCAATCTCATCATTGGTGTGTTAGATGACGGAGTGGCGATTAACCACCCGGATTTGTTTCTCTACGATAGCTTAGAGGATCCTTTTCTTGTTGAAGACACGAATGGCAATGGTTGGTTTGGAGATAGGCACGGTTGGAATTTCGTAGGCAACAACTCCAATAGCCAGCCAACCACGGCTGACGATAATCATGGAACAGCCGTGGCGGGAGTTGCGGCAGCCAGGGGTAACAATGGAATTGGTGTAGTAGGTTCTGGGTATGGTTCGCCTGTATTAGCTGCGAAAATGTTCGAGGGTGCAGGAGTTGCGACCGACGCCAATATCGCGTCAGCAATCTATTACCTCGCGGGTCGAACAGCCAGTGGCACTGGTACATGGAACGCATCCACTGTCGTGAATCACTCATGGGGTGGAGGAGCGGTTAGCACTGCAATTAACGAGGCATTAACATGGGCGACTACACAAGCCCGCGGCGGGCTTGGCGTTCCTCAGTTTTTCGCATCTGGTAACAGCCCAGGATTGGTTGGCAACCCAGCGAACCAATCGGCCACCAACGCTGGTATCATCGTGGTTGGTTCGATGAACAATGCAGGCGAGCTATCTTCTTATCATTCACGAGGAGCATTGCTTGATATCGTAACTCCATCGAATGAGGTTCTACCTGGCTATCTTGCCGTAGATACGACGGACCGAGTAGGTTCTGATGGCTACAACAATTCAAGTGATTACACTGATACAGGTACTTTCGGGTTTGGCGGGACTTCATCTGCCTCACCTCTTGCGACGGGCGTTGGTGCTCTCGCATTAGCGCGAGCCGATGATCTTAACATCGACATATCCGCCGCCCAGTTGCGATCATTGATGCGCAATAATACCAAGCTCGCAGGTGACTCGTTCTACGACGTTTTCAATAACGGAAAGAGCTTTGATGGCGGATTCGGATTGCTCAATGCAAAAACTTTGCTCGAGGGGATTGGGTCGGCACAAATCTCCGTCACGACAAGTATCGCTGTAATTCCGAATGGGTCTTCGGGTTGGACTGCAGGAGAAGTGTTTACTGGCAGCACGACAGAATTCGGACTCCGAGTCCGGAATCAGGGAACCAGTACTCTAAACCTAAACAGCATCACTTTGACTGGTTCGTCAGCGTATGAAATCTTCGGTACGACCGCGACGTCCCTGGCGCTCGGAGAATCAACGGTCCTCACGGTTAGGTTTAAACCGATGACGGACGGAGTGCACGCAGTCGCCGTATCTATTGCATCGAATGATCCAAATGATGCGACATTTACTTTTAATGTCTCGAGTGAGGCGTTACCGGCTCAAGTAAGCGGAACAGTATTTGAAGATCAAAACGGAAGCGGAACGCTGGGAACAGGGGAGCGGACTCTAACAAGTGTACCGATTTTGTTCGACACCAATAACAATGATCTTCTCGATATATTTTCTACCGAGACATTCAGCATAGCGCCGGGATTAGGTTTCGACCCGGTTGATATTGTCTCACCACTTTCCGTTTCAGGACTGACCGGCTTTATTACAGACGTAAATGTAAAGGTCAACATAAATCACCCTTGGATTAACGATGTTGTTTTGTTTCTCCAGTCGCCAAACGGGGACTTGGTTGAGTTGTTCCGACAAAGAGGTGGATCGGGGGATAATATGGTCAACACTGTATTCGACGATTCCGCTGCCGAGTCTATATCAACGGGGACAGCTCCATTCACGGGTAGTTTCCGTCCGGAGCAACCTCTATCGCTTTTTACTGGTCTATCGCCGAACGCCGCGAATGGTGACTGGTTGTTGTACGTATTTGACCTTTACCCCGGGGAGGACGAGGGTGTGCTGGTTGACTGGAGCGTGGAAATCTCCACTGGGGAGTTTGCAACAGAAACCGACCAATACGGCTTTTATGCGACGGATGCATTACCGGCAGACGACTACAATGTCGTCTTGCTGGACAGTTCATGGAAAGCTCCTGCGGGAGCTGCTACAGAGTATCCTTTAACCATCACGGGCAGCGGTGATGTAAATTCAGGCTCAGACTTTGCGGTTGGCAAAGTGGATCGGTTTTATGGATTTGTGTTCGAGGACGCCAACAGTAACGGTACGCAACAACCCAGCGAACTACCGCGCGGTGCGAGGCCGATATTTCTGGACGGCAACAACAATGGGGTCATTGACGGGTCCGTAACGCAGAACTTCAACAAGAACACTTCTCTAGCTATCACGGATAACATAACTGTTGAGGATACGCTCGCGGTAGCGGGAGTAAGTGGAGCGATATTGGACATTGATGTTAGGGTCAACCTGACTCACACATGGATGGAAGATTTACAACTTTGGCTTGTTTCTCCTAGTGGTCAGGTGATTCAGCTTTTTAATCGCCATGGTGGCAGTGGCGACAATATGGTTAATACTATTTTCGATGACGCTGCCGCGACCTTGATCTCCGCTGGAACGGCTCCCTTTACGGGTCGGTTCCGACCAAATCAAGCTTTGTCGGCGATTAACGGTAGCAACGCAAACGGCAATTGGATCCTAAGAATCCGAGACAGTGCAAGCGGAGACGATGGAACTCTGACCAATTGGTCTCTCGATATTGCCACGTCCCCTGATCAAGTCTTCCAAACCGGTCCGGATGGTTGGCTATCGATCGATTTACCTAGCACAGGGACCCACAGCCTCGTTCTCACCGACGAGGGGATGAAGTTTACGGTTCCTTCGACTGGCAAGCGAGCAGCGACTTCGGGGGGCTTACCCCACTTTAATCAGATGTTTGGCGAGCGAGAAATTGAGACTTTGATTCTCAACTCCTATGTCATGCACGGTGGCAGTTCTACCTTCACAGGTGATAACCGAATTGATACTGGCAAATCGCTAGCCAAAGCAGGCCCGACGGCCCAAACGTTGTCTCTAGCTAACATGATCAATACGACTCGAGGTATTAATCTCGTTTCCTTTGAAGTTCAAGACTTAGCCGGCACGGTGACTGCGGCTGACTTTGTATTCCAAATGAGTCCTCAAGGGGCTTTTACCGAATCAGCAAACCCACCTACTGGCTGGGCGGCTGCTCCGGCTCCGACCAGCCTGGTTGTGACGCCGAGTGGCATAAACAATCGCGTCACGATCGCCTGGGCTGATCGAGCCATCGAAAATAGATGGCTAAGACTCTCGGTGCTTGCTAACGCCAACACCGGGTTGGCAACGACTCAGGTGTTTTATTTGGGACACCTCCGGGGCGAAGTCACGGGTGCCCAGTCCGGTCAATATATTGTTAACAATACTGATGCGTCCGCTATTGCAGCCCGAGTATCGGGAACTAACGTACCTGTAACGAACATTTATGACTTGGATAAGAATGGCCGAGTCTTGAATGCGGATATCGGAGCAATGGCGCCCGGTGTCGGAGTTTTGCGTCTCAGGAACATCACGATTCCGGCATCGGCTGCCAGAAGTTTTGGAACGGGTAGTGTTGGTGGAGGACGGTCTGGAGATGGAGATCAGACTGGCAAAGGCGGATCGCTTGGAACTGCAGAGGGAGAGTCTAGTAGTACAGTACTAAATTCGCTCGATCAGTTTTTTGCGGATTTCTCTGCTTACGGCAGCAACACTCTCAACGATTCTGATGATACAATCCGACGTCGAAGACGAATTTAATTTTGTTGATTTGAGGTGTGGGCGACGAGCTTTCGTCGCCCTTTTTCCCTTTCCTGTTTTTGCATCTTAGATTGAGGTCATTAATGAAGAAAGTTTTAGTGCTTTTGGCAATAGCTGCGATGTTCCTGGTGAACACCAAAGCCCAAGCCGACTTGATTTACTCTCTTGAACAGATTGGTGGTTCGAATCCGATCATGATCGGAAACACCGCTCAGTTTGGTATCTTCTTGAGAACCGATTTGGTAGGAGGAAACGCTGGTATCCAAGCGCAGCAACCAGCGGGTATGGATCTAACATTGGAGCTAGCTGATCCCAATGGAGCCGCGGGTCGGTTCACTTCGGGATCACTAACAATCACTGGTGGTACGGGAGGTTTTGGCCAATCTGATTTTGATGCTGGTGGAACCTTGATTTTCTTTGGTGCTCGATTTCCTGCAGTTGTATTTCCAAACAACACCACTGCGGTCGAGATTGCTCGATTAACACTCGACACGACCGGCGCGACGGTGGGAACCTACAACATTTCGTTGGCAGATTTTTTCGCTACTGATGCGAATTTTAACCAGATCAACGGATCGGCATTGGGCGTCCCATCGTACACTATCGCTGCCGTACCAGAGCCCAGCTCTATGGCCTTGTTGGGATGTGTTGCATTGGGCTGCTACGTAGTCCGTCGTAAACGTCCTAGAACAAACGTGTAACCTGGTTTTACACGTAATCGAATGATAGATAAAAACTCGCAAGGTGTGAGCCTCGCGAGTTTTTTTGTTTTGAAAAAACAAGAGCCACATAAAGACGGTATCAGTATTCGTTGCTTGCCCCCTCATCTTGCGCGGGCTGCGTCTCAGGAATTTTGCTTTCCGCAACGTGTCGGATCCGTCTTTCCTGTACCTCTTTAAGCAAAAACGATAGGACTTCTGAAACGGGCATCGTGCCTAGCTCACCAGCCAACCTATCGCGTAACGCAATCGATCGAGTCTCCGCTTCGCGAGGTCCCACGACTGCCATGTAGGGGATCAACTCCAATTGTGCGTCCCGAATCTTGGCTTGCACTTTTGCTCCTCGCAAATCGGTGGTGACTCGGAAGCCAGCTTCGGTAAACTCTTTCTCTAGCTCCAAAGCATAGTCGTTTGATTTCTCACTGAGTGGACATATACGAACTTGTTCAGGCGCTAGCCACATCGGAAACGCACCAGCGAAATGCTCGGTCAGCATTCCAACAAAACGCTCCATCGACCCGAATGGCGCTCGGTGAATCATAACGGGCCGGTGGGTTTTGTTATCCGCGCCGACATACTCAAGCTGAAATCGCTCGGGCAGATTATAGTCCAGTTGAACTGTTCCTAATTGCCACTGGCGGCCAATACAATCTCTTACCATAAAGTCAGCTTTGGGACCGTAGAATGCAGCTTCACCTTCTGCCGCGGAAAAATTAAGGCCCGATTCGGTAAGCACCTTTCTCAGTGCAGCCTCAGCTTTTTGCCAATTTTCTTCGGAGCCGACATACTTATCACTCTTTGGATCGCGCAATGATAGTTGCACGCGGTAGTCATTGAGTCCAACTGATTCCAGCACCAATCGAGTTAACTCGATCGTGCTTCGGAACTCCTGCTCAACTTGCTCCTGGGTGCAGAAAATGTGGGCGTCATCTTGCGTTAATCCACGAACTCTCAACATTCCATTGAGCTCACCTGTTTGCTCAAAACGGTAAACGGTTCCAAACTCGAAAAGCCGAAGCGGAAGCTGTTTATAAGAACGCGGCATTGCCTTGAAGATTTGGGCGTGGTGTGGGCAATTCATCGGCTTGACCAGATACCGTTCGTGGCCCCGCTGCCAAGTTTGTAGGATAGCGACTCGCTCTGCCACAGGTAGATTCGAGCTGTATCCCTTCAGCTCGCACCCGAGCACTTCGGCTGATTGGAGAAATGCCGTTTCTTGGAGCGCAGAGAGACCATCGGCTTCCTGTAAACGACGAATCCACGCATCGACCAGTGCTCCCGCATCGTTCACAAACAAAGGTGGGAATTGACTGTCACGGTAATAGGGGAAGTGTCCGCTGGTCTCGTAAAGCTCAACCCGCCCTAAATGGGGACTATAGACTGGTTCGTAACCTCGTTTGAGCATCTCTTTGCGGAGAAACTCCTCGAGAAGACCTCGCACGCGGGCTCCTTTGGGAAGCCACAAACACATTCCTTGACCAACTTCGGCACTAATCTGAAAAAGTCCGAGCTTCTTGCCGATGACACGATGATCTCGCTTTTTAGCCTCTTCCAACTGATCCAGATAAGCTTGCTGGTCCTTCGGGCTAAACCAAGCGGTGCCGTAAACGCGTTGTAACTGTTTACCCGAGGTATCACCCTTCCAGTGCGAGCCAGCAACACTCATAACCTTAAAGGCCTTGATTCGCCCTGCATCAGGGATGTGAGGTCCGCGACATAGATCGACAAATTCCCCTTGGCGATAAAACCCGAGCATTTCGTGAGACGCCAATCCTGTTTGAATATGCTCCACCTTGAGCGATTGCTTCATGTCGGAGCAAAGCTTTACGGCCCCATCCCGGTCCAAGGAAAACTGTTCAAACGGTTCGGCTTTCTCAACAATTCTGGCCATTTCCGCCTCAATAGCGGCAAAGTCACCTTCGTTGAGTTTGTGAGGTAAATCAAAATCGTAGTAGAACCCATTGTTGATGGTTGGCCCAAACGCTAGCGATACATCCGGGTAGAGTCTCATGATGGCACGAGCCATCACGTGTGCACAAGAATGCCGCAAAACCCCTAACGACTCCGGATCTTTTTCGGTGAGCAATCTCAAGGGGATGGGCCCCTTCCCAGCAAAAGACTTTAGGGGCCGCATCGCATCGACAATTTGGTCCCCGATCTTGGCGGCAACGACCGCCTTGGCGAGTCGTGAACCTATTTTTTCTGCCACGCTCAGGGGGCTCGCATCATCGGAATGCTCAACAATGGTGCCATCGGGAAGTTGGATTTCCAGCATTTTTTTACCTTTCCTTACCCCAGCACGGTTGGGCGTAGCTGCGGGTGGACAACGAAACGTCGGACTGCCGAACAAATGACAGTCTCCTTCAGAAGATGTTCGCGTTACGTGCGACACTTTGCAATAGGGGTTTCGCCCGATCCCTCGGGACGGGTAACCTAAGTGTGTGCTATGCTAAGACATAGTTGCGTTGCATTGATTCCGGTTTCTTCCCTACGACTGTTGGTTTAAATGAGTGTTCTAGTTTTTGGCCACCGAAATCCTGACACGGACGCGATTTGCTCAGCAATTGCCTACGCGGACCTACTGCAAAAAACCACGCGACCTGATGCGATAGCGGCCTGCTGCGGTACCCCCAACAAGCGTACCGAATACGTCCTTAAGCAAGCAAAGCTAGCAGCCCCCCGAATGGTCATGGATGTTCGCCCCGAGGTGGAAGACGTCTGCCAGAAAAATGTTGTCACCGCTCGCTACGGTGACGTGTTCTACAATGTTTATCAGCAGATGCACGCCAAAGAACTTCGTGCGATTCCAATCGTCGACGAGAAACAAAAAGTCGTCGGCCTTTTATCGTTGATCAAACTGATGGAAATCATTCTGAACTTTGATCAAGACCCCCAGGTGACGAGAACCGTATCAAGTAACTTGCATCGAATTTGTGACGTTGTCGGGGGAGAATTTCAGCACTGTATTGAACCGCTTCAAGAGGATGAACTCCTCGTGATGGTGGGGGCGATGAGCGCCGGGGGATTCATTGAACGTATGCAGCGATTCCAAGCAGACAATCTTATTGTCGTTAGCGGGGATCGTCCCACCATCCAACTTCCTGCAATTGAACATGGAGTTCGCGCACTAGTGGTTACCGGCGGATATGAACTTTCCTCTGGACTTGTTGAATTAGCTAAAGCAAGAAAGGTATCGGTCATCAAGAGTCCATTCGATACCGCGACAACAACCATGCGGATCAAGTCGGCTCAGTTCGTCGATTCGGCCGTTGATACGTCGTTTACATCCTTGCCCGCGAAAATGCCGATCGAAGATGCTAGCGAAATTGTCGAGGGTTCATCGCAATCGATTTTTCCCGTTGTGAATGACAAAGCAGAATTGGTCGGCGTTCTCTCCAAATCGGATTTGGTAAATCCACCCAAGCCAAAATTGATTTTGGTTGATCACAACGAACTGGGACAAGCGGTAACGGGAGCAGAAGAGGCAGACATTCTCGAAGTTCTCGACCACCATCGTTTGGGAGGTGGCCTCAAATCCACACAACCGATTCGTTTCATCAACGAACCCGTTGGCTCTACTTGCACGTTGGTGGCTAGGCAATTTCGTGCAGCCGGGTTGACGCCCGACCCCGGAATCGCGCTATGCATGGCATCCGGGATTATCTCAGATACTCTGTACTTGAGATCCCCTACAACAACAGACATTGATCGAGAGATCCTGAGTTGGCTCTCAACACTTGTTGAGGTTGACTTAAAGCAATATGCCAATGATTTCTTCGCTATTGGTTCGGCTTTGCGAACCTGCTGCGCTGACGAGGTCATCACGGAAGACTGTAAAGAGTTCGTCGAGCATGGCCAAAGATTCTCGATTTCTCAAATCGAAGAAATCGGCTTCGATCTGTTTTGGGATCGACGGGATGACTTGCTCGCCGCCCTCGAAAAGATGGCTCGCAAAAACCATCTTGAGTTCTCTGCACTCCTCGTAACAGACGTCGTCAGCAATGGTTCCCTACTGTTACTCTCGCATGTTTCTGAGGTTTGGGACGAAATCAATTACCCTCGATTAGATCGCAACCTGTATCAACTCGACAGCATCGTGAGTCGCAAGAAACAGCTTCTGCCACTCATTGCGCAATTGATCGAGACTTCATTGCAAGCTTAGTCGCAAACCTGCTAGTAGTCGCTTACAAACTGATTTGGTTTAGGGTGTTCATGTCAATCGTTCGCGAGAAACGGTTGAGTTGCGAATGGTCGTGAGTAACGACCAGTAATGACGACCCGCAGTCTGCTGACTGCTGCAATAGTAAGTCCAGTATCTCCGAAGACTTAGCGGGATCTAAACTACCCGTTGGCTCGTCAGCTAGAATCACCGCCGGTGACGTGATCAAAGCCCGGCATATAGCGACTCTCTGCTTTTCCCCGGTGGAAAGTTGCTGGGGGCGTCGTTCAAGTTTGTCGGTCAAGCCAACGTTTCTTACCAGTGCTAGGCACCTGTCGTCGACCCCCCTCGTAAATTGCGACGCGCGATTTATTAGGTATGGCAAGAGAATGTTTTCTCGAACCGAAAGATGTTCGATAAGCTCCAACTCTTGAAACACAAAGCCAATATCACGGACGCGATAGCGTCGCTTTTCCGCTTCCCCGAGAAGATCAACTCGCGTCCCATTTACGACAATTTGCCCATGCTGAATCGGTATCGTTCCTGCAATGAGATTCAGCAACGTACTTTTCCCCGAACCACTGGGACCAACCAGTGCGATCGACTCTGCTGGTTCGATTGATAGTGATGGAATAGCCAGAGAGAACCCGCCCTCTCCATATTGGTGCTTTAAGTTATGAACGCTGATCATTGCCGCGGATGGATGTCTCAAACTTGATTTTCTTTTCGTCGAGCAACTGAAATGCAATCAGTTTCCAGAAGCCACTCTTCTGTATCAATGATAGTCTCGCCCTAAACTCCGTTGTCTGCTTATGAATATGCCCCCAATGCTCGGACACACTTACGACGTTCCACTTCACCTCGTAGTCAAAGCTCTTTTTGCCAATCTTGGTAATATCATTAACAATAATCTCATTCGCATGTGCCACCGAGCCACCTTGCTCCGCCATGATCAACGAACGCTTCACCCGCAAGTAAATGTCTCGGAGCACAGGTCCATCAACCACGCTTTCTAATGCCGCATAAACATCCTCATCTTCTCGAAAATCAAAAGCGCGATAAATATTGGACAGGATGGCCTCAGATAACTGTTTTGCTTCTTGATCTGTTGGATTGTTACTTAGGACCGCGACTCGTTCATTCTTTGGAGCAAGCAAATCTCCGCTCCACTTCAATTCAGGTTCTAGGGAGTGAAAGACATGCCGCATGGGAGCATCATTTCCAACCAGAACGACTGAGTTGAGAAACGGCGAAAACTCGGAATAGCCCTTCCAAGTAAATACAACATCCTTAGGCGTTACTTTAGTCGGATAGGTCCAAATGATCCCAACCCTAGCCTGGTGAACACTCACTTTACGTGGGTCTGCGTTCAACGCAAAGTCAGCGATATCCAATCCAAAAAAATTGAGTCTTGTTAAGGAACCGACATTATCTAATCCGTCTATTTGCACGCTACTCTTCTCAGAAAAAAATCGGGCAATACTCTCCTTAGCAGCGGACTGTTCCTCCATCTCCAAATAGTCGGGATCTTTCCTTGGCACCTTGACCCATTCCTCGAGAGTTAGTAACGGCACGAGCAACTCATGCCGTACTTCGAATCGATTGATGTAAACAAACGAATACAAACCTGTGTAGCTTGCTATACCAAGCGAATCTTCGAATTGCTCTTTTCGTTTCTTGCGCAACTCAGCGAAGCTCGGGCGTTTGTTTTCATAGGCGCGTTCCCAATCAAACTTAAACGACTGTGGCTTTCCATAGGCCAACTGAGACGAATGCTCCAATCGATCGCGATGCCAAACACTTAAATCCATGATGGCAGGTAATGCTGAGTTCTTACCTCCAAAAGTTTGTAGGAAAGTCAGGAACTTCGGTTTGCTATTCATGAATGGATATTGCACGCGATACGTCACGACCTTGCTCATCAACTCGCCTTGGAGTACTCCTTCGGCCGAAATTTGTTCGAAGTTCTCTGTCACACTGGATTCCTTAAGTCGATTGCCATCGCCGTCAAGAATCGAAAAGTACTCCAGCAAAAAATCACGATGCTGCTTAGCCGCTTGCAACATCAACTCTGCAGGGTAACGCATTTCCCCATCCGCGGCCAAAGACTGATACATGACCAAATCTTCGAGCATGATTTCTAGATCAACGACTAACTCGTCCTCTCGTACTTCGACTATGGCGCTGCTGAGCGAAACGGGGTGCGTTGCCATAAGTGATCGCTGGTAACACAATAGCCCTGCTAAAACGGCCAACATCAGAAGCGGGGAGAATTTACAGAGTAGATAATGCAAGGCGTGCGCGACCTTTTGATTCATATTCGCTCCGCGAAATGCAGTTGAGGGAGGAAATCTCGTTCAAGTCCGGAAAACGACCGGAAATCCAGAATACTAGTTTGAACCGTTTACCATGATTGAGCAAGCGTGAATCATTTAGGCTCAATGGAGATCCGCTTAGATATTAACTCGAACTACGGAATTCGCCCGGTATTGGCGTACACCCCTACCACTTGATGATGGTCCACTGATCGGACTGAAAGCGATCTGACACAGCCGGTGCCATGACTCGTGCTCCTCTACCGGGCACAGAATGGATCACATTGATCCCTACGTGCGTCATCATGCTAGATATCGGATTGTCCGTTGATACCAGCTCCTCGATTGGAATCGCAATCTCAGCATTCCATCCATAAGCTGTCGGCTTTGATGCCATGTACCATTCTGGATTCCAGTTTAACATGTCGTTGCAAAGGTCAATCACTTCGCCAGAATCACTCCATCCAAATTCGAACCAGGTCGCGTAATCACGATCTAAATCAATCCGGAGTCGGATGCTATTCTGCCCAACATCAAGCGAATCTCGCTTGCGAACCGAAGCAATAGAACCATTGGCCACTGGCTCTGATTCGGTGGATTGCGAAAGCAGATAGATAAACTCATCGTCTCTAATAATGGAAACTGTGGTAGCTCCCGATTCTCCCCACGGGTCCTTCAATTCCAGTCGAAGAGCCCCTTTCCATATCTCTTCGCTAGGCTCACCGTCCAAATACGGACGCTCGCTTGTCTTTGGAATCGCGGGTAACGATTTATTCCTTGTGTCGTTTGCAAATTCACTTGACCTACTGAGGTAGTTTTCCTGTGACTGAACCATCTGCCAGTTTAACAGATTTTCCGAAAGGCGAGGGAAAAAGTTGGAAGACTGTACGTGTAGTTGATAAGGTTCCGCTGCTGTTGGTTCACTCTTGGTGGATTGATATTGCCGAAAACGCGATGCAATTAACCACCCCCATTCTGGATCAAGGCGGTACGGCACCCATGCATCGGGGATATTGGCTAACAAGCGATAATACTCAGGCAATCCGTAACCTGTTGCGATCGGTATACGTTGAGGCCTATGGGCGTAGCTAGCGGGTTTGATATTGGTATCTCCATCCTTTCCAAATGGAGAATACTGCGTAGCAATGGTTGTATTCGCTGGCAGTTCATCGTTCCTAGTGTGATTAGATTGCAGCAACTTACTCAGCATCTGATTGACTTCCGCACTACCTGTGTAACGCATTAACTCCAACTGTGCGAATTCTGCATAAGATGATTTCGAATCGTTAGCGATTAAATACTCAAGTGTACTCGACCACATGTTCCAATTTCCAGAACGTCGAGCCTCTCGAGCGATATCGATCAGAACAACTGCCCTTGACTCTGGCTCAATCATCTTTGCCGATTGACTTAATTTAGCTTCCCAAGTGGTGTCACGGATAAGAGGATTGGAGATTTCATATTTCAGCAAGCTACCCGAGTTAAACCAATTGGCTGTCGAAACGAGAAGTCCAGCTCGCGAAGCGCCGTAGATTTTCTCCTTAAGTGTCGTCTGCCCGTCGCGCGTGAGCCCATCTAAAGGATTAAGCAGACCGGCCGATGCGTTCGCTCCAGAACGATATCTCAATCGACAATGTGAATTAAGAGATGACTCGTCAGGCATATTTGCAATCGCAAGAGAGGGGCCGACGATCTCCCCGAGTACCATCCCAACATTTTTCAGAATCATGGAGGGGTGGAATTGCCGTCCACTGCTTAACTCACCTCGGTACAAAGTACGCTGAACAGCCCATTGATTATTCGGAATCTTCGACTCGTCTGAAAACAGAGCGTAGTCACGTCGACTAGCCCACGTCGTCGCCAACTCGACCGACTGGGAAAGTTTCTTCTGAAGACTAGATCCCGAGCCCCCGCATTCGGTAACAATCAGATCGGGTCTAGAAGCACGAATAGTATGAACTAACTTGCGCAAGAGCTTTGTCGTCGGAGCTTGTAAAAGGGAACCATTTTGACCGTAATGCCCCACGTCCGTCCAACGTGGATGACTAACAGAATCACCGACCGGAAACGAAGCGAGTGTCTCGGCTGTAGAAAGTTCCATTCGTTTTGCAGCCAAGGCCGTTCTCACTGCTTGCTCTGGCCTGTAAGCCGATCTTTGTTCGAGATTTTGGTCGTGCACCACGACGCACCCTGCGGATTGTCTAGCATCCTTGGCGATGACCGCTAAAAGATCCCACGCAATTCGATCCGCCGAGCTTGCAACGTTTAAGGTACTTAATCGGCTAGTCGATTGATGAGCAAGCCGCCACGCGGAGCCATTGTTTCGAGAAACATTTATCGTTGCCATGGCACCGGCATACGCGACGACGGTGTTTTCAAAGGTAGAGAGCGCGTTTGCAGTCGCGTTACTGTTAGTTGGAATGACGTTCCAAACCTGCCCACCATCGTTGGAATACCAAACGATTGATCCAGGATTTCCGCAGACCCAGATCTCATTGTCTTTCGCCACGACATCACGCAATGATATCAAATCCCAATCCGATTTGATGCCAGGAAGAAAGTGTTGCGTCCATCCCTTTCCGTCCTCTGAACTAAGTAACATACCATTGTCGCCACACACCCACCACCTATCTCCACTGTGGCAACATGATCGAATCGGTTCATCCGATGAAACTCCTGGAATAGGAACCATTTCATAGCTGGCGCCATCTTCGGTTAAAAAACAACGACTTAACCGATCAATCACTATCCGGCGGTTCCCAGCAGCGCCGAATCGATTTGAAGCCTGATGAGCCTGCCCTGTAGCTAACCGTTCCACTCCTACCGATTCAATGTGACCACAAGGTGCCACGATCGGCGTCCAATTCAAGCCATTATCTTTCGATAGAAAAATAGACGACTGTTCCGTGGTTGACCAATCGCCCCATGCAATCAAACAGGATGAGGTTTCTAGAGCAATACCTGTCAGTCGCGGCAAACTGCTCTGAGATCGTACCCAACTCTTACCGCCATCTCTCGTAACTAGCGCAATCCCCCGACTGCGATGCGTAAACGGATCTACTGTACCACCAACTGCACATCCGACTGATTCTGATACGAAACAGACGTTATATAGTGTAAATTCAGATCGTGAATTCCGCACACTCCACGTTTTACCCGCATTGTCAGAACCCAGGATCAATCCGCGATCCCCAACTGCAATCATTCGGTCGAGTGTCACAAATTGAATATCATGTAGTTCGCCATCCGCAACAGCGCTGCGGTCCATCTCCTGCGAAGTACAAATTCCCAGAAGCAGGGTAAGCCAAAAGCACAGCACAAGCCAAGTAGGAGTGTAAATTGTCCACCCAAGTCTCGCTCGTACCATCACGTTTACCACTCCAATTCGGAAAGTGGTTTTGCATTGGGGTAGTCTTCGGGCCAGCGACTCCAGACAGCGGTCTCTTGTTTAACCTTCTCTAAAAACTCTTTGTGTAACTTTTCTTTTTTCGACTCGATTAGCTTCTTTTTGATCTCAGATTGTGCTTCCGCGAACGTAATCAACCTGGCCTCTTGCCGTTCCAGAACCCTGACAATATGGTAACCGTTTGTATCTTCGACGATTCTACTGAGTCCATTCAGATCAATGCTAAACAATACATCGTTCAGCTCTTTGCTTTTCAAAGCACCCTGATTGGTCCAATCTACGTAGCCACCGGTCTCTGCATTCATGCCGGACGATTTACTTTTCGCAACTGTTTCGAATGGCTTCCCGAAAAATACTTCATCCCCCATTTCAGCGATGGCCTTTTCGGCTTCTTCACGTGTGGGATACTTGGAGAAAAGGGCTGTTAGAATCTGAAAGCGGACCTTAGCTTTCTGTTGAAAGTCAGCCAGATGCTCATCGTAGTATAGACTCATCTCCTCCAACAAAACGGGTGGTTTATTCGGCACGTTTTCTCGGATACACTGCTGTGCCAGAATCGACTCGGCATAATTCTCTTTGAGCCCCTGGAGCGTTAGACCTTGTTTCTCGATCAAAGCACAAAACTCGTCAAGCGATTCACACTTTTGATCCTTCATGATGCTAGGCAGCATCTCATCGTAGAAAACCTGCGTCACCTTGGTCTTCATTTTACCTTCGGCTTCTTTTCGCTCCTTAACTGGTTTACCTACTAGTTGGTCATTAAAAAATTTCTGTGCCAAGGATTTCTTAAGAATCTTTTCCGTTAACGACTTTCGAAGCATGGCCTCAAATGATGGATGCTCCTTCTGTTGCGCAGGTACCTTTCGCACGTCGATGATATCGCCAAGCAATATTGGCTCTTTTCCAACGACCGCGATCAGAGTTCCACCTTCGAATTTTGTATAGTCGATTGGAGGGCTAGCATTCGTTGTTAACGAATCAAGTTGTGCTGGTTGGTTTATTTGCTCCGTATTTTGTCTTGAATAATCCAGTGTCGGTGACGAGGTCATCACCCGGTCTGCAATAAAAACTGGCTGTTCCAGATTCTTGGTAGGATTGACAGGAGAATCCTGATTCACAGAACTCGGAAACTGTGGAGTCGGTTGCTGTGTGACCTGGCTCTCTGACGTTGAAGACTGCTGAGAAACAGGTTGATAAGGACGATATCGATTCTGGGCTGCTACAGGGAATGCAACCCCGAAGATGGCGAAAAACAATCCAATCCGCACCGCGAATTGGTACCTTAACACGCGGTTTTCGTTGCACCAATCATTATTCATGGCAATTCAATCGTTTACAATTTCTTCTCAATGAGAGCCCGGTTGTGAGAGCTCCGTAATGAGAGCCCAATGCCTTTGCAAACACGCGAAGCCATCCTCCGGAATTGCGTTCTCGGACTAGCAAAACTTAGGCGAGCCTACATTATCGTGGCTTGTAGCGAATCATCCACTACGCTTGCAAGATTGATTGGAGCAAAGCAATGAAGTCTGTCTTCTTGATGATCGCCTCGATTGGCTCCGGAGGCTTTGGTGGAGTAGGTTTTGCTGTCATTCGATCCAGCTTATGCGATGGAACAGCAGAGACGCTCGGTCGAAGGGGCCAATAACAATGAGTCGAACTCGTGATTCGCAATTTACCTTGATGGGTGCGTGCCAGCTGATCGATTCTTCTCGGATCGGTAAAATGGAATGCTAGATATTCGTCTTCAATTCCGATGTAGCGAATGGACCAAATGGTAGCATCCATCCTCAACTCAGCTACAGTAAGTAAACGCTCTACAGTTGCGGGTAACTTACCGAACCGATCTTCTAGTTCTTTGCGGATATCGACGATCGCTTGGACGTCCTGGACGCGACTTAGGCGGCGATATATGTCGATTTTGTGCCTCATTTCGGGAACGTAATCTGCCGGGAGATAAGCCTCGATCGGTAAATTAAGCTCGACATCGATACTGAGTTTTGGAGGCTGTTTCGTCAACTCTCGAACTGCGTTCTCTAGTAACTGGCAATACAGTTCGTACCCCACGGCCGCGATATGGCCACTTTGCTGGGTACCGAGCAGATTGCCGGCCCCCCGAATCTCGAGGTCCCTCATCGCAATACCGAACCCAGCCCCTAATTGGGAGAATTCTTCGATTGCATGAAGACGCCGAGCAGCTTCGGGATTCAAGTGTTTGGACTTATCGACCAGCAGGTAACAGTAAGCTTGATTTTTGTATCGTCCGACGCGTCCTCGAAGTTGATGGAGCTCGGAGAGCCCATAACGATCGGCTTCATCAATAAACATGGTATTCGCATTGGGAATATCGAGACCACTTTCGATAATCGTAGTCGATAGCAAGATGTCGGCGCGATGCTCGATAAACTCGACCATCACTTTCTCCAATTCCCCCTCTTCCATTTGCCCATGCCCGATGACGATTCGTGCCTCGGGAACAATCCGCTGTAACCTCGAATAGAGGACCGGCATATCTTCGATTCGGTTGTGAACGAAATAGATTTGTCCATCTCGGTTTAGTTCTCGAAGAATCGCATTCCGAATAAGCTTTTCGTCGAATCGGGCGACCCGAGTCTCAACCGCCATCCGCTCTTGCGGTGCGGTTTCCAAGTTGGAAATATCACGGACCCCCACAAGCGACATATGTAACGTTCTGGGTATGGGTGTTGCCGAGAGAGTCAGTACATCGACCTTGGTTGCGACTCGCTTCAACCGTTCCTTCAGTTCAACACCGAACTTTTGCTCTTCGTCGATGATTAAGAGACCCAAATTATAAAACCGCACATCTGCGGAAGCGACTCGATGGGTTCCAATGATAATATCGACCTGCCCCTTAGCGAGTCTTCTTACCGTTTCTTTTTGCTGTGCGGTCGTTGCAAATCGATTTAGCTTGGCAATCTCAAATGGAAACTCGGCCATCCTAGCAACAAATGTCTTGAAGTGTTGTTCTGCTAGCACGGTTGTGGGGACCAAGACCGCCACTTGATAACCACTCTCGACCGCTTTAAAGGCAGCCCGCATTGCCACCTCGGTTTTGCCAAATCCGACGTCACCGCAGATAAGCCGCTCCATAGGTCGCGTTGACATCATGTCGGATTTCGTCGCAGCAATGGCGGTTAACTGATCAGGAGTCTCTTCGTAAGGAAAAGAAGTATCGAATTGCGTCTGCCATACGGAGTCTGGTTTGAAAGAGATTCCAGATTCGCCACGCCGTTGTGCTTGCAACTCAAGAAGTTCAGCAGCCATGTCATTGACCGCCTCCTCCGCCGCTTTCTTCTGACGTCCCCATGTTTGGCTTCCAATTTTGGCAAGCTTAGGCCTGGTCTTTGTTCCTCCGACATATCTCTGTACCAAATCAATCTTACTGCTTGGTACGTACAGTTTGGTTCCTCCGTCAAATTCGATGGCAAGATGTTCGAACTTTTGACCATTCTTTTCAATTAACTCCATCCCGAGATAAATGCCAATCCCATGAGAAAGATGGACGACAAGATCCCCTGGCTTTAAATCTAAGAAGCTATCAATAGCCCGCGAGGCATGTTTCTTAGAAGCTCTTCTGAGTGTTGTGCGCCGTAGTAACTGGCTGACCGTCAAGACCATCGGCCCCTTTGGCGCAATCTCAAATCCGCTGCTCAACAGGCCAATCTCTATATGAATACGCTGAGAGCGGTATGCTTCCGAGTTCTGGAGCAAATCATGCATTCGCCCTAACTCACCCTCGTTCACGCACGCCAGAACCGCTACACGATCGGCTCCAATCGCAGCATCTAAATCGCGAGCCAAATTCTCTAGCTCTCCGCCGATTCGCTGAACATCTTGAATGGGGACTCTTTCCAGCGAGCCGAGGTACCCTTCCCCCGCTAATTGTGCAGCCTGTGCGAATGCAAAGGTAGTCAGTTGCGCATAGACAGTGGCGGGCTGCTGAAATCGATCGGGGAAAGGTACGCGGGCTAAATACGCCTCTGCATGATGAATGGCTGCGATCGGTTCTTGAATGAGAATCATCGTATCTTCGGTAAAATACTCTAAGAACGACGCTTCATCCTTTACGGCTTCATCGGCTGCGATAAAGTCCACTCTATCCATGCGTTCCATGGATCGTTGCGATATAGAATCAAAAGATCGAATCGAATCCACTTCATCGTCAAACAATTCGATGCGCCGAGGCTCTGCACAATCGGGTGGAAATACATCCAATATACCACCTCTGGCGGTAAACTCACCAGGCATCTGAACACTTGTGGTTGAGCGATAACCATTATCCGCTAACCATTTCTTTAGATCGATGAGGTTAACTCGCTGTCCGACTTTTAGGCTTCGACGATCGTTTTTGAGTTGATGTCGACTCGGGACGTTGTGCATTAATGCTTGCAAAGTCGTCACAACCACTGGTGGTGCCACTTTTTTTGGAGCGTCACGATACGACTCCCAGTGGGATAGAACTTGAAGACGCTGAATTACCTCTAATTGCTGTAGTGCGTCATCCAATATCTCGTCCGAAGCGGGCGGAAAGACGTCGGTGTTGTCTTCCAGAAAGAAATCTAGATCGCGAGCGATCCCATCCGCGTCTTGATGTTGCGCCAAAACAACCACTATCGGTCGTTGATAACGTCTCCATGTAGCTGCCACGAGGGGAGCAATCGCACCCGGCCAAGCTCCCTCCCAGCATATGGGATTCTTTTCCGTCCACGCTTTAGCGACGCGTCGAAAGTCGGGATGATCAATTATGGCATCCAAGAGCTCCGGCCCCTTGGCTTTGACACTCTTTACGTGATCGGCCTGGTCTAATTTAGACGACTCTGCAATCTGTGCTTGACGGTTCGCAAGCCTCTCGGTGACTAACTTGTCTTCAACTGATTTGGATTCGTCATCCTGTGAAAGGTCGGTTCGCCGCTTTTTGTTTTTGGACGTCTTATTCTTTTTCGCATCGAGCTCCTGCTCGTGACGTTCCAGCGTGGTCTCAATCGATTCGATTGCATCAGGGTCTTCAAGAAAAGAGGTTGAATCCACCTCTGCATCCGGTCCACGTTTTATAAAGTCAGCCAGAGTTCTAGACTTAGGTTTATGAGATTTCATGAGCAATCATCCTTGATCAAACAACTACTCATCTTCGTTATCTTGAGAGAAATCTCCTTCGAACCCCAACTCGGTGACATCGCTCAATCGACCCGCGAGAAGTCCGTATTGGTTCATGCAAAAAAAGATGAACATTGGCAGACTGAGTCCCAGGATGATTTCGCCAATAAGCCCTGGCTGCATAGCAAGATTAATGATTACGAAAAACCCAGCAAATACCAACATGGTCTGAAGATACATGGCACCCCAAGCATCCGCCCGTCCCTTCAGAGAGTCAAAAACGACTTTGGAAAACGGTTCGGTGATTCGATTATTGTTTGCCATACTTAAAAAAAAGAAAGGAAACAGAATCCAAATCGAAACAAAGGAACATGCTACCGTGCCGAGTATTCCACCCAAAAGACTATTCAGCGGCAGACCGATCATCCCACCAGGAACGGATGCTATCGCTATTGCACTCAAAAACATAAATAATTCACCCAAAGAGTCGCCTATTCGACTGAACGGCCAGTCATCCATTCTTTTTAGTTGGTTAGCAACCATCATAAAAATAGACAAACCCAACAGGAGACACGCGCCGACCAACGGTATAAAGGGAATGAAGAACACCGCCGCTCTGGCCATGGATGCTCCCGCCCCTTCAAGTTCCAATGCCTCGGGTATCCAACCTACAGCTGCCATCCAAATCGCACAAACACCACTTAATACGATCGAAACGATAATGATTGAGGGGTCTTGCAAGAACCAAAATACAAGCGTGATCCATCGCTTGGAATCAAACGATCCCTGAATGCCCTCAAGATCCTCTTTTTCTTTATCGATCTCAACCTTGGCTCGCTCGAGAATGATTTCGCTTTCTGCCTTGCTACCCTTGGGATCTCGAATCGACTTGGCATCCACAGGAGCAAGTGCAACATCAGCGTTTTCTCGAACGCGAACACTACCGACTCTTTTTGGCTTTATAGTAGGCTTGGGAACAACCGACTCGGAGTAGCAGTCTGGGCATCGGGTAAGTGTGCCAATTTGGGATTCACGAACATAAAGACTTGTACCGCAAACTTTACACTTAAACGAGAACTCATCTCCAACGTCGAGGTCGCTGGTTTTAATGAGCGCTTCGCTCTCCAACATCAATTCTTCCAATGCCGAACTAGAAATCGTTTTTTGAATTGCACTCTTCTTAGGCGGAGCTAATGGAGCAAGTGGAATGTCGTCGTCGAGTGAATCCAATATCGATGAAGCCGCGTTATCCGGAGAGGTCTTCACCGTCGGGGTTTTGCCAGAAGGTTTTGCATTGGTCGTGGCTGCATCAGGGGCAGATTCTGGTTCTGGGAAATCAATCGGCGCGAGATCTGGCAGATCGTCATCAAAAATACTGACCTTTTTGCTTTCGGCCCCTTTGGACGGTTGTTGTACCTGTGGATTTTTTGAGACTGGCTCCAGATTCAGATCCTGATCGGAATTCGCGCCAGGGTCGGCGATGGGATATGCATCTTCCCGGTCTGGCTCTTTTGCAACCTCCGGTTGGTCTAGCTCCAACCAATCATCTTCCACGGCGACCGTTTTAACCACGCCAGGAACCAAGATCGATGCGCCGCAATGTGGACACGAAAGCTTCTTTCCCGAGAGTTTTTCGGGAGCTTTCAAACGCTTGGAGCATTTTGGACATTCGAATTTTAGAACACCGGATGCCTCGTTCGGCACGATTTCCACCCTTTTCTCAGCGACCTTCTACACATGGACAGTTGCTCCAATTGTAACAACCATTGTTGGGATCGCGAGAACCGCTTCGAATCCGTAAGTGAAATCGACTAGATTTCCTATGCTTCGAAAGATTGAGGCCAACTGGCTAGTCCTCAAATGGGCAGCATACGCCCTCCGACTAAGTCCTGCCCCACTGCGGCGAGTGGCTATTCGTTTCCCCCTCGCCATACATCCCTTAAGACAGACCAATTCGTTTCGCAACTCACGTTGCCAATCCAAAAGTCATGGTAGTAAACCAACCGCGATAAACTATTTCTTGATCAAGTCTGTAACTTCGGAAGAAGGAACAAATTCATTGTCTCCGAACTTGGCATTTAACTCGACTTTATCCATTGAAATCAACTGTTTCATTCCATTGGGTAGCGTTGCTTCGACTTCCTTTGCATACTTGACTCCGTCTACTTCGGCGTAGGCTTTCACCTCGGTCACAATGTTAAGATCCCCCATAGCTGTAACCGTATTGAGGCGATTGCCTCGCTCGAGTCCCGTTTTGACGGAGTAATAGGTGGTCATCGGAGGGGTTTTTTTGTTCTTGTAGATAACGACGTAGCATTCCTCACCCGCGAAATTTTCTTTGCCGGTACATTCCATCGATTCAAAGAATTTCTTCATGTCGAGAGCCGGAAATAGAGCCATCTGAAATCGAGCTTGGTCCGCTCTTACTCCTTCCAGTAACTCCGCTCCGGTTACGCTGGAGACTTCCCAAATCACCTTGCCGTCTGAACCTGTTTCCGAATCAACGACTCCAGGAATCTCGGCCGTCATCTTGAACTTTCCATCCGTGGCTTGACGAATCACAACCTCGCCCTTTATGCCCGCTGCCGGAATGGCTAGCGATCCATTGCTAACCATGTTTTTTATCGCTTGCAGTTTTTCCTTACCCCCCAATGCCTTGACGTAGAGATTTAAAATCTCTTCGGCAGATGGCAAGTCGTTGTCTGATTTTTCGTCAGCTTTCTCCGCATTGCAGCTCAGCCCGGGATGTAACCGAGCTTCCACACTCTGTGAAAAGCCTACACTCAACGCTACTAGCGTCGCCACGAACGAAACGTAAGTAATTCGCTTTATCGACATAACAGATTTCCTCTTTAAGATGAAAAAGTTGTATACAACATACTATTCGGCGTACTTTGACTTCACTTGGACTGACTGAGTATCCAACGTTTTGCTGCAGCCAGAACTGGGTCAGTCTCGCGTCTTAGACTTTGCTTCGTCAAAACAATGGGTTCGTCTGGCTCCACACCATGCCCCTCAAGAACTCGCCCCGATGCAGATGCATAATCAGCAGTGACATATTGAAAACCATCATTATTGGGTAACTTAGTTACATTAGATGGTAAGACGAGTCCAGCAGAACGCTGCCCGAAAACTCTAGCTGCACCGATATCTTGTAGTCCACCGGCATAAACCTCCGCGGCGGAAATCGAACATTCATCGATCAAAACTGCGATTGGTGCTGTGTAACGAGGCTTGCGAGGATTTATAACCAAATTCAATGGTGATCCCTTCATCTGCATCACACCTAACTTCACACGCTCATCGGCGAACCAGCCACTCATTCCCATGGTCAGCAAAACCATTCCCCCCATATTGCCTCGCATATCAATGATTAGCCCCTTAGATTGGATAAAGTCTACGGTAAGTGCTTGCTGAAACTC